>OLXY01000879.1_pt1 | contig 12217 bp, 17 predicted proteins | sample 1644221 | NCBI WGS metagenome assembly OLXY01 (sample SAMEA103958121, study PRJEB25191) | human gut metagenome | reverse complement strand
TTTTCCCGGCGGCGTGTGTAGGGTTCGCCGCAACTCAGTGGCCTTGGGCGGCTCGCGGCGCCGGAAAGGCCTTCCCGCGCAATATAAGGAAGCGCGCCGGACGGCAGGCGCTTTTTTGTCAAATCAGAGCTATTCTGGCCCGATAACCTTGTGCTTTTCATCGGGTTGCTTTTTCGGCGGCGCGGAGTGATGAATGTGTCACGCCGCGGGGGCAACCCCCGGGCGGGCCGCGGGCGGGAAAAGCCGCCGGGCCGAAAGGAGTACACCATGGCAGTCAACCACACCAACCCGGCAACCGCCGCCGACCTTTCCCGGGAGACCTTCGGGCTGGAGCTCGAGTTCTTCGGCATGACCCGCCGCGCCGCCGCCGAGGTGGTCGCGACCTTCTTCGGAAGCACAACCCGCCACCGCGGCGGCGTCTACGACAAGTACGAGGTCGAGGACCCCGCGGGCCGCCGCTGGACGGTGGTGTTCGACTCGAGCATCAACGACGCGCCGGACTTCTTCGGCGAGGAGTGCGAGCTGAACAGCCCGGTCCTCGGCTGGGACGACCTCGGCACGGTGTGCAGGCTCATCGAAGCCCTGCGGGCCGCCGGGGCCAAGACGAACGGGGCCTTCTGCGGCATCCACGTGCACATCGGGGACGCGGCGCACACCCCGGCTTCCCTCCGGAACTTGGTCAATCTGGTCAACGCGAACGAGGACCTGCTGACCCTCGCCCTCGGAATCACCCCGGAGCGCCGGAACCGCTGGTGCCGCCCGGTCGACCCGCACTTCCTGCGCCAGCTGAACACCCAGAAGCCCTCCAGCCGCTACCGCCTGCTCAACCTGCACAGCCTTTTCCAAGGGAAGGGCATCGAGTTCCGCGCCTTCAACGCCACCCTGAACACCGCCGAGGTGCTCGCCGACATCCAGCTCTGCATGGCCCTTTCGGCCCGCGCCAAGGCGATCAAGACCGCCAGCCCGGCCCGCCCGGAAACCGACAACCCGAAGTACACCTTCCGGTGCCTCCTCCTGCGAATCGGCATGAGCGGGGACGCCTTCAAGACCGCCCGCGAACAGCTGATCTGCCGCCTGCCCGGCAACGCCGCTTGGCGCAGGGCCGCCTGAGCACACGGGAATGGGCGCGGGCCACGCACACGGCCCGCCCGCTCCCAAGGACACCCGGCTTCTGAATCGGATGCCCTTGGGAACGGCCCAGCCGCTTCCAAATCAAGCGCCCCGGGCGCACACCCGGGAGAAGGAGAACACCATGCTTCCAGATCTGACCTTCATCATCCGCTTCACCCACCGCGAACAGGGCGTCGGTGTGCCCGGCTCGGAGGAGGAATTCACCAGCCTGCCCGAGGCTTGGGAGGCCTTCCAGATGTTCGCCGAGCCCGACAGCGCCGAGCTATACTCCGAAATCGAGCTGGTCGAACTGAACTGGGCCACGCACACGGAGCGCCGGATCGCGGGCATGACCTTCGATTCGGCCACGGGCAACTGAATCGCCCCGCCTGAGCCGAAGGTCGGCCCCCGGATGGCCTGCGGCACAGGCCGAAACCTACCCGGTGAACACCGGGGACGGTCGCGGGAGCCGAGCTTCCGAATACACGCGCACAGCGCAGGAGGAAAACACCATGGAAAACACCACCGCCAATCGTCAGCTTCTGAATCGACTGCAGGCCCTGTGCGAGGGCACGCCCTACGATCTGCGCATCCGGGAGCGGGAGAACAGCATCGGCCTGAGCTTCTACACCCGCGCGGACGCTCCCGAATACACGCCCTACATGTGCGTGGAGGACGAGGTGTGCTTCACCGGGAGCTTCCGCATCGCGGTCCAGACCACCAGCTACGGAGCCCTGCCGCCCGAGGACATCCTGCAGGTCGCGCAGGGCCTGATGACCGCCGCCCAGCTGGCCAAGGCCATGAGCACGGAAATCCAGCTTGCCGGTTACCGGGTGATCGGCAACTGAGCACACGATGGTGTGTGCTCTGAAATAAAGTTTCGCCGATGCACATAACCGCCTGCTAATCGCTTGCTATTCCCCGGCAAAAGAGTGATGAATACGCTGCCGCCCGGGCAAAGGCCCGGAGCTTCAGAATCGAGGAGGCTTTCAAATGAAGCACATCAAGTACGACCTGGACACCTGCATGGACATCTTCGACTGGTTTGACGCCGCCGAGTTCGACTACCTCAACCACATCATGCTCAGCAAGCTGGATGGTGACGAGCGTGTACGCCGGGCATTGCCGGAAATCCGAAAGCGCGCACAGTGGCTGGTAAGGATACACCGCGGCTGCGAGAACGCCTACCCGGAATACACCGCTGCCTGAGCTTGCAAATCAAACCCGCCTGACGATGGCCCCCGGCACAGGCCGAAACACCCGCAAGGGTGTCGCGGGAGCCTTGGCTTCCCTAATACACCAAAGGAGGATTACCGACATGTGTGTAATCTGCGCATCACCCAAGGGCGTGAGACAGCCCAACCGCTCCGAAATCAAGGCCATGTTCCTGCGGAACCCCGACGGGGCCGGATACATGGTGGCCCGCGACGGCAAAGTGACCATCCACAAGGGCTTCATGAACCTCGATGAGTTCCTGAATGCCCTCAAGGCTGAACACTTCACCGCGAAGGACAGCGTGGTGTACCACTTCCGCATCAGCACGCAGGCGGGCATCAACCCGAGCATGACCCATCCGTTCCCGCTTTCAAATCAGCGCGAGGTGATGAAGGCGCTGGATGTTCACTGCGGTGTGGGCATCGCGCACAACGGCATCATCCGGCTGACCAGCGATCCGAACGAGAAGGAGTACAGCGACACCGCGATCTTCATCGCCGACTACCTCTCCCAAATCATCGGGAGCCCTTCCGACCTGCACGACCCCGATGTGCTGGAAACCATCCGGTGCCTCATCGGCTCCAAAATGGCCATCCTGGACGGCTCGGGCTACATCGCCACGGTCGGACAGTTTTTCAACGAGCGCGGCCTGCTCTACAGCAACCTCTACCACCGGGGCGTGTGGAGCTTCTGAATCGCCGCGTACAGCGCAGCCGCTTTCCAATGCGAAGGCGGCCGCTTTTTTTGTCTTGCGCAGAAAGCCGCCACGTTGGCCCGTGTCGCGCGCTTTGGAATCCGCTGGGCCGTTTGCCCGCCCTCGGGGACGCAGGCCCGACAGCGGGCCACGTGCGCCCAACGTGCGCAAAGGAAAAGCGCCGGGGCATTGCTGCCGCCGACGCTCGTGAATCTGCCAGGGTGTTATTTGGCTTCGAGGATGTTCGCTGCCACCTGTACGTCACCGCTGTCCGTCATGCGGAAGCGGAGCATGACCGGACTGTCTTTGGAATCGTACCGTGCCGTGAAGGGCTCGGTCCACAACTCTGTCAGGCCCGGGCAGGTCTCGTAGGCTTCCGCTCTGTACTCGTCGCGGTTCTCGGGGTAAGCCTCGCACAGCTTGTAAATCGCGATCAGCGTGTGCAGCTGATCGGTCATGACCTTTGCCAGCACATCCGCGGCGGTCATGCCGCCAAATCCGCTGGCCGGGCGCAGGGGCTTGCAAATCGCCCACATCGTGAGCGGCAGCTCCTGCTTCATGAAATCCAGCAGGGCTTCAGCCGTGCCGCAGCTGTCGCAGATGTACACATCATCGACATGGCGGCTGAGGGCGTTGGTTTTCAAATCGGGCTTCATGGTGTCCTGCCCGCAGCGGGGGCAGCGCATGTGTTCACCGGCATGCTGTCTGGCTCTCAAATCAGCCAGCCGGGCGATCATCTTCTCAGTCATGCTTCTGCACCTCCTCGTTCAGCTCACGTCGGATTCTGCGCTGTTCAGCCAGCTTGTTCTTGTGCGCCTGCATCCGATCCGCGCTCTTGAATGCCGCGTAGCCGTCCAAGTGGCCCATGAGTGTGCGGCGCAGCTCCTTGTAGGCAGCGCCGCCAAAGCCCAGCCGGTTCAGCCAGGCGTTGGCATGGTACTTGTCCGCGTCGGAATCCAGCCTGCGCGGCAGGACCCGCTTCGCACTCTTGGCAGCCTTGATGCAGGCGCTGATGAGCTGGGAGTAGAACACCCATCGGATGGAATCCTGTTCATATGGCAGATCGACCGAAACGGCACCGGCATCGAGGTTCACGCCTGCGACCTGTCCGTTTCGGATGGCGTCATGCAGCATCGTCTCGAAATCGCTGACGCAGGTCAGGCTGGTTGCCGCAAGGTTCTGAATGTACACCTCATCGATGCGCAGGCAGTTCATCTGCATCATGCGGTTGATCAGGTCCTGCCGGGCGTACAGCATGTGCATGAGGTTCGTCATGCTCTGCACCGTCCAGTCAGGCTCGTAAATCCGAATGGTTGTCACCGTGATGTCCTCGTCGGCGGAATCAGCAGGCTCTGCTTTGGCAGGCACTTCCTCCGCAGACGCTTCGGAATCATCTTCCGTCAGTTCAGCGGGCAGCTCGGTAATGTACCCGTTTTCCAGCAGACATTCAGCGGCGGGAAGCAGGGCTTCGCGTTCGCCGCTGACGGATGCGTCTCTGTTCACCGTAATCTCTCCAATCCGGAAGGCGTAGGTGGGTGTGCGCAGGTAAACCGCGGGAATGCCGAGGTGCACGGAAAGCTTTCTCACCATCTCTTTGCGGTCATCGCACTGGGTTGCAATCGTGATCATGGGGCTTGACCTCCTTGGTTTAGGGTAGTGACATATACGCTCTACCCGCCGGAAAAGTCAAGCGGTAATATGCGGCTTCTGTGCCTGCCGGTGAGAAAAATCGAAGAAGCGCAGCTCCTTCTCCATGCGGCGAATGTGCTTTGCAAGATCGCGCCGGTGTATCGGACCGGCGTGCTCCATTTCCCGCTTTGCCGCATCGATCTTCTGTATCAGTTCTTCGCGTGTCATGCGCCCTCCAAAAACAGAAGCAGTCCCGGCGGTTGGGCCGAGACTGCGGGTATCACTGTGCATCCAGTTTTGACAATTATATCATACCACAAAGACAGGCATGCACACAAGTGCCCTTAACTGCCCAATTTGACGACGCTCTCAAATCCCGGCGCGTTGATGATCTCCTCGACTGCCTTCAAGGCCCGCCCGTGCATCTTGTAGGTCGAGCGGATGTGCAGGTGCATGATCTCCGAAATCTCCTCCCAGCTTTTGAAGGCCAGGTAGCGCATTTCAAGCAGCAGCCTGCAGTCCGGGTCGTGGATCTGCTTGAGCACACCGGAAATCTCGGTCTTGAGATCAACAAGGGTGTCGATGGTGCTGTTCAGCAAATCCTCGGCCTCCAGAAGCCGGACAATCGTGTCCTGCAGGGAGGTCACGTTGCGGGTGTGCGAGACCACCTCGCCATCATAGGCCGGGGTGATGCGCTGTGTCAGCGAACGAAGCTGGGACACACGTTCGAGGGTGATATTGATTCTTCGGTCAAGCACCCTCGCCTGATTAAGATACTCCTTGGCGTTCATCTGTCTGCCTCCCTTCCATGCCGTCTCTCTCCGGTCATATCAGAACCTCCTGTGCCTGCCGATGTTCACATAGCGCTGGCGGCGGGGCTTCTGTTCTTCGGGCTGCGGGTCCGGCTGCTGCTCCCGCTTCTGTGCCAGCCTGCGCCTGCGGCGTTCCTCACGCACAATATGCTCAAGCGCCTCACCGGCGGTGGGGTCATAATAGCCGTCATGGTTTCTGCGGTAGTTCATGGGCTGCCTCCTTTGCCTTTTCCTCAAGGTACTCGTAAATCGCAGCCAGCAGCCTGATGATCAGCGGATGATTGTTCCAGCTGGCTGACACAGCAGCGATGTCATTTGCCGCGGTTTCCCACCAGACAAGCGAGGCTGCCTGATCGGACATGGGCGGCGGTGACGGGTGTGCGGCGAAGTATCTGTACGCCGCGCGGAAAATCTGGGTTTCAGCTTCACTCATCAAGCTGCGTCACCTCGATTCGGATACCGGGCCGTGTGCGGGTCCAGCGCTTTGTGACGGTTTCCCGGCACACCTGCGCATCATCCCTCCAGAAGCCGACGCGGGTCATGCAGTCCTTGAGGAGCTTTTGCAGGTTGTCTGTGTCGGGGCGGGTCACCCGCAGCGCACCCTCGCGGTGTGTCTTGCTGGGGAAATACCACTCGACGGTCAGGGCCAGCGCGCCCTCCAACGGCGTGTCGGGCCGGTTGAGCCGCAGCGCGTGCTCGTACAGCCTGCGGGCTTCCTTCAGGCGCGGGGTATCGTAGAAGACCGGTCGACCGCGGCGAATCATCACCTTGTGTTCCTGTGCGGTGACGGTCGGGGGAATCATGTCGAGAAAGAAATTCATCACGGAAAGCTCCTTTCGGAACGCTTGGTTCACTCCTCGTATGGGGGGAGGAGTGTAACGAACTCCTCCCCGTAGAGGGTTGTGGAACACAACGCTATATATATAGACGTTCCGTTCCGTTTGCGACCAAATCGTGCAGTCATATGCGGGTCACGACGCCGCGGTCATTTTGGTATTCGTCCGATATTTCTTTCAGCCAGTCTCGCACCGTTCTGTCCGTCATGTCCAGGTAGGATGCGATTGCGGAAACCGTGACCGGTGTGTCGGGATCAAACGAACAGGCTGCGTATGCCATGCGGATGCGTTCAGCACGCTCATCGCGGCTGCAGTTTTTCCCGCCCCGAATTTTTGCGGCAACGCTGCCCTTGGCAGGAGCCTGTGTCAGCTCCTCGGGCCTTGCCAGCGTGTGAATCGGATAGTCGAACCAGAAGTCCACCGGGATGATGTTGGGGAACTCGCGCAGGCTGCTCTCCAATCGCCATGCTGTGCGCCCGAAGGCCTCAGCCTCGTACTTCATGTCGCCGTCCAGCTGAAGCTCGATCATGTCCAGCTGCGCATCGGGGTCACGGGCAAACACACCGGAGCCGGACGCACGGTCTTTGGCATCCTTGTTGCCCTGATCGCCCTTGGAGTGATGATGACAGTAGATGGCGGCACACCCGGTCTCGGCACAGATTTTGTCGAACTGATTGCAGAACAGTGCCATGTCGGAAGCCTTGTTCTCATCGCCGGTGATGACCTTGTAGATGGGGTCGATGATGATGGCGTCAAAGTGCTGATCGCGCACACGGCGCACGAGCCTGGGCACCAGCTTGTCCAGCGGCACAGCCTTGCCGCGCAGGTTCCACAGCACGATGTTTGCGGCGTTGGGCTTTTGAATGTGCAGGGCTTCGTAGATTTTCGCAAAGCGGTTGATGCAGCTGGCGCGGTCGATCTCCAGATTCACATACAGCACGCGGCCCTTCTTGCAGGGAAAGCCCAGCCACTTGCGGCCTTCGGCAATCGCAATCGCCAGCTCCATGAGCAGGAATGACTTGCCCGCCTTCGAGGAGCCGGAGATGAGCATCTTGTGCCCGCAGCGGAGTATGCCGCGGATCAGCTCCTCCGGCAGCTCCGGCTGGTGTGCCAGCAGCGCTGACATGTCCTCCAGCGGAGGCAGGTCATCCTCAAGCCCCTCAACGAAATCCATCCAGTCCTGCCACGACCGTCTGCCCGTGTTGACAGCCAGCAGCTTCTGGCGATTTCCGTTCCTGTCCACCCCGGGCATCCGGGACAGCCGGGACGGGTTCTTGTTCGCCTGATCGACGATCAGGCCGTGCCCGATGAGGAACGAGTACAGGTACAGCACCCGCTTGCGGTACTCCGATTCGTCCGGCGCGTCGATGTGCACGATGGCATGCACAGACTTGCCGCCGCTGGACACCAGACAGGCAATCGGCAGCTCCAGACGCTGATAGGCCGCGAGCTGTTCCTGAATCGGGATTACATCGGATTCCACCAGCGCGTATCGGAAGGCGGTGACATTCCTGTCGGACGCGCCGGTGCCGTCCAGCGGGTTGAAGCGAATCCAGCCGCCCACCTGGGGTTTCCAATCGCCAATGGTCGCACCGAGGTCATCCGGGTACTTGGCCAGAGAGGTCAGCAGCTCACCGGCTGTGCGGTTGAACACGCCGCGCAGCGGTTCCCATTCGCCGTCCTCGTTCTGACGCACCTCGCCGGTGACATAGCCCACATATTCCTCGGGCCTGAACAGCGTCGAAATGTACTTCGCCAGCTCAGCGGTCGGATTCATGTCAGGCAGAAGATTGTCAAACGGAACGGAAATACCCGATGTTCCGTCATGAACACGGCCTGACGGAACGGAAATTTTGGGCGTTCCGTCATAGGACAGCTCATCGTTCCAGTCCATGATGCCGCTGCCCTCGAAGGGCTTCCAGCCGCGCTGCTTTGCCATCTGCACGATGGTCGCGCCGGTCACCGGCGTGCCGCTGCCATGAAAGGTGTTCCACTTGCGGGCACACTCGCCGGGATGATAGCGCTGATCGTTGCGGCTCCACTCATCCCAGACAGAGCAGGCATAGCCCTCATGCTTGAGCGCCATGCCCACGTTCATCCATTCCGCGTAGGACAGATCACGTACATCGACTGCGGACAGTGCAGAAATCAAGAGATTATCCATGGGTTCTCCTCCTTACGATGGAACATAGGTCGCCGGGTTGAAGCCATACGGCAGTTTCCAGTTCAGTGCCGCAAGCCGGGAAATAACCTTGCTGGCGGCATCAAAGGACCATGTGCCCACAAACCGGAAGCCGTAACGCTCCAGCAGACGGATCTGCTTGGGTGTGCTCAGGCCCTCCTTCTGGCGGTTCATCAGGCGGTCGATCAGCATGCTGGCCTTGCCCATGTTCTCAATGCTTCCGGCGTCGATGCCGCGCTTCTCCAGAAAGTCCAGCTGCTTCTGGGAGGGCGGGGCCATCTCCCACGCAAAGGTCGGTGTGTAATCAGCCAGGTCCTCGGCGGCGATGGACATGGCGAACTGCAGCGGATCGACAAGCCTGCGCCTGCGGCTGCGCATCTCGGCAAGCTGCCGGGCCAGGGACTGTTCGCGCTCCAGAATCGTGTCGCGCTCCGCCTGATCCTCGGCTTCCATCAGGTCAACAGCGCCTGTCGCGTCCTCCACCATGCGGTCTACGCGCTCTGTCTCGCTTTCGTCCCTGCACACCAGGCAGGAGGGACGGCAAAGGTCAAGGCGTTCCGTCTGCCACAGGAAATCCAGCACCAGCAGGTATTCCTTGCCGGGACTCAGGCGCAGGCCGCGACCGATGATCTGCTGGTACAGGCTGCGCACCTTGGTGGGCCGCAGGTTGATGATGCAGTCCACGGAGGGGCAGTCCCATCCCTCGGTCAGCAGCATGCTGTTCGTGAGGACGTCGTACCTGCCGCGGTCGAAGTCCTCCAGAAGCTGTGCGCGGTCAGGGCTTTCGCCGTTGACCTCTGCGGCGCGGAAGCCGCGGTCCCGCAGCATGGCACAGAACTTCCGGGAGGTGCTGACCAGCGGGAGAAACACGACCGTCTTGCGGCCCCGGCAGTATTCCAGCATTTCATCCGCAATCTGCGCGAGGTATGGCTCCAGTGCGCTGCCGATGTCATCCGCTCTGTAATCGCCCTCGGACACACCTACGCCGGAAATGTCAAGCCCCAGCGGAATCATCTGCGCCTTGATCGGGCAGAGATACCCGTCCTTGATGGCCTGACGCATGGTGTACTCATAGGCCAGACTGTCAAAATACTGACCCATCTGTTTCTTCAGCAGCTTGTCCGGCGTGGCGGTCACGCCCAGAACGTTTGCGTCCGGGAAATGTGCCAGCACATGCTGATAGCTGTCCGCCAGACAGTGATGCGCCTCATCTACAAGGATCGCGGAGAAATAGTCCTGCGGAAACCGGGACAGTCGGCGTTCCCGGCACAGAGACTGCACCGAGCCGACCGTCACGGGGAACATGCTGCCCAGGCTGCTGCATTCCGCTTTCTCGATGGCGCTTTCGAGGCCGGTGACCATGCGGAGCTTGTCCGCGGCCTGCGTCAGCAGCTCGCCGCGATGCGCCATGATGAGGACTCTGCCGCCCTCGCGCACAGCACCCTCGGCAACCTTGGACATCACGACCGTCTTGCCACCGCCTGTGGGGAGAACAAGCAGTGTGCGCTGCTTGCCCTCCGACCACTCGCGGCGAATGGCAGTCACGGCTTCACTTTGGTAAGGCCGGAGCTGCATCATGATCAGAAGCCTCCGTTCTTCCAGCCCATCTGCTGCTGGGCATACTGGGGCTGGGACGGCATCTGCTGTGCGGTGCCGTTCATCACGGCCTGCTCAGCATCCCGCACCCAATCCTGCTGCATGGCCTGCGGATCGAAATCGTAGTAGCGGTCCACGGAGTTGGTGGTGTGCTCAGAGCCGTTGCTGGTATAGGTGCGGGGCTTGAAGTGTGCGCGACCGCGGGCACCCAGCACCTTGCTCCAGTCCATGACCACGCGCTCGCCGGACTTCTTCTGACCGATGGCACGGAAGAAGGCCGCCAGCTTCCATTCGAGGGTGCGGTACAGGATCAGGTCCTCCTTGCAGCTGGCGGTCTGGCCCCCGGGCAGGTCAATGGTGAGCGTAAGGCTGGCCTTGTTGCAGGCGGGAATCTTCGCGCTGCCGGGATAGCGGCCACGCTCGAAGCCGGTCACGGTGAAGGTGTAGTCACCCTCATCCAGAACGATAAACTGCTGACCGTCGGACTCAATGGCGGAGTCCCAGTCCATCAGGTTGGCATCATAGTTGCTCATTGTGCTTTACCTCCTTAAAACGGCGTGTACTCAGGGCTGCTGCGAATCACGTCCACGATCTTGTCCCAGTGCGGGAACAGCCACTGACGGAAGAAATCCGGGTGATACTGTGCGGGAGAAACCTCCTCGGGATAGTGGCCCTTCTGAGCGACCACCTGACGGATTTGCGCTTCGGTCACCGCGTCCCGCTCCATGCGCTCTGCCAGCTCGGCAAGGAAATCCGGCTGTGCGGGCGGTGCCGGGATGGGAGCCTGACCGGTGAACAGGTGCGCGATGTGGCTGTAATCCAGGTCCATCTCATCCGGCAGGCCGAAGCGGTTCTTGGCATCCCAGCAGGGATGATGCGTGGCGTACATGACGCGCTTGCCGCCGCTGGCCTTCTTGCTGCCGCTCTCGGTGCCGGAAACGAAGGTCTTGTAGCTGACGAACAGCAGCAGGTCCGGCCACTCGGCCAGCAGGGGTGCACACTGCCGGGAGAGCTTGAGTTCCCAGTGATCGAAGGCACCCATTTCCTCGGGCAGTTCCTGCTTGCGCACACGGGCATGGGCCACGATGACCACATTGCGGCCCGAAGCCAGCACGTTCTCGCAGGCGCGGAGCATCCGGGCAAACTCCTCGGCGAGGTAGGTGTAGCCCTTGCCGAAGCCGAAGGATTCCAGACCGGTCTGCTTGTACTTCTCACAGATGTGCTTGATGGCCATCTGCTCAGCCCAGTCAGCGGTATCAATGACCAGCGTGGAACAGCAGGCGGTGTCCCGCGCCACCTCCTCGATGGTGTTCAGCAGGCCCTCCCAGCCGGTGAACTGGTCAATGCGGTTGACATCGAGGTAGGTCGTGCCGCCCTCGGTGTCCAGAAACAGCGGGTTGGGCGTGTGTGCCGCCAGCGTGCTTTTGCCGGTGCCCTCAAGACCGTAGATCACGGCCTTGACCGGCTTGTTCAGGCGTCCGCTCTTGATCGGTAGCATGGGAACCCTCCTTACTCGTCATCGTCCAGTGCATCGAAATCATCCGCGGCGCAGTCGGTCTTGCCGTCATAGACGGGATCATTGAAGCCCAGCTGCAGCTCGTTTTCCGGGCACAGCAGGCCGCTGCGGCGGATCTGGTCCATGAAGTACGCATACACCGCCGGGCTTTCGATGCCGATGGTGGAGTCGAGGCTGTTGCTCATGGCCATGTTCGCGCTGCCCATCCACACCTTGCCGGAGGAGGCCAGCGTCATCTTCGCGTGGACACGCGGGTCAAGGAAGATGCGCAGTTCGGGGTACGCCTGCTTCAGCTCCAGCGCCTGATCGGCATACCGGCTGTTGGCGATGATCGTCACGTTCTGCGGGCAGATGCCGAGGCCGTTGGGCCGGAAGCAGGCATGGGTCGGCAGGGCGAAGGTCACGACCGTCACCTTGTCGTTGGCGCGAATCACGCTGGCCAGGTTCTTTGCCGTGGAAAAGCCGAAGTTGTAGGCCTTCACCTCGGCCCGGATGTTCATACCGAAATCGTCTACAGGAAAGCTCATGTGTTTCATCCTCCATTTCACTTCAGGGAGCACGACTGGCCTGCGACCAGCGCAATGCCCGGTATCGTATTGCCGCCGGTCAGCAGGCGGCGCACAGCGG
>OLXY01000861.1_pt1 | contig 12481 bp, 15 predicted proteins | sample 1644221 | NCBI WGS metagenome assembly OLXY01 (sample SAMEA103958121, study PRJEB25191) | human gut metagenome | reverse complement strand
GCTTGCCTGATATGGCAGCCGTTAGAGGGGGTTTTCCTCGCGGATCATCATCTGATACAGCCGGTGCGCAATTGCGTCCAGCTCAGCGGTATCCTGCTCCTTCCAATCGCGCAGCAGGAACATCACCCCGCCGCAGTGATAGCGCAGCAGCAGCTCGGCCTCGCGGGCGCTGACGCGCGCATACAGCCCGCGGCTGGCCGCCACGTGGGATAAAAAGTCCATCAGCAGCCCCTCCAGCTGGCGCTCCAGCTCCTCGCCGTAATTGCTCTGCATGCCCTTTTTCAGCATGGGGCGGGCGTTGACGGCGGCGGACAGCAGATAGCGCAGCGCCTCCTCGCCGTTTTTCTGCGCCTGACACTGGGCGATCACGCGGTCAAAGTTGCGCCGCAGCGACCAGGCCATCAGATCGGGGATATCCTCAAAATGATAATAAAAGGTCTGGCGGGTGATGTGGCATTCCTCCACAATATCCTTCACCGTCAGCTTTCGCACTTTTTTATCAAACAGCAGCGTTTTCGCCGCGTTGGCAATGGTCTCGCGCATATCCTCGGCCATGTCCGCACCGCCCTTTCCAAAGGGTAATGATGGCAAAAAACGCCATACCTTATTAAATTTCGATGGGGCGGGAGAAAAATCCTGCTTTTTCTCCAATGTCACAAAATACCGCTTTTCTGCCGTTTTTTTGCCGTTTACATGTCACAAATTGCGCATTTTCATGTCACAATGCGATGGGAATTTTACCTTTTTCAGCATTATACTGATAGTGTTACAGACGGATACGCCCCTCTGCGCGCCTTCCGTCACGGTTTCGTTTCATCTTAAAATGCGAAAGGAGTCTCTATCACATGAAAAAACTGCTTGCCATGCTGCTTGTCCTGTCCCTGACGCTTGGTCTGGGTCTGGGCATCGTAAGCGCCTCCGCCGAGGATATTACCCTCAAATTCCTCATCAGCGCGGGCTTCTATGATCTGGAAAACGACCTGGGCTGGAAAGTTTGCCAGCGTGTATCCGGCTACAAGATCGACTACGAAGTCATCAACGGCACCGAGCAGCTGATGCTGATCATCACCTCGGGCCAGGAATATGACTACACCTACCTGAACAGCAAAAACTACAGCCTGATGATGAGCGAAGGCGCGCTGATGGACATCACCGACCTGCTCAACGAGTATGGTCAGGACATCCTGGCGGCCTTCCCCACCACCTGGCCTGCCGTCACCACCGACGGCCGCATCTACGCCATCCCCTCCCCCGCAGCGCAGCCCGACAGCCTGACCTATTCCATGATCGCCCGCAAGGACCTGCTGGATAAGATCGGCTACACCGAGTATCCCACCACGGTGGAAGGCTTTGTCAAGATGCTGGAAGACATCAAGGCGGCCTATCCCGACATGGTGCCCCTGACCGCCTCCCGCCTGGACGCCGGCGTGCTGTCCAACGTTGCCTCCGCCTTTAACGTGCAGGGCATGTATCAGCTGGTGGATGGCAAGGTGATCAACATTGTTGACAACCCCAACCTGAAGGCCTATGTGGAGGTCATCCGCGACCTGTACGCCCGCAAGCTGCTGGACGCCGAAATGCCCGCCATCACCACCAACGACATGCGCTCCAAGTGGGCTGCCAGCCAGGCTGTGATCTCCTATCAGAGCTGGAACGGCTGCGAAACCTGCATCGCCGCGCTGCGTCAGCTGAGCCCCGATATGGAATACGTGGTGCTGCCCCTGCTGCAGGATGAAGGCGGCAAGGTGCACGCGCAGGTGAAATACGGCGTGACCGCCTATGGCGCGATCCCCGTCACCAGCAAGCACGCCAAGGAAGCCATCCAGGCCATCAACAGCATGATCCAGATCGACAACTTCACCGAGATCGTTCTGGGCGAAAAGGACGTGCACTACACCGTCAACGAGGACGGCACCTTCTCCCCCATCCAGCCCGCCTTCAACAACGATAAGGTTGCCTCCAACGTGTTCGTATCCGGCTTCTACCGCGAGGTAGAATATCCCAAGATGTGGGAAGTGCGCCTGGCCAAGAACGCCGACCTGCAGAGCACCTTCTACGCCATGCGCGACAGCCTGCTGGATGGCGGCGAGCGCAGCCCCGTAGCCCTGGCCCCCGCTGTAACGGTGGTGGACAACAAGGCCGCCCTGGAAAACCGCATCACCGATACCCTGATCGCCGTGATCTGCGGCACCTCGGATATCTCTGAGCTGGACACCCTGCGCGAATACTGGCACAAGAACGGCGGCGAGGAAATCATCGAGTTCTACAACACCTGGTACGCCGAAAACGTGGCCAAATAATCCTATCTTAAAATCATCCGGGCGGGGAGGAATCCTCCCCGCCCGGCCATTTATACCGGTTTTTTATTGAACGGAGGAAAGCAGCATGTCTACCGCTACCCGCCCTTCCCGCGCAAGCCGCACCTGGGCGCGCCGCACCTGGACCTATCTGTGCGGCCACTGGGAGCTTTATCTTTTTCTGCTGCCTGGGCTGGTGTTTGCGATGATGTTCAAGCTCCTGCCCATGAGCAAGATCGTCATCGCCTTCAAAAATTTTAAGCCCCTCAAGGGCATTGCAGCCAGCCCGTGGGTAGGATTTGCGCAGTTTGAAAAGATGTTCGCCGATCCCGACGTGCTCAACGTCATCAAAAACACGCTGGAAATCAACCTGATGATCGTCATCTTCGTCGTGCCGCTGCCCATGCTGCTGGCGATCATGCTCAATGAAATCACCTTTATGCCGCTGAAGAAGGGCATTCAGACGCTGATTTACATTCCGCATTTCTTCACCTGGGTAGTAGTATACAGCGTGTTTTTCGTGCTGTTTGGCTCCACGGGCATGGTAAACACCGTGATTAAAATGCTGGGCGGCGAGGAAATTCTCTTCTTCATGAAGGGCGGCTGGTTCCGCTTTCTGCTGGTCATCTCCAACGCCTGGAAGGGCGCGGGCTGGGGCACCATCGTGTACCTGAGCGCCATCACGGCCATCGACGCGCAGATCTACGAGGCCGCCACCATCGATGGCGCCAGCAAGATGCAGCAGGCTTTTCGCATCACCATTCCCAGCCTTCTGCCCACGCTTGTGCTGATGCTGACGGTACGCCTGGGCAGCATCATGTCCGGCGGCTTTGACCAGGTGCTGGCCTTCTACAACCCCACGGTGTACAAATCCGCCGACATCCTGGGCACGTTCGTATACCGCCAGGGCATCGGCTCGGCCAATTTCAGCTACGCCTCGGCCGTGGGTCTGTTTGAATCGGTGGTCGGGTTGATCTTCGTATCCATGTCCAACGTAATCTCCAAGCGTCTCAGCGGGCGCACGGTGTGGTAAGGAGGGCGATGCAAAATGAAGCTTTCACGCGGTGAAAAGATCTATGTGGCCCTTCTGCATGTCATCATGATCCTGGCCGGGCTGATCTGCCTGCTGCCGGTGCTCAATGTGTTTGCGCGCTCGCTCAGTTCCGTGCCCGCGGTGGCGGGCGGCAAGGTATGGTTCTGGCCGGTGGAGTTCAATCCCGAGGGCTGGAAATACGTGCTGCAGCGCACCAGCTTCCTTAATTCCATGGGCAACTCGGTCATCATTACGCTGCTGGGCACGGTGCTGTCCGTGTTCGTCACCATTCTGACGGCCTACTCGCTGTCCCGCCCCTATCTCAAGGGCCGCAAGGTAGTCATCTATCTGTATGTGTTCATGATGATCTTCAACGCCGGCATCCTGCCCAACTACTTCCAGATCAAGGGCTACGGCCTGCTCAACACCCGCTGGGCGCTGATCCTGCCCATGGTCGTAAGCCCCTACAACACCTTCGTGCTCAAGAGCAACTTTGAAAGCGTGCCCGACAGCCTGGAGGAAGCCGCGCGCATTGACGGCGCGTCCTTTACGCGCATTCTTTCGTCGGTCATTATCCCGGTATCCAAGGCAGGCATTGCCACCATCGTCATCTTTACCGCCGTATCCTACTGGAACCGCTACTTTGACGCGCTGATGTACATCACCAAGCAGCGCCTCAAGCCCGCCGCCCTGCTGCTGTATGAGTTCATCAAGCTCTCCACCATGGAGGAAGGCATGGGCGAGCCCGAGCTGGCTGCGCTGGTATCCCCCGATATCAAAAACGCCAGCATCGTGGTGCTGACGGTCATCCCCATCCTGGCAATTTACCCCTTCATGCAGCGCTATTTTGTCAAGGGCGTAATGGTAGGCTCGGTAAAGGGCTAAGGCCTGGCAATGAAAGTTCGCTAAAGCAATCCATCCAAATTTTCGCTCAAAAAGAAGGCTTTTATCGATGAACAAGCTGTTTTCCACCCCGCAAACGCTGTCCCATCCGCGCTATGTGAGCCATCGCGGCTTCCAGCCCATGGCGCCTGCCAACTCGCTGCCCTCCTTTGAATACGCCGGCTATCTGCGCCAATGGGCCATTGAAACCGACGTGCACTTCACCCGCGACGGCGTGGCGGTATGCTGCCACAACGACACGGTGGACGCAACCTTTGACGGCACGGGCGCCATCCGCGAAATGGACTGGGCGGAGCTGAGCCGCCTGCGGATGAACCAGGGCAACCGGCTGGACTGCCTGCGCGATGAGCAGAAGCGCATGCCGCTGTTCAGCGAATACCTGTCCATCTGCCGCCATTACGGCAGCGTGCCCTTTATCGAATTGAAAACCGACGATGTGGAGCGCGTAATGGCGCTGGTGCGTCAGGCAGGCTTTGCGGATGATGAAATCGTCATCAGCGCCGTCAGCCTGGAGCGCATGCAGATTGCCCGCCGCGTATCCGAGGATGTGTTTATCCACCGCATCTTCGCCACGGAGGAGGAACTGCCCATCCTGGCAGAGCTGGGCAACGCGGGCCTGTCCTGGAATATCAAGGATGTGCGCGATTGCACGCCCGATAAAATCACCCGCCCCCACGAAATGGGCCTGAAGGTTTGCCTGCGCGCGGGCGACACGCTGGAAAACGTGCGCCGCATGCTGGAGCTGGGCTGCGACTATATCCCCAGCAATTGCATGCACGGCGTGCTGTAACAAGCAAAAAGAAAACCGGCATTTCCTTCCGCTTGCGAAGGGAATGCCGGTTTTTATTGTTCAGTTTTTAGCGGCGCCGTCCATCGTTCAGATACCTGCCAAACTCGGCCAGGTTTTCCAGCGTCAGGCCGCAGCCGGTGGCCACGCATTCCTGCGGGTTGTCCGCCACGCGGCAATCCACCTTCAGCGCGGTGGAAATGGCGTCCGCCAATCCCGACAGCCGCGCGCCGCCGCCCGAAAGCACGATGCCGTTGTCAAACACATCGGCCGCCAGCTCGGCAGGCGTGTGCTCCAGCACGGCGTGGATGGCCTCGATCAGCGCCGTCAGCGGATCGTCGATGGCCTCGTAAATTTCATCGGAGGTAATGCGCATCAGCTTGGGCAGGCCGCTGATCAGGTTGCGCCCCGTCACATCCAGATACATCTGCTCCGCGCGCGGCATGGCCGAGCCGATGTTGATTTTCAGCTCCTCCGCCGTGCGCTCGCCAATGAGCAGGTTATGCTTGCGGCGCAGATAGCGGATGATCGCATCGTCAAAGTGATCGCCGCCCAGCTTGGCCGCGTCGGATACGATCACGCGCCCCAGGGACAGCACGGCGATATCCGTCATGCCCGCGCCGATATCCACAATCATGGAGCCATAAGCGTCGGTGATGTTGATGCCCGCGCCGATGGCCGCGGCCACGGGACGGTCCAGCAGCTGGGTGCGGCGCGCGCCGGCCTCAAACATGATGGCCGAGATGCTGCGCTTCTCCATTTCGTTTACGCCCGAGGGCAGGGACAGCACGGCGCGCGGGCGCGCGAACATGCGCTTGCCGATCACCTGGGTGACAAAATAGTGCAGCATGCTGCTGGTCAGCTCAAAGTCGGACACCATGCCCTCGCGCAGCGGGCGCAGGGCGGCAATGCTGCTGGGGGTGCGGCCGATCATGCGGTGCGCCTCCGTGCCGATGGCGCGGATCGAGCGCGTATCGCGTTCCAGCGCCACAACGGCCGGCTCATTGAGCACAATGCCCTTGCCGCGCGCATAGATCAGCACGTTGGACGTGCCCAGATCAATCCCAATATCAGCCGCAGATGCCATGGTAAAAGTTCTCCTTCGTTTCTTGTCTTACGCGGTATGTATTCTACGCAGTATGCCGTTTTCCCTTTTTTTCTCAGAAAAAATGGGAACTGTTCGCCACTTTTTCGAGAAAAAAATGACAATATTATCCATTATTCTCCACAGGAACGGCTTTTTCACGCAGAAACCGCCGGCGGGTCGCCTCCCCGCCGCGCAAATGCCTGACAGCCTTGTGGTATAGCAGCAACGCCCGTATCTGCCTGTGCAGCCCAGGATTTAGCCCCCGCAGACGCACCGTCAATTCCCGGTGCGCCAGGCTTTTGCTCACTTGAAAGGCCCTGGCCGTCTCGCGCACCGTATCGCCAGTGCGCGCCATATGCTCCGCCATGGCCAGGCAGCGTTCCTCCACATCCTGCCGCATTTGCCCGCCCCCCTTTTGCCGTCTGTATTGCAGACTATGCAAGGGGGACGCGCGTTATGTCAGGGCAGATCGGCCGCCCACAGCGTGCGGTTGCCCAGCACATCCACCACGCTGACGGCCACCGTGCCGCGCAGCAGGGGCAGCTCCAGCGTTTCTGGCAGGGCCGGGGTTTGCTTGCGGCGCGCGGCGGATGCATAGGCATGGAAAATGCCGTCGCGCAGGAACCCCACCGACCACTGATCCACCGTATCCAGGCCCGTAATTTGCAGCCCGGCCGGCTGGCGCAGCGCATCCTGAGGGATTTCCTCCGGCAGGGTATAATCCAGCAGCCGCACTGCGTAATAGCCAAGACCCGTCATGATCTCGGCCTTGAACCCGGCGGGACACTGATCAAAGGGCAGGCGGATATCCAGCGCGCTGTCCATCAGCCGCTTCCGGCTGACAGAGATGGCGTGGCGGGACAGATCCAGCCCCAGATACCGGCAGCCGTTCTCGCTGGCGGATACCAGCGCGGTGCCCGAGCCGCAGCACAGATCGGCCACCAGATCGCCCGGCCGCGTGCAGCAGCGGATGATGCGATCCAGCAGCGCGCGGGGCTTCTGGGTATCGTAGCCCGTGCGCTGGGGATCCTTCTGCTGCAGGTGGCTCACATCCGTCCACACATCGTCGGGGAAAACCGGCTCGTCGTCATAATAGGTATACACCTTGCCGCCCGCGCGGATGGTGCGGCAGGGACGGCCATGCTCGTCCACCGTGCGGCGCATGTGATTGGAGCGGTTATCCTTGCGCGGCACGCCCACGCGCGTGATGTCAAAATACAACGCGCGGGATTTGGCGTAGAACAGAATCACATCGTGCTTGCGGCTGAAATGCCGCTTGGCGCGCCCGCCGGACTGATAAGCCCAGATGATCTCATTGACAAAGTTGTTTTCGCCAAACACCTGGTCGCACTCCAGCCGGGCATAGGCGTTCATGCGGCTGTCCAGATGCAGAAACAGCGCGCCCGTATCGCTGAGCAGATCATAGGCCACCCGCAGCGCCTCGCGCAGCAGCAGCAAATACTGCGCGCGCCCGCCCGTGCGGCTATCGGAATAAGCCTTCAGCGTCAGCGTCTGGCTGCCGTCCGTCCAGCCCTTTTCGCCAATGCGCATGCGAAACTCAAACTCATCCCCCGTAAAAAACGGCGGATCGAGGTACACGCACTGCACCTTGCCCGCAAACCCCGTCAGATCGGCCGTGCGCAGATCGCCCTGCATCAACACGCCGCCCGCACGCTCGCCGCAAAGAATCTCTCTGCCGCATTCAGCTTGCCGCCACTCCACGGTAAAACCCCTCTCTATCAGTTCCAGCTGCGCAACCGCTCAAAATACCGGCCCAGGGCACGGAAATACGCCTGGTGCTCGGGACACTCGTTCAAAATGCGCGCGCTTTGCAGCACCGCCTGGGCAAAGGCCGCATCCATGCCGCGCACGCCGCCCTCGCACAGCGGACACACGGCAAACGCGCGAGGATCCATGCGCACGCTCAGCCGCTCGCGCCCGTCGCGCACGCTCAGCACGGGCGTTAGCGGAAACATCCGGCAGGCCAGCGGCCGCAGCGCGCGGTCGCACACGCCGCCGCAGGTAAGCAGCAGCATACCGGGCAGCACGCCGTCATCCTGCCGCAGGGAAAAGCCCGCGGGCAGCGGCTGATACAGCGCTTCCTCGCCCGGAAACAGCAGCATGCCGCCCTGGCCGTCCTCATCAGGCGCGCAGCAGGCCGCGCCGCACACACCGCCGCAATCGCGGCGCAGGGGCGTAAGCGTTTGCAGCAGCTCCCGCGCGCGCATCACCGCCTCCAATGCCTGCATGCGCACACCTTCCCATCATGATGATACTGGCAGTATACCATAAACCGGCGAATATTGCAATGAAAGGGAAGAAAGCAGCGCGTTTCACCGCCGCAAAGCCCCAAAAAGCAGCCCGGCCGGCGTTTTCATCCGGCCAGGCAAATGGATTAAAAGGATATTATGGGTTATTCAACCTCCGGCGCATGGAAACATGCATCGGGCGGCGCGGTAAAGCGCATCCGCTCACCCGTAGCGGGGTGCGTAAAGGACAGCGAATAGGCGTGCAGCATCAGCCGCGGGGCCTTTGGCAGACCCTTGGTGCCGTAGATGGGATCGCCCAGCACCGGATGATGGATGGAGGCCATATGCACGCGAATCTGATGCGTGCGGCCCGTAATCAAATGCACATCCAGCAGCGCACGGTCGGCGTCCTGCCGCACCACCTGCCATTCCGTGCGCGAGGGCCGGCCGTTCGGGTCGATGGCCATCTTTTTGCGGTCGGCATGGCTGCGGCCAATCGGCGCGTCGATCACCCCCGCGCGCTCCTTCATCACCCCGGCTACCACGGCGAAATAATGCTTTTCCATCTGCCGCGCGCTCAATTGCGCCGACAGCGCCTGATGCGTCTCATCATTCTTGGCCACCAGCAAAAGTCCGCTGGTGTCCTTATCCAGCCGGTGCACGATGCCCGGCCGCAATTCGCCCCCGATGCCGCTGAGCTGATCCAGATGGTACAGCAGGGCGTTGACCAGCGTGCCATCCGGGTTGCCCGCCGCCGGATGTACCACCATGCCGCAGGGCTTGTTGACCACGGCCACGTCCTCGTCCTCATAGAGAATTTCCAGCGGAATGTCTTCCTTTTCTACGGTCAATTCCACCGGGTCGGGCACGGTCAGCTCCACGTTGTCGCCGGTCGCTACCCCATAGCCGGGCTTACTGCGAACGATTTCATTCACTCGGCAAAGTCCCTGTTCGATCCACTTGGCTGCCTGCGAGCGGCTGCTCTCGCCCATTTCCGCTGCGATCACATCCAGGCGGGCTTTAGTTTCCGCCTGCCGCTGAATCGTTTTCACGCCGCTCCCTCCAATCCTGTGGGCGCAGCAGCGTGCTGATCACCAGCATCGCCACGCCAAAGCAGATGGCAATGTCCGCCCCGTTGCAGATAAACCACGGCAGCCACGGAAAATACAGCATATCCACCACACTGCCGAACAGAAGTCTTTCGCCAAAATTGCCCAGAAAGCCGCCCACGATCAGCCCTGCCGCCACACGGGTAAAAACCGTTGGGCGGTAGCGGCGCATCAGCAGCCAGCCCGCCACGATCACCGCCAGCGGCAGCAGCAGGTTGGCCAGCCAGTTGCCGCTGAGCAGTCCCAGCGCCATGCCGTTGTTCCGGCTGAGACGCAGCTCCAGTATGCCCGGCAGTACCGTCACTGCCTGTTCCAATGACCGTACCGCCCACAGCTTGGAGCCCACGTCCAGCGCCAACGCGGCGGCGGCCACTGCCCAGAAAAGTCCCGTCATATATTCCTCCTATTGGAGCCGTTTCTGCACGATACTGACGATATTCGCCAGCAGTTCCCCGATCAGCGGAAGATTTCGCTTGGCCAAGTCCTGTAAAATCCACACCAGCAGCGCGCCCAGAATGGAAAAGCTTTCCAGCTCGGTCATGGGAGGATGCTCCGCCGCAGGCGTTTCCGACTCAGGCAAGGGAACTCTTTTTCTGCCTGTTACGCGCCGCCAAAGCCGCGCTATCCTTTCGTTCATCGTCACAGCCCACACCCCTCTTTTTCAGTGTGCCCCGGCGACGAAACGTTTACAGCCCCATGCAGAAAGATTGTACCCGTCCCCTATTTTTTTGTCAACCGACGAACCTTTCGCATAAAAAGAGAGACCGCCGCAAAAACAGCAGTCTCTCCTTTGGGCCAAGCCCCTGCGATCATCAGATGATCTCGATGATGCACATTTCGGCGGCGTCGCCGCGGCGGGGTCCCAGCTTGTAAATGCGGGTGTAACCACCGGCGCACTTCTTTTCTTCATTGCGCTTCTTGAACTTGGGGCCATATTCACGGAACAGCTTCTCCACCACAGGATATTTGACATCCTTGGTGCGCTCTTTCCAGTCGGCCTTGTCCTCGTCCTTGCGCTTGACATCGGGGATCTCGTACAGATAGCTCATCATGATGCGGCGGGCGTGCAGCTTGCTGGACGCGTCGTTCACGGTCTCGATGGTGACGATCTGTCCCTTGTCGTTATGGGCTTCCTTGGTGGTGGCGATGGTATTGTCGCACTCATTCACCGCCAGAGTGATCAGGCGTTCAGCGGCCCGACGGACTTCCTTGGCGCGAGCCTCGGTGGTCTCGATGCGGCCATACCAGATCAGATTGGTGACCTGATTGCGAAGCAACGCCTTGCGCTGGTCGGCAGTGCGGCCCAATTTGCGTTGTGCCATGGTCTGTATCCTCCTGCATGTTCATCAAGGGTTGTTATTCTTCGCTGGGGCGCAGGCTGAGGCCGAGCGCTTCCAGCTTCTGCTCCACTTCCTCCAGGCTCTTGCGGCCGAGGTTGCGGACCTTCATCATGTCTTCCTGATTGCGCTGCACCAGCTCGGAGATGGTGTTGATGCCGGCGCGCTTCAAGCAGTTGTAAGCGCGGACGCTCAGATCCAGCTCCTCGATGGTCATTTCCAGCACCTTTTCCTTCTTGTCGTCTTCCTGATCGGTGAAGGCGATGGTGGTCACCTGTTCGGTCAGGCCAACGAAGAGGGTCAGATGCTCCGTCAAGATTTTAGCCGCCAGGCTGATCGCCTCATCCGGCTGTACGCTGCCGTCCGTCCACACTTCCAAGGTCAGTTTATCGTAGTCGGTAATCTGACCAACGCGAGTGTCGGAAACGGAGTAGTTCACCTTTTTGATGGGGGTGAAAATGGAGTCGATCGGGATCACGCCGATAGGCATGTTCGGATACTTGTTCTTATCCGCGCTTACATATCCGCGGCCGCTGTCGACCGTCAGCGTCATCTGCAGATGAGCGTCTTCATTCAGAGTGGCGATGTGGGCCTCGGGGTCAACGAATTCCAATTCGTCGTCCACCACGATGTCCTTGGCCTTTACCTCGCAGGGACCCTTCACATCAATGGTGACGGTCTTCATCTGGTCGGAATACAGCTTTGCGGACAGCGCTTTGAGGTTCAGGATGATTTCGCTCACGTCCTCGGTCACGCCGGGGACGGTGGAGAACTCATGCTGAATTCCTTCGATCTTGATGGTGGTCACCGCAACGCCGGGCAGCGAACTGAGCAGCACACGGCGCAGGGCATTGCCCAGCGTGTTGCCGAAGCCGCGTTCCAACGGCTCGATGATGAACTTGCCATAGGTGCCGTCTTGACTCAGCTCCGCACAGTCGATGTGCGCTTTTTCGATTGCGATCATTCGTCTTACCCTCCTGTTTTATACCATTGGATCGAGGGAGTAACTTATCAAGACTAACGAGAGTAGAACTCGACGATCAGGTTTTCCTGCAGCTCGAAGTCGATATCGTCACGCTGAGGTAGGGCTTCCACCTTGCCGGTGAGGGTGGGGGCGTCGAAGGTGAGCCACTTGGGGGTCACAACGCTGGTGCCCTCCCGCAGCACCTTGAACATCTCCATCTGAGCGCTCTGCTGACGGATGGTGATCACGTCGCCGGCCTTCACCGTGTAGGAGGGGATGTCCACCTTGCGGCCGTTGACGAGGATGTGGCCGTGGGTCACGACCTGACGGGCCATGCGGCGGGTTTTTCCAAGGCCCAGACGGTACACCACGTTATCCAGACGCAGCTCCAGCAGCTGGAGCATGTTGTCGCCGGTGATGCCCTTCATGTGAGAGGCCTTCAGATAATATTTATGGAACTGCTTTTCCAGCACGCCGTAGATGAACTTGACCTTCTGCTTTTCCTTCAGCTGGATGCCGTATTCAGACACCTTGCGGCGGCGGTTGGCGTTCCCGGGGTTCCGGGTAGACTTTTTGTTGCCGTATCCCATCGTTGCGGGAGATACTTCGAAGCTCCTGCACTTCTTGGCAATAGGCTGTTTGCTCGTAGCCATCGAATTATGTCCTCCTTATGATTCCTTACACGCGGCGGCGCTTAGGCGGACGGCAGCCGTTG
>OLXY01000857.1_pt1 | contig 12558 bp, 9 predicted proteins | sample 1644221 | NCBI WGS metagenome assembly OLXY01 (sample SAMEA103958121, study PRJEB25191) | human gut metagenome | reverse complement strand
GCTGTTCCGCGTTACAGCCGGGGTAAATGTCCAGACTGGCCTTCCCGATATGCAGTGTGGCGAAACGTTCCGCAACGTTGCGTGATACCTGCATCGGTGCTGGTAACTCCGCAAAGGTCACAGCCGTTGATGGCGGTGTTCTGTTTCTCCGCACTCCTGTCAACAGTTCACGCTCCCAACGGTAATAGGTGGCTGTCGTAACACCCCGCTGCCGACACCATTCGCTTACGGAGAGACCGCTGCCCCTGCATTCCTGTATAGACATGCTCCATTCCTGTTTCTTGGCTTCATGTTTCAGTTCATTGCTCGTCATTTACTTCACACCCTGAACGTTATAGTGGTGGGAAGTTTCACAACTCCCCACCACTATTGTCCCATGTGTGTCCAGCCGTCTTTAGTTTTGACGGTTACTCGGAAACCATTTGGTTTCCGAGGACTTTTTGTGCCTTTGCAGCGATGCTTCCCCAAACGCTTATTGCAGCAGCAGAAGGCTGAACACCAGCGTGAACAGGGCCACCGTTTCGATAATACCGATGACAATGAAGTAGTTGGCCGTGCCCTTTCCGGTCTCGCCCAGCGCGTCGGCGGAAGCGGCGGCAACCTTGCCCTGGAAGAAGGCGGACAGGCCGATAGCCAGACCCGCGAAGATGCCGGTGAACATGGCCAGCGCCGCGTTACAGCCACCCTCCACGGCGCTGCGGATGAAGTTCATCAGCAGGAAGCCATAGATGGTCTGGGTCAGCGGTGCGCCGGAGAAGGCCACCATAATGAAGGGGGCGGGCTTGCCGTTGGCGTAGCATTTCTTCCACGCACCCACAGAAGCCTGAGCGGCAAAGCCGGAACCGAACGCGGAGCCCATGGCGGACAGGCCCAGAGCGCACGCCATACCAATAAATTCGATACTCATAATTGTTCTCCTATCCGTTTATTTTTTGATTTTATCGCGTTTCTTAAAAGGATCGTAAGCAATACCGGCCCACTCCATCCCCAGCTGGCCGGAAAACTCCAGCAGATTCAGGCGGACGCCGTGCACCACCACAGACAGCAGGCCCATGACGATGTTCAGCCCATGGCCGATCAGCAGGATCAGGATGGCGGCGATGACCAGCGGCCCCTTGAAGCCGAAGGCCATGTTGTTGAAGCTCTGGGCAATGGCCAGCGACGCCATGCCCACGGCAAACAGGCGGATATAGCTCATGATGTTGCCGAAGGCGCTGATGGTGTTCAGGAACACCGTGAACGCGTTGCCAAGGCCCGCCTTCAGCCCCTGACCAAAGGTCTTGTCCGGCGCCATGCCGCCGAAGCACACCACCAGCAGGAAGCCCGCGATGACCACGCAGGCCACAGGGATCAGATTCACCTGCTGGCCGATGACCAGATACAGCACCACGAAGTACAGCGCGTCGATGGCAGCCAGCCAGCCCAGATCGGCGATCCAGCTGAGGTCTTTCTCCTTCAGCTTGCGCCGGATGTTCATGACGCAGGCCAGAGACAGCTGCACCGTGCCCAAGATGAAGCAGAACTTCATGATGGTGTTCTGCTGGGTGGTGGTGGAGACGTTGAAGTACGCCGGGTAGTTGGCAAAGGTGGGGATCACCAGCCGCTTCAGGAAGGGCACCTGCATGGCCTGCTCCAGGCCGAACCATGTGCCGGTCAGGGCGCCCCATAGAATGGTGGCGATGGACAGCACCCACAAAAGCTGCACGGCGGTGGAGGCTTTTTTATTCTTCACCGTCATGGCCAGCGCCGCCAGCAGGAACAGGCACCCGTACCCGGCGTCGCCGATGATCATGGCGAAGAACAGGGTGAAAAAGCCCAGAAACCAGAAGGAAATATCGTACTCCCGATAGCCGGGGACAGTGCCCAGAATGTCGAACACCGGAATCATCAGCCGCGTGACCTTGTTGTACCTCACCTTTGTGGGCACCTTGTCATCGTCGGCGGCAGGCTCCTCCATGGCCCATGCCCAGTGCGCCTCGGCAGCGGCCTTCTTGAAGCCGTCCACCTCCGCCGCCGGGAGATAGCCGCTGAGCCACACCAGCCCGTCCTGACTTTGGGACGTGTTGCTGACGGCGGAATACTCGGCGGCGTTCTGGGTCTTGAGCAGTTGGTCGCGGATGCTGGGCAGGTGCGCCGCCGCTTGCGTCAGGAAGGCTTCGCAGTCCGCCAGCGCCTTGTCGCAGCTCTGCTGCTCCTGCTCCAGCTCGTCCAGCCCCTTGTCGGGAACGGGAAACTCCGTGGCGGAGTATCGGCCGGGCAGGGGTGCAAAGGCCGCCAGCGTAGGCATCTTGCCTACCGGAGCCAGCCGCACGAAGCGAACGTCGGGATCGGCCTCCAGGGCGGCCATGGTCTTTTTGTCGGTGCGGTAGATGTGGATCTCCCAGCCCTGCTCCTTCAGCTCCCGCAGCTCCGCCGGAACGAACCGGCCCCATTCGGCCAGCTTTTCCGCCGCCGCATGAGCGGCGGCCTGCTGCTCCAGCAGCGCCTTTTTGCGCTCCATGCAGTCGGACAGCTGCTGATAAAACGCTTCAAATTCACTATCGGACAGCACCGTCGTCTCCTGCTGGGCCTTGGGATATTCCTGCAGCGTCATCTCCATGCGGGACAGCCGGGCAAAGCGCTCCAGATACCGCTGGTCGGCGCTGGCCTTTTCCGTGAAGTGGACAACGCCCAGCTCCCGCAGCTTATCCAGCAGCGCTGTTTTTTCCGAGGCGGCCGCCACAATGTGGACGACCTTCATTTTTTCGATCATCGGCCCACCTCCTGCAGCTTCTTCTTGGCGATCTTGCCCCGCACCACGGCGGAGGTCTGCTGGTCGCCCAGATAGATGCCGATGACCCGGATGTTCTCCTTGGCCTCGGGGATCTTCACTTTTTCAAACAGGTTCACCCGCTGGGCCGTGGCGCGCAGCTCACGCTCCAGCAGTTCTACCTGACGGCGCAGGGTCTTTTCCAGCGCGTCCAGCCGGGCGATCTCCCGCAGGCGCACCGCCGCGGTGTCCACCCACAGGGGGTAGTCCGCCACGTCGTACCGGATATCCTCGAAGCTCAGCTCCTGAAACACCGGCACGGTGACGCCGGCGATGTTCTGCTCTCCGCACACCACATGCCTGGGGCGGATCAGGGCGTCCAGCCGCTTTTCCGCCGGGAAACTGTCGTTTTCCGCAAAGACGGCCACCCAGTCGTCCAGACCGGCCACAGCGGCCTGACGCTGCCGCGCCACCTGCTCCAGCTGGGCGGTGACCTGCATCACCACGGCCTGCAGCTGCTGCTTTTTCAATTGCAGCGTGGGCAGATACCGCTGGAACTGCTTCAGGCGATCCTTCTGCACCTTTAATTCATTTTTCGTCAGTTTGACAGCCATAGGCGCCCCCCTTACTCCGCGGTGGCGGGCTTGGGCCATCTCTCCTGAATGAGACTGGTTTTCAGGCCCGTCTCGTTGGGCTCGAAGCACTCGGCCAGGATCTCCCAGCCCAGATCCAGCGCCTCCTCTAAGGGAATGTTCACGCTCAGATCCATCAGCTTCGTCTCAAAGAGATGGCCGTATTTCAGCAGCTTTTCGTCCCACTCGGACATCATGAAGCCCATAGACTTCTTTTCCAGACTCTCCTTATAGGCGCTGTACAGGCGGATCATGCCGTCCATCAGCGCCCGGTGGTCGCTTCTGGTCTTGCCGTTGACGTTCTGCTTCAGACGGGACAGGGAGCCGAAGGGCTCGATGTGGCCGTTTTTCAGGTAGTACTGGCCCTCGGTGATATAGCCGGTGTTGTCGGGCACAGGGTGGGTCACATCGTCGCCGGGCATGGTGGTCACGCCCAGAATGGTGATGGAGCCTGCGTCGCCGAAGTCCACGGCCTTTTCATAACGGGCCGCCAGACAGCTGTACAGGTCGCCGGGGTAACCGCGGTTGGAGGGCACCTGTTCCATGGTGATGGCCATTTCCTTCTGGGCGTCGGCGTAGTTGGTCATATCCGTCAGCAGCACCAGCACCCGTTTTCCGGCCAGCGCGAACTGCTCCGCCACGGCCAGCGCCATATCCGGCACCAGTGTGCATTCTACGGTGGGGTCAGAGGCGGTGTGAATGAACATCACCGTGCGGCCCATGGCGCCGCTCTTTTCCAGCGTGTCCCGGAAGAACAGATAGTCGTCGTATTTCAGTCCCATGCCGCCCAGCACGATCACGTCCACCTGCGCCTGCATGGCGATGCGGGACAGCAGCTGGTTATAGGGCTCGCCGGACACGGAGAAGATAGGCAGCTTCTGGCTCTCCACCAGCGTGTTGAACACGTCGATCATGGGGATGCCGGTGCGGATCATCTTGTTGGGTACGATACGCTTGGCCGGGTTCACGGAGGGGCCGCCGATGGGAATCATGTTCTCCGTCAGGGCCGGGCCGTTGTCACGGGGCACACCCGCGCCGTCGAAGATGCGGCCCAGCAGGTGGTCGGAGAAGGACACCATCATAGGGCGGCCCAGAAAACGGACAGGATCCGTGGTGCTGACGCCCTGGGTTCCGCTGAACACCTGTAGGGTCACCAGATCCTTGTCCAGCTTGATGACGTTGGCGTAGCTGTCGCCCACCAGCGCCAGGTCGCCGTTGCGGACGCCGGAGGCCCGGACAGTCACCACGTTGCCCACAATGGATTCAATTTTCGTATAAACTTTCTGCATCATGACTCACCTCTCAAAGCGCTGCCTTGCTCAGATAAAAGTCCTTGAGCCGTTTTTCCTGCGCCTCGAACTCCGGCGTCCGGAACTCGGTATTGTGCCAGTCCAGGAACTCCTGACGGAGCTGGTTGAAGAAGGCGCGGATCTCTTTCTTGTCGTCGAGCCTGAAATCGCGCTTCAGCACATCGTACAGTACGTCGAACTCGTAGCGCTGGCGGTCGGGGCCGCAGGCGGCGTCGATGGGGTCGAAGGAGTTCTGCTGGAGATACACCGCGTCCAGCAGCTCGCCCTTCTGATAGACGGTATAGTCCGCGTCGGAGGTGCCTTCCTCGCCGATGACCTTCATCATCTGGTTGATCTCGTTGCTGCGCTTGAGGATGGCGCGGGCCTGCTCCACCCGCTCTCTGTCCACCACGCCCTGATACTTGCTCCAGGAGTCGATGGGGTGGATGGCGGGGTACTTTCGGGCGTCGGAGCGCTCGCGGGACAGACCGTGGAACGCGCCCACCACCTTCAGCGTGGCCTGTGTCACAGGCTCCTCGAAGTTGCCGCCTGCGGGGGATACGGTGCCGCCGATGGTAACGGAGGCCACCTTGCCGCTCTTCAGCCGCACCTTACCGGCCCGCTCATAGAACGAGGCGATAACGGATTCCAGATAGGCGGGGAACGCCTCCTCGCCGGGGATCTCCTCCAAACGGCCGCTCATTTCACGCATGGCCTGTGCCCAGCGGCTGGTGGAGTCCGCCAGCAGCAGCACGTCCAGCCCCATCTGGCGGTAATACTCCGCCATGGTGACGGCGGTGTACACCGACGCCTCACGGGCGGCCACAGGCATGGAGGAGGTGTTGCAGATGATGATGGTGCGCTCCATCAGGGAGCGGCCGGTACGGGGGTCGGTCAGCTCCGGGAACTCCGTCAGCACCTCCACCACCTCGCCGGCCCGCTCGCCGCAGGCCGCCACGATCACCACGTCCACGTCGGCGTTCTTGGCCTCCATGTGCTGCAGGACTGTCTTACCCGCGCCGAAGGGGCCGGGCACGCAGAAGGTGCCGCCCTTTGCCACCGGCAGGAACGTATCCACGCAGCGCAGCTGCGTTACCAGCGTCTCATCGGGCCGCAGGCGCTCCTCATAGCAGCGGATGGGCTGCTTCACCGGCCAGGAGAACACCATGGTCAGTTCCTTCTCCTCGCCCTGCTCATTCTCCAGCACCGCCACGGTATCCCGGACGTTATACACGCCCTTTTCCCGGACGGACTTTACCTTCCACTCGTTCTTCAAGCCAAAAGGCACCATGATAAGATGGGTGAACAGCCCCTCCGGCACACTGCCTATCGCGTCGCCGGCGGTGACGGTATCACCGGGCTTCACCAGCGGGGTGAACTCCCAGTCCTTATTGGGAATGGGATCCAGATACACGCCCCGCTCCAAAAAGAAGCCGCACTTCTCGGCCAGCTCCGGCAGGGGGTTCTGCAAGCCGTCGAACACCTGGGTCAACAGGCCGGGGCCAAGCTCCACGCTCATCAGCTCGCCGGAGAGCTCCACCTTGTCGCCCACCTGAATGCCGTTGGTCATTTCATAGATCTGCATACTGGCCGTGTCGCCGTTGACGCGGATGACCTCGCCCTTCAGGCGGTCATCCCCCACCAGCACATAGCCCACTTCATTTTTACGCACGGAGCCGGAAAAGCTGGCAGCCACCAGATTTCCGTTCACTCCGGTCACATATCCTGTCACTTTGTCCATTTTGATTCTCCTGTTTTATGATAGGCTGGCGACCTGCTGCCGGATGCTGTCCATCAGGCCGTCGAAGGCCCGCTTGCCCGTCTCGTACCGGAAGCCCCGCTGCCGCTCCAGCAGCCGCAGCTTCATGGCGTAGCCGTACAGGGCATGGTCATCGAAATTGTGCAGGCCGATCATGTCGTCCAGACGGCGGAATTCCAAGTCCAGCAGAAGCCGCTCGCCCTCCAGCGGATTCTCGGCGTTCACCGCCGCCGTCACCGTCTGCACGATGGCGGCGTCCCGGTCAGAGGGAACGGGACAGGCGCGGCCCAGCTTCACGCTGCGCTGATAGGTCAGCTCGCGGGACAGCGCCTTATAAAAAGCGGCCCATTCCGACAGCAGCGGCCCCTTGTCCGATTCCACCGTCAGCTCCTCCAGCGTCTGATACACCCCGCTGCTGACCGCCGTTTTGCACATGCCGAGAAACGCGGCATAGTCCATGGGCGGCTCGCCCTGGGTTTTCAGCATCGGCAGGCTGGAGACCAGATAGTAATAGGAAGCCACAGCGGCACCCCCTTACAGGCGCGTATCCCGGAAGAAGGGCGTCAGCATGTTGGCGATCTCCTGCTCAGAGCAGTCGAAGTAGCCGGAGCCGTCCTTGGCAGCCAGCCGGAAACCCGCGCCCACCTTTTTGGAGGGGCGAATCTCAAGCCCGGCCTTCAGCTCCTGGGCCAGCTCCTGACGGAGCCCCTCCGTCACCTGACCCACCTCTGCCGTATAGGCGGAAACGTCCTCCCCCTGCACGGCAGCCTGAATAAGCTTGGCCAGCGTGTGCTGATCCAGCGCCTTGCCCACGTCGGCGGCCAGAAGCTTCTCGAATTCCTTCTGGATCTCCTGCTGGAACGCCAGCACAGCGTCCCGCCTGGCCTGCTCAGCGTTCAGCTGGGCGCTGCTCTTGAACACCTCGATCTCCGCCCTGGCGTCGCCGCGCAGCCTGTCCGCCTCCGCTTTGGCGTCGGCCACAATGGCCTCCGCCTGCTTTCTGGCCTCTGCTACAATGGCGGCGGCTTCCCTGTTGGCGCTGTCGATGCCGTCCTTTTTGATGGAAGAAACAAGATCCTGAATCTGAAGTTCCATACTATTCACCTTCTTCGCAAAAATTCATAGATAATCCTGTAGGTATATTAGATTTATTATATAATACAAACTTCATGATTTGCAATATTTTTTATAAGGAGTATCATTCAAAATACTAATCACTCGCTTCTCAACCGGGCGGCCGAAAATGGCAGGTGCGCTCCCCTTCAGTATGTCCTTATTTTAGCAGATTCCGCCCACAGACACCATGGTCAAAACGCGGCATCTGTCCGTATTGTAGCAGAATCTGTCCATGGACGCCATGGGCAAAATACAGCATCTGCACAATTTTGTGCAAAAACAGCGGCAGTGCGAAAGTGAAAATTTGACTCTGCCATTGACTGGTGACAAATCCGAAGGACTGTGGTATACTGCTGCCATCACATCACAAGGAGGAGACACCATGCATATCAACTGGTTCCGGGATGAGAACAACCTCATCTACATCAACGGCGCGACGCAGCTGGCAGAGCTGGAGAAAACCCTGCGCTTTCCCGGTCTGGAGGAGGCCGCCAATGAGCTGCGGCAGCACCCCACGGCAGAGGGCTTCACCATCAAGGGCCCCAAGCGCACCAGCGGGCGGCTGTTCGTGCCGGATCTGACCTTTGGCCGGCATATCGAAATGGGGGAAAACATTTTCTTCTTCATGGGCGAGATGCAGGAGTGCTACGTCATCTACTGGCCCGACGCGCCGGTGACCCAATAGCTCGCACTTTTCCCTTGCAATTGGCACGCGGCTGTGCTACACTGAGTTTCGACAAGTTCATAACAGGACAGCGTGCCGGTCTCGTAAGAGACTGGCGGCGGAATGGGGTGAGATGCCCCGCGAGAAGGTCACTGTGATGCCCGCGCGTAAAGCGCCGGGATAAGTCAGATACGAGATGCGCTGCTCCTGGGCTATCGCCATTCCCGAAGCCGAAGCGAGAAGTGTTTGTTAACGCACGACCTGCTTTGGCCGTGCGCTTTTGTTTTGTGTGGAGCGCACGGCCGGGTTTGGCTGTGCGTTATTTTTTGCAGCCGGGCGCGGCGGCCAGCCGCTTTTTTCCATCGGTGGGAGAGGGGCCTCTCCCCTCTCCCATCCTCCTCAAATTTGGGCGGGAGGGGCAGAGCCCCTCCCCTACGGACGCAAAATAAGCCTCCCTCATCAGAGGGAGGTGTCATGACCGCAGGTCATGACGGAGGGAGAGACGATAGACCGCTGCATTTCCGGTCTCTCCCCCAGTCTCGCTTGCGCTCGACAGCCCCCTCGTCAGAGGGGGCCAAAGATATATCCGTACCTATCAAAAACTCAGGCCATGCGGCCTTTTAATAATATAGAAAAAATCACACGAGAAAGGAAAATCACACATGAAGAAACGAATCTTCTCGCTGCTGCTGGCGCTGGTGATGGCGGTATCGCTGCTGCCGGTCAGCGCCTTCGCGGCGGATGACTACGAGCTGCGTGTTCTGACCTTTGAGGACGCGGACTATAAGGGCGGCACCAACTTTGCCAATGGCAATGACTGGTCGTCCCTGATCGACGATCCCCAGTACGGCGGCAAGCTGCTGTACGGCAGCGGCGGCGCTGGCGTCGACTCCGCAGATGAGGCTTACCAGTGGACGGACACCAACAACACCTGGCTGCACAACATTCTCTCCGAGGGTTACGGCAGCTGGTGCTATTGGAGCGGCGGCCACGCCATTTCCAACTACAACACGGGTGACATTGAAGACTACGGTGGATTTAAAGCACAGCTCACCGTCTATAAAAAGGGCGTTTCCGGCCTGTCCCGCACCGGCGGTGGCCATAACGGCTCCAACAACTTCGCCGTGCACTATGGCTATGCGGACAACTCCGGCTATGGACTTAGTGCGGACGCGCTGCCTGCCCTGACCTTTGCCGACGGTGCGGAGCGTGTCATTGACCATATGTACGTCACCAACACCACCTATGCCCTGAACTGCTACATTGACGGCAACGGCCTGACCGCCAAGATCGGCCCGGACGACTGGGTAAAGCTGGTGGCTACCGGCTATGATACCAAGGGTGCAAAGACCGGCGAGACCGTCATCTATCTGTGCAACGGCCCGGATAACATTATCATGGACTGGACGAAGTGGGATCTGTCCAGTTTGGGCAAGGTCAGCAAGGTAACGTTCAACGTCACTGGCTCCAGCGATAACGGCTACGGCTTCTCCCAGCCCGCCTACTTCGCCTATGACGATGTGGCGGTGCGGTTTGAAAAGGCTGGCGCGGACGTTCCCGCCACCGGCGTGACGCTGGACAAAACGACGCTGAGCCTGACCGAGGGCGAGTCCGCCACTCTGACCGCCACCGTGGAACCGGAGAACGCTACCGACAAGGCCATCGTCTGGACTTCCTCCGATAACGCGGTCGCTACCGTGGAAAATGGCGTTGTCACCGCTGTGAAGGCCGGTACGGCCACCATCACCGCCGCCTGCGGCAGCGCAAAGGCGGAATGCACCGTCACGGTAACAGCAGCCCCGGCAAGCCCTCTCAGCGTAAAGGTGGGCACTGCAGCCTATCCCGTCAAGCCGGTCGATGGTCAGGCGGGCAAATATCACGTTGCCGTCCCCTATGGCAGTAACGCTACCATCAAGGTCAAGGACGCTGCTTTCCTGATGGTAACGAACAGCAAAGGCGGCTACCTCAATGATGAGGGCAGCAATCCCTTTACGTTGACCGCCGCGCAGTTGGACAAGCTTCTGATCAGCAAGGATATTCCGTTCACCCCGGCAAACAGCGCCAGCAAGGTCGCCTATCTGTCCATTATGGACGTTATGGCGGGCACCACCTATGAGCTGTACATCGAGCTGACCCGCGAAGCCGTTCCCGCCACCGGCGTGACGCTGAACGAGACGGCGCTGAGCCTGCGCCCCACCGAAAAAGCGACTCTGGCTGCCACTGTGGCCCCGGAGAACACCACCGACACGCTGGTGTGGACATCCTCCAATGACGCGGTGGCCACCGTGAAGGACGGCGTTGTCACCGCCAAGAGCGAGGGCACCGCCACCATCACCGCCGCCTGCGGCAGCGCAAAGGCAGAGTGTGTCGTCACCGTTTTGCCTCCCATTCTGGCTACCGGCGTGACGCTGGATAAGACGGCGCTGAAGCTGTACGAGGGCGACGCCGCCAAACTGACCGCCATGGTGAAACCGGAGGATACTACCGATAAGACCATCGTCTGGACTTCCTCCGATAAAACGATCGCTACTGTCAAGGACGGCGCCGTCACCGCCGTGAAGGCCGGTACGGCCACCATCACCGCCGCCTGCGGCGAAACAAAGGCCACGTGCGCCGTCACCGTGAAGGCTCCCGTAGCACCCGCTCAGAAGGACGGTGTGTATCAGATCGGCACGGCGGACGAGCTGGTCTGGTTCGCCAAGCAGGTCAACGGCGGCAGCACCGCCATCTCCGGCGTGCTGACGGCGGAGATCGACCTGAACGGCTTCGACTGGACGCCGATCGGCAGCAGCGCGAAGAAATTTTCCGGCAGCTTCGACGGCGCAGGGCATACCATCAAGAACATGACCATCGACTACCAGACGGCCAAATCCGGCGAGCGGCTATATCTGGGTCTGTTCGGCTACGCGGAGGGCACGAAGGACAACCGCGCCGCCATCAAGAACCTGACGGTTCAGGGCAGCGTGAACGCCGGCAGCGAGTTCTCCGTCTATTCGGGCAACGTGGCCGGCGTGGTGGCCTGCGGCAGCTATGTGGATGTCTCCGGCGTGATCTCCCGCGTTAACGTGACCGTGGACGCTAAGGTCGGCAGTGCCTGCGGTGTGGGCGGTCTGGCCGGTGTGCTGATCAACAGCACCGCGACCAACTGCGGTAGCGAGGGCAATGTGTCCGGCGTGAAGAATCTGGGTGGCCTTTGCTACGAGTTTTACGCAGGCACGATGACCGGCTGCTATAACACCGGCGCTGTCTCCGGCAGCGGCACGTGTGTAGGCGGCATCATGGGCTATGCCAAGCAGGCCGCCATCAAGGACGTGTACAACACCGGCGCAGTCTCCACCACGAAGAATCTGGTGGGCGGTCTGGTGGGCGAAATGGAGAATTCCAGCCTGACCAATGGCTACAGCACCGGTAAGATCACCGTGAGCGAATCCGGCGGCAGCTCTGTTGGCGCTGCGGTAGGCTGGGCCGATACGCTCTCCAATGTCTACTATCTGGAAGGCACTTCCGAGAAGGGCGTCGGCCGTGACGGCACCGCTGCCGCCAAGACCGCCGACGAGCTAAAGGCCAAGGCCATGCCTGCCGCGCTGGGCAACGGCTTCAAGCGGGATCTGGGCAATATCAACGGCGGCTATCCCGTGCTGAGCTGGCAGACCTCCGACTGCAAGCACGTCTGGAAGGATGGCAAGTGCGAGACCTGCGGCGTCGCCTGCAAGCACGTCTGGAAGGACGGTAAGTGCGAGACCTGCGGCATCGCCTGCAAGCACGTCTGGAAGGACGGCAAGTGCGAGACCTGCGGCGTCGCCTGCAAGCACGTTTGGAAGGACGGCAAGTGCGAGACCTGCGGCATCGCCTGCAAGCACTCCGGCGGCACGGCCACCTGCAAGGACAAGGCCGTGTGTGAGGTGTGCCGGCAGCCCTACGGCGAGCTGGATAAGGGCAACCATGCCGACCTGAAGAAGGTGGACGCCAAGAAAGCCACCTACACGAAGGAAGGCAACATCACCTATTGGTACTGTGACGGCTGCGGCAAGTATTACAGCGATGCCGAGGCCACCAGGGAGATCACCAAGGCCGACACCGTGATCCCCAGGAAGACCCACAGCTCCAACTCCGGCAGCACGGGCACCGGTTCCGGCTCCGGCAATACAAACTCCGGCAGCACCGGCTCCGGAGCTGACGTCAAGAAGGGCGTCCAGTCCAGCAAGACCGGCGACGCGGGCGTCGCCCTGTACGCGGCCATGAGCCTACTGTCCCTGACGGGCGGCGCGGTGGTACTGGGCCGCAAGCGGAAGGCCGACTGATCCGTTCCGCCTTATCCCCCACAGAATAAAAAGCTACCGGGCGGAAAG
>OLXY01000844.1_pt1 | contig 12644 bp, 15 predicted proteins | sample 1644221 | NCBI WGS metagenome assembly OLXY01 (sample SAMEA103958121, study PRJEB25191) | human gut metagenome | reverse complement strand
TCCGCGCCTGACTGTGTTTAGAAGCAATAAGCAGATCTATGCACAGGTTATAGATGATACTACAGGTAAAACTTTGGCTGCTGCTTCATCTTTGAAATTAGATGTTAAGGCTCCGAAAAAGGAGATCGCTGCTAAGGTTGGTGAATTAATCGCTAAAGGCGCTCAGGAAGCTGGCGTTCAGACAGTGGTTTTCGACCGTAATGGTTACCTGTATCACGGGAGAATTAAAGAATTAGCAGATGCTGCACGTAACGGCGGCCTTAAATTTTAATGAAGATGGCAAATAATAGAGTTAAATCGACCAACGACTTAGAGTTGAAGGACAGACTGGTTGCAATCAACCGTGTAACTAAGGTTACAAAAGGTGGACGTACATTCAGTTTTGCTGCTATCGTTGTAGTAGGAAACGAGGATGGTATCGTTGGCTGGGGATTAGGTAAAGCCGGTGAGGTAACGACAGCTATCGCTAAAGGTGTAGAAGCAGCTAAGAAGAACTTGATCAAGGTTCCGGTACACAAAGGTACGATCCCTCACGAACAATTAGCTAAATTCGGTGGTGCTCAAGTGCTGATTAGACCGGCATCTCACGGTACCGGTGTTAAGGCTGGTGGTGCTATGCGTGCCGTTCTCGAGAGCGTAGGTGTTAAGGATGTCATTGCAAAGTCTAAGGGCTCTTCTAATGCTCATAACCTTGTAAAGGCTACTATCGCTGCTCTTGCTCAGATGCGTGATGCTTACACTGTAGCAGGTGAGCGTGGTATCAGTATGGATAAAGTATTTAACGGTTAATTAGGATAAATCAGATATGGCAACAATTAAAATCAAGCAGATTAAGAGTAAAATCGGTGCTCCAGTTGACCAGAAGCGTACACTCGCTTGCTTAGGTCTTCACAAGATTTCTCAGGTTGTTGAGGTTGAAGATACTCCTAGCAACCGTGGTATGATCCGTAAGGTTCATCACCTCGTAAGTGTAGTTGATTAATTAATCTTTTAAAGAATAAGAACGATTATGAAATTAAATAATTTGAAGCCTGCTGCAGGTTCTACCCATTCACGTCGTCGTATTGGTCGTGGTCCAGGTTCTGGACTCGGTGGTACTTCTACTCGTGGTCATAAGGGTGCCAAAGCTCGTTCTGGTTATAAGAGAAAGATTGGTTTCGAAGGTGGTCAGATGCCTTTACAGCGTCGTGTTCCAAAGGCTGGTTTTAAGAACATCAACCATAAGGAGTATTTTGCTGTTAACCTTTCTACTCTTCAGGCTCTTGCTGAGGCAAAGAACCTTACCAAGATTGGTATCGCAGAGTTGAAGGCTACAGGTCTCACCAGTGGCAAGGAGCTCGTTAAGGTGCTCGGCAATGGTGAATTGAAAGCTAAATTGGAAGTTGAAGCTAATGCATTCTCTAAGACTGCTGAAGAGGCAATCAAGGCAGTAGGTGGTAATGCAACTATAATCTAAGTAGATGAAAAAGTTTATTGAGACACTAAAGAACTGTTGGAAGATTGAGGATCTCCGTCAGAGACTCCTCATTACTCTTCTGTTTACGGCTATTTACCGTTTTGGCTCGTTTGTTGTGCTTCCTGGTATCAACCCGAGCATGTTGGACAAACTTCAGTCGCAGACCTCAGGCGGACTTATGTCGCTTCTGGACATGTTCTCTGGTGGTGCATTTTCCAATGCTTCTATTTTCGCATTAGGTATAATGCCATATATCTCAGCATCTATTGTTATGCAGCTTCTTGCTGTTGCTGTACCTTATTTCCAGAAGATGCAGCGTGAAGGTGAGAGTGGCCGTAAGAAAATACAGTGGTATACTAGAGCCTTGACAGTGGCCATTTTGGTCTTCCAGGCTCCAAGTTACCTTCTGAACCTGAAAATGCAAGCAGCTAATGCGCTTGCAACAGGTATCAGTTGGACTGTATTTATGATTCCTGCCACTATCATCTTGGCAGCAGGAAGTATGTTTATCCTTTGGTTAGGTGAGCGTATTACTGATAAGGGTGTTGGTAATGGTATCTCATTGATCATTATGATTGGTATCATCGCAAGATTGCCACAGGCTTTTGTACAGGAGGTTTCCTCTCGTCTGACTGCTATCTCTGGTGGTGGTATCATTATGTTTATCGTGGAGATTCTGATACTTTATGCTGTTGTTTGTGCTTCTATCCTTTTGGTACAGGGCACTCGCAAGGTTCCTGTTCAGTATGCCAAGCGTTTGGTAGGCAATAAGCAATATGGTGGTGCACGCCAGTACATCCCATTGAAGTTGTTTGCAGCCAACGTAATGCCTATCATCTTTGCTCAGGCTTTGATGTTCATTCCTTTGGCCGTTGTTCGCTATCAGTCTGAAAATGCCAGCAGTGTAGTACAGCAGTTGATGGATAATCGCAGTTTGTTGTATAATGTCATTTATGTATTTTTGGTTATTGCCTTTACATATTTCTATACAGCGATTACATTGAATCCTACTCAGATGGCAGAGGATATGAAACGTAACAATGGTTTCATTCCAGGTGTAAAGCCAGGAAAGGATACAGCTGAGTACATTGATACCGTCATGTCTCGTATTACTTTCCCAGGTTCTTTGTTTATAGCATTCATTGCTATTATGCCTGCTCTAGCAGGACTTCTCGATGTGCAGCAAGCCTTCTCTCAATTCTTTGGAGGTACATCTCTTCTGATTTTGGTAGGTGTTGTTATCGATACACTTCAGCAGATCGAAAGTCATTTGCTCATGCGCCACTATGATGGTTTGCTCAATTCGGGTCATACTCGTCAGGGCGGTGTAGCAGCATATTAATCTTTATCTTTTAGAATGCAGATATTTCTAAAGACAGAAGATGAAATCAACCTGATGCGCAAGGCCAACCAACTTGTTGGTTTGACTTTAGCAGAATTAGGTAAACATATAAAACCAGGTGTAACGACTCTCCAATTGGATAGGATTGCGGAGGAATTTATCCGAGATCATGGTGCGGTTCCTACGTTTAAGAATTTTCCCAATCCATTTGGAGAGCCTTTTCCCGCTAATATATGTACATCTGTTAATGATGTAGTTGTACACGGAATTCCGAGTGAAGACGACGTACTAAGAGAGGGAGATATCATCTCTATAGATTGTGGTACTTTGCTTGATGGATTCAACGGAGACAGTTGTTATACCTTTTGTGTTGGCGAAGTCCATCCAGAAGTGAAGCAACTTCTTTCAGTAACAAAACAGTCTTTATATTTAGGTATAGAGAATGCTGTAGCAGGAAATCATGTTGGAGATATAGGTTTTTCCATACAGAGCTATTGTGAGTCTCACGGTTTTGGCGTTGTACGCGAATTGGTGGGACACGGTATTGGTAAAGCGATGCATGAAGATCCTCCCGTACCTAATTTTGGCAGACGCGGTAATGGAGTGATGCTTAAAGAAGGTATGTGCATTGCTATTGAACCTATGATTACGATGGGAAATAGGAAGATTGGACTTCTTCCAGACAAATGGGGAATTGCTACTGTTGACCATCAACCGGCAGCTCATTTTGAGCATACGATAGTTGTAAGAAAAGGTAAGGCTGAAATTTTATCTTCATTTCAAGAAGTAGAACATTTAGAAGGACAAAATATTTAATTATGGCAAAACAGGCTGCTATAGAGCAAGATGGAACAATTGTAGAGGCGTTATCCAATGCTATGTTCCGCGTTGAGTTGGAGAATGGTGTAGACATTACTGCCCATATTTCTGGTAAAATGAGAATGCATTACATAAAGATCTTACCTGGCGACAAGGTAAAAGTGGAAATGAGTCCATACGACTTGACAAAAGGTAGAATAGTATTTAGATACAAATAATAATCATAAGTTATGAAGACAAGAGCATCTTTGAAGAAGCGTTCAGCTGACTGTAAGATTGTACGTCGTAAGGGTCGTCTGTTCGTTATTAACAAAAAAAACCCTAAGATGAAGTTACGTCAGGGTTAATGTTAAAGTTTTGTAAAAGTATGGTAGTTTCAAAAAAATGTCGTACTTTTGCACCGCTTTTAACGAAAGGTATTAATTTTTAATTATTTAATTAACAAATGGCAATAAGAATTGTTGGAGTAGATTTGCCCCAGAATAAGCGTGGCGAAATCGCATTGACCTATATCTATGGTATCGGTCGAAGTAGTTCAGCAAAGATATTGGATAAGGCAGGTGTGAGCCGTGACTTGAAAGTCAGCGAGTGGTCTGACGATCAGGCAGCCAAGATCCGTGAAATTATCGGCGCTGAGTTCAAGGTAGAAGGTGATCTCCGTTCTGAGATCCAGATGAACATTAAGCGACTGATGGATATTGGTTGCTATCGTGGAGTTAGACATCGTAATGGTCTTCCTGTCCGTGGTCAGAGCACAAAGAACAATGCTCGTACTCGCAAGGGTAAGAAGAAGACTGTTGCTAATAAGAAGAAGGCTACTAAGTAATTCTGAAGGAGGAAATTAATTATGGCAAAGACAAAAGCAACATCTAAGAAGAGAAATGTTCGTGTTGACGCAATTGGTCAGTTGCACGTACATAGCTCATTCAATAACATTATTGTATCTCTTGCTAACAATGAGGGTCAGGTAATTTCTTGGTCTTCTGCTGGTAAGATGGGTTTCCGTGGTTCTAAGAAGAACACTCCTTATGCTGCTCAGATGGCTGCAGAGGATTGTGCTAAGGTAGCTTTCGATTTGGGTCTCCGTAAGGTAAAGGCTTATGTCAAGGGTCCAGGTAACGGTCGTGAGTCTGCTATCCGTGCCGTTCATGGTGCAGGTATCGAGGTTACTGAGATTGTAGATGTAACTCCATTACCACATAACGGTTGTCGTCCTCCAAAGCGTCGCCGCGTATAATTCCCGCTATTAGTATTAGCATTTATAAGATACAAACTTTTTATAGCATTTTTTATATTATGGCTAGATATATAGGTCCGAAATCTAAAATTGCGCGTCGTTTTGGTGAACCAATCTTCGGCGCCGACAAAGTTTTGTCCAAGAGAAACTTCCCTCCTGGACAGCATGGCAACAACCGTCGCAGAAAGATGTCTGAGTATGGTGTCATGTTGGCAGAGAAGCAGAAAGCTAAGTACACTTATGGTGTATTAGAGCGTCAGTTCCGTAATATGTTTGATAAGGCAGCTAAAGCTGATGGTATTACTGGTGAGGTTCTTCTTCAGAATCTTGAGTGCCGTCTTGACAACGTAGTATTCCGTTTGGGTATCGCTCCAACACGTGCAGCTGCACGCCAGTTGGTTGGTCACAAGCACATCGTTGTTGATGGTAAGGTAGTAAACATTCCTTCATTCGCTGTTAAGCCAGGAATGGTTGTAGGTGTTCGTGAGAAGTCTAAGTCTCTCGAGGTCATCGAGGCCGCTCTTGCTGGTTTCAATCATAGCAAGTATCCATGGATCGAATGGGATGACAATGCAAAGTGTGGTAAGTTCTTGCACAAGCCAGAGCGTGCCGATATCCCTGAGAACATTAAGGAGCAGTTAATCGTTGAGTTGTACTCTAAATAAATCATTATATTAATGGCGATATTAGCATTTCAAAAACCTGAAAAAGTAGTAATGCTGGAGGCTGATGATAAGTTCGGAAAGTTTGAATTCCGTCCTTTGGAGCCTGGCTTTGGTGTTACCATTGGTAACGCTTTGCGCCGCATTCTCCTTTCATCTCTGGAGGGTTATGCCATCAATACCATCCGCATAGCTGGTGTTGAGCATGAGTTTTCTTCAGTACCTGGTGTTAAGGAAGATGTTACCAACATTATCTTGAATCTCAAACAAGTTCGATTCAAGCAAGTAGTAGAAGAATTCGAGAATGAGAAAGTTAGTATCACCGTAGAGAATTCCACAGAATTCAAAGCAGGTGATATCGGTAAGTATCTGACTGGATTTGAAGTGTTAAACCCTGATTTGGTGATTTGTCATTTAGATGCAAAAGCTTCGATGCAGATAGATTTGACAATTAACAAGGGACGTGGTTACGTTCCTGCTGATGAGAATCGAGAATTCTGCACTGACGTAAACGTTCTCCCAATCGATTCCATCTACACCCCAATCCGTAACGTAAAGTATGCAGTAGAGCCATATCGTGTTGAACAAAAGACCGACTATGACAAGCTCGTACTTGAGGTTACTACCGATGGTTCCATTAGTCCAAAGGATGCCCTTAAGGAGGCTGCGAAGATTCTGATTTATCATTTCATGCTCTTCTCTGATGAGAAGATTACTCTTGAAAGTCCCGATCAGGAAGGCAATCAGGAGTTTGATGAGGAAGTTCTTCACATGCGCCAGTTGCTTAAGACTCGCCTCGTAGACATGAACCTCAGTGTTCGTGCTCTCAACTGCTTGAAGGCAGCTGATGTCGAGACACTTGGCGACTTGGTTCAGTACAACAAGACTGACCTCTTGAAGTTCCGCAACTTTGGTAAGAAATCGCTTTCTGAGCTTGATGATTTGCTCGAGAGTCTGAATCTGTCTTTTGGAACTGACATTTCAAAGTATAAATTAGACAAGGATGCTTAATTAAATCCTGTCCAAAAAAGTAAAGATTAAAATGAGACATAATAAAAAATTCAACCATTTAGGTCGTACTGCTTCTCATCGTAATGCGATGTTGGCTAATATGGCTGCATCTCTTATCTTGAGTGAGCACAAAAGAATCACTACGACCCTTGCAAAGGCTAAGGCTCTTAAGAAGTACGTCGAGCCACTGATCACTCGTTCAAAGAACGATACCACCACATCACGTCGTGTTGTATTCCGTTATCTCCAGAACAAGTATGCTGTTAAGACTCTCTTCGGTGAGGTAGCAGAGAAGGTAGCTAACCGTCCAGGTGGTTACACTCGCGTAATCAAGTTGGGTACTCGTCAGGGTGATGCAGCTGAGATTGCTTTCATCGAACTCGTTGACTTCGATGAGAACATGGCTAAGACTCCTAAGGCTGCTGCAAAGAAGACTCGTCGTGCAGGCCGCAAGGCTAAGGCAGAAGAGGCTCCACAGGCAGAGGCTGCTGTTGAGGCAACTCCAGCAGAGGAAGCTCCTAAGGCTGAATAATTCAACTCTCAATATCAAGAAGCGCTTTCATCTAATGGAAGCGCTTCTTTTGTTTTAGGGATTTCCCTATCTTTTTTAGGGAAACTTTGTTTGCAGTTTCCTCGAAAAGACTTACCTTTGCATAGTATCTTAAAAGAATAGGTTATGAAAAAGTTTCTAATATTCGCGCTTTGCTCATTGTTCTTGATGAGCAGTTGTGACACTTACACTGGTAGTGGCGCCTATATGGGCGGATCTATCGGCTCTATTTTAGGTTCTGCTATAGGTGGTCTGAGTGGAGGCCCTCGTGGCTCTGATATGGGTACTATTATAGGAATGGCAGGAGGAGCAGCTGTTGGTGCTGTTATCGGCAGTCAGGCTGATCAGAGACAGCAGCAACAAGTGGAACAGTATCAGCGTGACAAAGCCCGTAGAGCTGAGAGAAGGGCTGCTCGGTCTCAGCAGCAAAACTCCATTGGTAAGTCTGGTTATGGTCAGTCTGGCTATGATCAGTCAGGTTATGGTCAGCGAGGTTACGATCAGCCTGTTTATGGTACGTCGAATAGTGAGGATAATTCCGATGTCTTCGATTCTACCAACAGTGGTGATGACCGTCTTTACGATTTTAATGGTAAAGATTATGTAGGCGATTACAGCGCACAGCAACCCACTACTGTGATGCCAAGTTCGAAGATGGAAGCATTGGGGAGTAACTGGTCGTATTCTCCTACATTAGAGATAGTGAATGCCCGTTTTGTAGATTCCAATGAAGATAATACTTTGAATAGGAACGAGACTTGCAAGGTGATATTCGAGATAATGAATCGTGGCAACAGTCCCGTTTATGATGTTGTTCCTACTGTAGTGGAAACCACAGGCAACAAGCATATCTATATTTCTCCGAGCATTCATGTGGAGAAAATCACACCAGGACGAGGCGTCCGTTATACAGCGATGGTGAAGGCGGATAACCGACTGAAGAATGGTATGGCTCATTTCTGTGTCTCTGTGATACACGAAGGCAAGTCTATTTCAAAAGTCAATGAGTTCAATATTCCGACTCGCAGATAGGGCATAGGCGTATTTGTAGAAGATTGATAAAAGGTGACCTTTAAGAAGAAGGCTCACCGTTTAAAACTGTAAACCCCGGAAGTTTTTACATTTACTTTCGGGGGTTACTCTTTTTTTGCCTTGTCCTATTTCAGTAGGCTATTTGTTTCTATGAACCTTGTGCTCATGCTCAGCATTAGTTGCCTTGCCGCTTTTAGATTCTGTGTCATTCCAGCTCTCTTTCCTGTTGAGCATTTTCTCCTCATCTTTCTTTGCAGAGGTTTCTTTCGCCTTTGTTGAATGTACCACTTTATTCAGATTTTTACCTTGGTGAGCTTTGCCCTTGGCAGATTTCGAGTTCCAGTGAGGTTCTAAGGTGTAGTCAGATTCTGCCACTTCAAAGTCGATCTGAGGAAGTTTCTCCTCCTCAGGACGGAAAGGAACAGGCTTTTCCACGATTTCTACTTTTACCGACGCCACACCTTGAGCAATCATGCCTATCTCTTTGGCGGCAGCCCATGAAAGGTCAATAATTCTGCCTTTTCCGAAAGGCCCCCTGTCGATGACCTTCACTATCACACTTTTATTGTTCCTCAAGTTGGTCACTTTCAGATGTGTTCCAAAAGGGTAGTACCGGTGAGCGCACGTCAGACTGTCGTGATGTAGTCTTTGACCGCTTGCAGTTCTTGCTCCTGTAGCTCTTGTTGAGTAGTAGGAGGCTTTGCCGTGCTGTTTCTTCTGAGCCCAACATGCCGTGAGGCAGAGGAAGGCGAGCAAGGTAATGACAAATATTTTAAAAGTTATTCTGTTCATTTTAAGGGTGTTAGAATACATTATTGCTGCAAAAATAATAAAATATGTTGAAAGTTGCAAGTAAATATCAGAAAAACAGTATCTTTGCATGAGTAAAATAAAAGGAAATGGAGAATAATGTACCCCAAGAGTGGAATAAATTTTATTTGAAAGATGTGTCGTTCGTCAACTTGATGATGCGACGTATCTATAATGTGTTGATCGTTGCCAATCCATATGATGCCTTCATGCTCGAGGATGATGGACGTATCGAAGAGAAGATCTATAATGAATATATGGAGCTTGGACTTCGATATCCACCTACCTTTACACAGGTCTCTACCACCGAGGAAGCCTCAGAAGTGCTTCGCTCCACTGTTATTGATCTGGTTATCTGTATGCCGGGTAATGCCGACAATGATGCCTTCGATGTGGCACGAGATATCAAGAGCAGGTTCCCCACTATCCATTGCGTGGTGCTTACTCCCTTCTCTCATGGCATCACCAAGCGTATGGAGAACGAAGACCTGAGCATCTTCGACTATGTGTTCTGCTGGTTGGGCAATACCAATCTCATTCTTTCCATCATCAAGTTGATAGAGGACAAGATGAATTTGGAACACGATATTCAGGAAGCCGGAGTTCAGATGATACTCCTTGTCGAAGACTCCATCCGCTTCTACAGTTCCATTCTTCCCAATCTCTACAATTACATATTGGAACAGAGCAAGAACTTCTCCAAGGAGGCATTGAACCGTCATGCTGCCACCATGCGTATGCGTGGTCGACCCAAGGTGGTTCTGGCTCGTACTTACGAAGAAGCTCAGAAACTCTATGACAAGTATTCCAACAATACTCTTGGTGTCATCAGCGATGCCCGTTTCCCTTTGAAGAGTGCCGCCAAGGCCTTTGGCAATAAGGTGGAAACAGAGGCTAAGCCCAAGCATCGTACTGATACTTTCGGACGTGAGAAGTGTCCTGATGCCGGTTTGCAACTTTTCCGCTATATCCGCAAGAACGATCCTTTCGTGCCTCTTATCCTTGAGAGTTCCGAGAGCGACAACCGGGCCAAGGCCGAAGCCGAAGGCTTTCGTTTTGTAGACAAAAACTCCAAGAAGATGAGTGTAGACCTTCGCCGCCTGATGGAGGAACACATGGGCTTTGGCGATTTTATCTTCCGCGATCCCAAGACCCACGAGGAGATTATGCGTATCCGCAGTCTGAAGGAGTTACAGGACAATATCTTCAAGATTCCCAACGACTCGATGCTCTATCACATCAGTCGCAATCACATGAGCCGTTGGCTCTGTGCCCGTGCCATCTTCCCCGTGTCGGCTTTCCTGCGCCATGTCACCTGGCAGAAATTGCAGGATGTGGATGCTCACCGACAGATCATCTTCGATGCCATCGTGCAGTATCGTCACATGAAGAATATCGGTGTGGTAGCTGTCTTCGACCGTATGAAGTTCGACCAGTATGCCCACTTCGCCCGTATAGGTGAGGGCTCCTTGGGAGGCAAGGGCAGAGGTCTGGCATTTCTCGACAATGTCATCAAGCGCCATCCTGAGTTCAATCAGTACGACAATGCCACGGTTCAGATTCCTAAGACAGTTGTCCTTTGTACCGATATCTTCGATGCATTCATGGAGAGCAACAATCTCTATCCCATAGCTTTGAGCGATGCAAGCGATGACGAAATCTTGAGACATTTCCTCAGAGCACAGTTGCCCGACACACTGGTAGCCGACTTCTTCACCTTTTTTGAGGCGACGAAGAGTCCTATAGCCATCCGTTCCAGCTCGCTTCTCGAAGATGCCCACTATCAGCCCTTTGCAGGAATCTATTCCACCTATATGATACCTTATCTTGAGGACAAGTATCAGATGCTTCAGATGTTGGCGTGTGCCATCAAGGGTGTGTATGCCTCGGTGTTCTATCGCGATTCCAAGGCTTATATGACTGCAACGAGCAATGTCATCGACCAAGAGAAGATGGCAGTCATCCTGCAGCAAGTGGTGGGTAATGACTATGGCACCCGTTTCTATCCCACGATGAGTGGCGTGCTCCGTTCGCTCAACTATTATCCGATAGGTGACGAAACGGCAGAAGAAGGTATTGCCAGTCTGGCTCTCGGACTGGGCAAATACATTGTGGATGGTGGGCAAACCCTTCGGGTATGTCCTTATCATCCCAACCAGGTGTTGCAGACTTCTGAGGTCGACAAGGCACTCAGGGAGACCCAAACCCAGTTTTATGCCCTCGATATGCAACATGTGGGTGAAGACTTCAAGGTGGATGATGGGTTCAATATTCAGAAACTGAGAATCAAGGATGCTGTCGAGGACCAGTCGCTCAACTTTATAGCCTCTACCTTCGATCCCTACGACCAAGTCATCAACGACGGCGTGTACGAAGAGGGTCGCAAGCTGATCACCTTTGCCAGTGTGCTGCAACATGGTGTCGTTCCCCTTCCCGAAATACTCCAGATGTCCATGAAGTATGGCTCCGGAGCCATGCGCCGTCCTGTAGAGATAGAGTTTGCCTGCAATATCCATGCCGACAGAACCTGCGATTTCTATCTTCTCCAGATACGTCCCATTGTGGATGCCAAGGAAATGCTCGATGAGGATGTGGCGGCCATTCCTGACAGCGAGTGCCTGTTGCGTTCGCACAATTCACTTGGTCATGGCATCAGCGAGGATGTCGTGGATGTAGTGTATGTGAAGTACGACGACCATTTCTCGGCGATGAACAATTATTATGTGGCGGACGATATAGAGCGCATCAACCGCAAGTTCCTTTCCGAAGGCAAGAACTATGTGCTGATAGGTCCTGGTCGTTGGGGCTCCAGCGACCATTATCTCGGTGTTCCCGTCAAGTGGCCGCATATCAGTGCAGCCCGGGTTATCGTGGAGGTGGCGCTGAAGAACTATAACATCGATCCCAGCCAGGGAACCCATTTCTTCCAGAACCTCACCTCTTTCGGGGTGGGTTACTTTACGGTAGATACCAATACCGGGGACGGGGAGGGTGGCTTCGTCGACAAGGCTGTGCTCGATGCGATGCCGGCGGTCGAGGAAACACAATATGTTCGCCATGTGCGCTTTGAGCATCCGCTGCGCATATTGATGGATGGTAAGAAACAGGAGGGAGCTGTACTCATTCCTACAAAATAGATGATATAGACAGAAATGGATTTAAAGACAAGTTATCAACAGCATGTGGATAAGTATGCTTCCGAGGTGGCAGCCTTGAGGCGCAAGAACAATGGCTTTATCACGGGCGAGTTGCTCTCGTTCGGAGCCATCCTTACTTTTGTGGTATGTTATATTGCCATGGACGAGGGTAGTAGTCATTGGCTGTTGGGAGCCGTGTTGGCTCTCATTGCCTATTTCAATATCCGTCGTTTGGACGATAAGAACAAGGAGAAGATAGTCCATCTCTCTGCGCTCCTTGCTGTATATCAGAACGAGATCAGAGCTTTGGAGGGCGATTTCTCGTCTTTCGAAATGGGCAATCAATACCAGAATCCACAGCATGCTTATTCCTTCGATCTCGATGTCTTTGGCAGGGATTCACTCTTCCATCGCATCTGCCGCACGATAACCACGGGTGGCTCTGATGCCTTGGCAAGAAATCTTTCTCTTCACACTCCTTTGAAGGCAGAGGAGATAGCCCGGCGTGTTGCTTTGCAAAAGGAACTTGCAGGCGACGAGCAGCAGGGCGAGCTTTGGCGAATGGAGTTCCTGGCTTTGGGAGAGAGG
>OLXY01000837.1_pt1 | contig 12786 bp, 5 predicted proteins | sample 1644221 | NCBI WGS metagenome assembly OLXY01 (sample SAMEA103958121, study PRJEB25191) | human gut metagenome | reverse complement strand
GCCACGGGAAAGTGCGCGTCCCCTGCGTCCGGGCAATATAGGGTTCTTCGGAGAGCACCTTCAGGCTGCGGTCGCCATCGGGGCCGTACTCCTTCGGCACGCGCGGGAAAAGCGATTCGAAACCGCCCCGTCCGTCGCTCCTGACGAACATGCAGGGGTAGTCCCGTACATCGGACTCAGCCAGCAGGAGCTTCTTGCCCCCCGGCATCCCGACCAGCACGGGCAGGTAACTCATCTTATCCGCCGGGGTATATTCGGCCATCGCCACGCGGGTGTAGGGCTCCTCGTACATCGAACGGAACCCGTTCACCTCGGAGAGCCACGCCTCGCTTCCGGCGGGCAGCCCCAGCCGGCACTCTTCGCCGAGCACCTCGACCTCGCCGGGCAGCGAGGTGACGAAGCGGTAGGCCACGCCGTCGTCGAAAAGGCGGAACTCCACCGCGTAGTCGCCGGCAAACCTGAGTTGCACGGCATTATAGCAGTTTCGGACGACGGCATCCTTCGTCGGGTTGCGGCGTTCGAGCATCTCGTCGGCCGAGGAGCGTTTCACGCTGCGCAAACGGGGAGCCTCGCCCAGCGTGCGGTCGTCCAGGGTCAGCGACAACGTACAGGCATCGAGGACTTTGTCCGCGCCGCTCCAGACGGTATAACTGATCTTGTCAGCCACCTCGATTTCCAGGCGGAGGTTTCCGCCGGGCGACGTCGCACCGACGATCTTGGCCGTAGCGGCACCGGCCACAGCCAATGCGCAGCACAATGCCAGAAGTCGTTTCTTCATAATGATAATAATTTGGGTCGGATACAAAGATAGCAAAAAAACGACAGGAGAGCCGCGATATTCCCGCGGCCCTCCTGAAAAAAAACCGAACCTGTTATTTTACCGTAATCGAGTTCAGCAGGTCGACCTTGCCCTCGTTCACCAGCTTGAGGATCAGCTCGCCGAACAGCGTGTTCTGCCATGCGAACCACGAGCGGGTGAAATCCGTCGGGTCGTTCACATTGAACGACTCGTGCATGAAGCCCGTCCCGGCATCGGTGGTCATCAGCATCTCTACGCAGCGCTTGATCTCGGCATCGTCCTGCGAGGTAAAGGCCTTCATCATGATGCTCATCGGCCAGGCCATGTCGTAACCGACGTGCGGGCCGCCGATGCCTTCGCCAGCCGAACCGCGGAAGAAGTAGGGGTTCGCCTCGCTCCACACGAAGCGGCGGGTATTCTGGTAGATCGGATCGTTCACGTCCATATCGCCCAGGTAGGGCATCGCCAGCAGGCTCGGCACGTTGGCGTCGTCCATCAGGAAACGGTTGCCGTAACCGTCGACCTCGAAGGCGTAGATCTTCCCGAACTCCGGATGCTCGACCACCGCGTATTTCTGCAATGCCTCTTCCACCTCTCCGGCCAGCGCCGTGCACTCCGCGGCCAGCTCCCGCTCGCCGTTCACCGCCGTCAGGATCTCGGCGGCCTTCCTTAGCGACGTGACGGCCATAAAGTTCGACGGGATGAGGAATCCGAAGGTCGTGGCGTCGTCCGAGGGGCGGAACGCCGAGACGATCAGCCCCACGGGTTTCACGGGGTTGCCGCGCCCCACATGGCAGCGGGTGTCCAGCTGACGGTCCGTCGTGCGCAGGAAGGTGTAATCGCCCGGACCCTCCTTCATCTGCTGCTCTTTCAACGTTTTCACGATGTTATGCATCGCCTCGACCCATTCGGCGCCGAAGACCGACTCGTCGCCCGTGGTTTTCCAGTAATGGTGCGCAAGGCGCAGAGGATAGCAGTGAGAGTCGATCTCCCATTTGCGCTCGAAAACCCAGGGACTTTGATCGTTGCCCGGATAGCCGACATCCTCGCCGACGCCCGTAGGCCCGACGTTGAAGGCATTAGCGTAAGGGTCGATATTGATGAGTTTGAATTGCCGCCGGATCACTCCCGCGATCATCTTCTGCAAAGCAGGGTCCTTGGCGCACAGCTGCACGTATGGCCATACCTGAGCCCCCGAGTCGCGAAGCCACATGGCCGGAATGTCGCCCGTGTAGACGTAGGTATCGGGATTGCCCGCCTCGTCCTCGCCGTAGTGTACGGTGGTGTCGAGCGTGTTGGGGAAGCAGTTGGCGAACATCCACCGCAGGCGTTCGTTGGTCAGAAGACCGCACACGCGGGCGATCTCCCCCTCTACCGCTTCCGACTTAAAAAGCCGCTGCTCCTCCGCGGGCCGCTGGTCGGCGTACGCCTCCGGTTCGTCGGGGCAGTACCACACCTTCTCTTCGGCCCCCATCTCGAAGCGCAGCTCCCCGCCCTTCATCACGTCGGCATGACCGATCCAAGGCTTCGTGTAGGGTTGACCATTGAGCCAAACACGCTGGATATACTTGTTCGCAGCGGAGTTGTTTTCGGCCGTGATCGTGAATACACCGCCCGGGACCTTCACTTCGGCCCGGTCGAAGAGCGGTGATCCGAACCAGTAGCGTCCGCCCGCAGGCTCGGCCTCGTACATTCCCAGCGACGAGAGGACGTACCATGCCGACATCTGCCCCACGTCCTCGTTGCCCGATAATCCGTCCGGCCGGTCGTGGTAGAGCGTCGTGAGCACCTCCCTTACTTTGTCTGCTGTCTTCCACGGCTGTCCCAGCATCGTGTAGAGGTAGAGCACGTGGTGGCTCGGTTCATTGCCGTGAGCATACTGTCCGATCAGTCCCGAGATGTCGGGCGAGGTCTCGCCTCCCTCGACGACGGAACTTACCGTGAACAGCGAGTCCAGTTTTTCGAGCATCCGCGCCCGGCTGCCGAAGCATCCGACAAGACCTGCGACATCATGCGGAGCCAGCCACGTATACTGCCAGGCGTTGCCCTCGCAGTAGTCGTCGGCGCGGTGCGTCGAGGCGAACGCATTGAAGGGCGTCCTCCAGCCTTTTTTCGAATCCCGGCCCCGCATAAAGCGCGTCGCAGGGTCGAAATAGTTGCGGTAGCTATGGCTGCGCTCCTCGAAATACTTCGCATCCTCCGCCTTGCCCAGCGTCTCGGCGGCACGCGCCGCCGCGCCGTCGGCCAAAGCGTACTCCATGTCATAGGCTACGGCCTCGTTGAACATCTCGCACGGGATGTAGCCGTACTCCATGCGCAGGCCGTTGCCCCGGTCGGGATTCATGGCCGTCTTACGGATCGCCTCGAAAGCCTTTTCGCGGTCGAAGCCCCCGATGCCCTTCACGATGGCGTCCGCCACCGCTACGATGCCCGGGTTGCCAACCATGCAGTCGGTCTCGTTGCCCCACAGATGCCACACCGGAAGGCGGCCCTGCTCGTCAGAGATCGTCAGCATCGTCTGCACGATGTCGGCCATCTTCTCGGGATGCAGCACCGTCATCAGCGGCATTGCGGCCCGGTAGGTGTCCCACAGCGAGAAGGTCGTATAGTTCGTGAAATCGGCGTTGCGGTGGATCGCATGGTCCGAACCGTAGTAGTCGCCGTTCACGTCGCAGAAGAGCGACGGGGCGATCATCGTATGGTAAAGGGCCGTATAGAAAATCCTGCGGGCCGTCTCGTCCGCGGTCTCGATCTTCACCTTCGACAACTCGGCGTTCCACGCCTTGTCGGCGGCCTTCGCCGTTTCTTCGAAATCCCACCCCGGAAGCTCCGCCGCGAGGTTTTCCCGAGCGCCCTCCACGCTTACGGGCGATAAAGCGACTTTCAGCGACACTTGTTCCCCGTCGGTTGTACGGAACGAAGCCCGGGCGTAGTTATCGCCGATGGTTTCGAATTTTTCGAAGGGTTTCGAGAACTCCGCGGCGAAGTAGACCCGCTGGTCTTTGGCCCAGCCCGTCGAGTGGCGCCAGCCCGTCACCGTCCGGTCGCCCTCCTTTGCGAGATGCGTCTCCGTGGCCTTGTCCCAGCAACCCCCGTTCTCCAGGTCGAAGACCACGGCTGCGGCATCCGACGCCGGGAAGGTGTAGCGGTGCAGACCCACGCGCGCCGTGGCCGTCAGCTCGGCCCGGATGCCGTAGCGCGTCAACGGAACCGAATAGTAGCCCGGCCGGGCAATTTCTTGGGTCCGGTCGGCATAGGACCAAAGACCCGATGTCGGATCATCCTCCGTGCCCCGGGCGTAGGTCACCTCGCCCGTGACGGGCATGACCGTCACGTCGAACAAATCGCCGATGCCCGTGCCGCTCAAATGCGTGTGCGAGAAGCCGATCACCGTCGAATCGCTCGCATGGTAGCCCGAGCACCAGTCCCACGTCTGCGGAATGCTCGTCGGACCCACCTGCACCAGGCCGAAGGGGACGTTGGCTCCCACGAAGACGTGCCCGTGGCCGCCTGTGCCGATCTTCGGATCGACATGGCGCGTGTAATTCTCCTCCGCGGCAGGCTGCGTGCAGCTGCCCAGCAGGGCCGCGGCGAATAAGAATCCCGTAAGTTTCATCTATCTCTTGTTTTTAAGTTCGAAAGTAAGTTTTCCGCCCTTGAGCAATTCATCGTGCAAGATACGATAATTTTTCAACGGTTTATCGCCAAGCGTCATCCGGTCGATATACCCTTCGCCGCTTTTTTCGATCACCAGCGTTCCCCGCTCCGTGTCGATCTCCACACGGTCGAACGTCGGGGACGTCAGCGTGTAGTACGGCTCGCCCGGGCAGTCGGGATAGAGGCCCAGCATCGTGAAAACAGCCCACGCCGACATCGTCCCCGTGTCGTCGTTGCCCGGGATGCCGTCGGGGGCGGTGGTAAAGTATCGCTCCAACAGCCGCCGGGTTTCCCGCTGCGTGCGCCACTCCTCGCCCCGGAAGCGGCTGAACAGATACGCATAGGCGATGTCGGGTTCGTTCGCAGGGTCGTAAAGTCCCTCGTCGAAGACCATTTGCAGTTTGTCTACGAATTTGCGTCGTCCGCCCATCAGCCGCACGAGCCCCTCCACGTCGTGCGGGACATAGAACGTATAGTTCCATGCCGATCCCTCGTGGAAGCCCGGAGCAGCCGTAAAGTTCTCGCCCGCCTTCGGGTCGAAGGGGCTTAAAAAAGTTCCGTCGGGATGGAGCGGACGCAAAGTCCCGCTTTCCGGGCTGTAATAACGCTTATAGCCCAACGAGCGGGCGCGGAACAGACGCGCGTCGTCCCCCTGTCCGAGCGAGTCGGCCAGCAGCGACAGCGCAGCGTCGGCCATGTAGTACTCCAGCGCGTGCGAGACGGAGGTGTCGCCCGCAAGGTCCTTGGCGTAGAACCCCAGCGGGATATAGCCTTTCTCGATATAGGGGTCGATGTCGGGCCGCATGCGGTTCTGCGCACCGGGCGTCGTGGCCGACTTGCGCATCGCCTCGTAGGCCTTGGCGACATCGAAATCCCGAAGGCCTTTCATCCACGTATCGACGATTACGGGGATCGACGGGTCGCCCTCCATCGTGAAAGTTTCGCGCCCGTAAAGCTCCCATTTCGGAAGCCAACCCCACTCCTCGTACATCCCCGTCATCGAGCGCAGCATCTCCCGCTGACGATCCGGGTAGACAAGCGTCAGCAGCTGGTGCAGGTTGCGGCAGGTGTCCCACAGCGAAAAGACCGTATAACGTTCGCCATCCGTCACGCCCGTCTCGCCCGAACGTTCCATCAGCGGATATTCGCCGTTCACGTCGCTCACGAGGTTCGGGTGCAGCAGCGCATGGTACAACGCCGTGTAGAACACCCTCTGCTGCTCCTCGGTCCCGCCCTCGACCCGGATTCTGCCCAGAGCCTCGTTCCAGCCCTTGCGGGCCTGTTCCCGGATGGCGTCGAACGGCGCGTCCGCGGCCTGCTCGGCATCGAGGTTTTTGCGCGCGTTCTCCGTAGAGACATACGAGATGCCCATGCGCACCTCCACCTGCTCGCCCGCCGCAAGGCCGTCGAAGGAGAACCAGTAGCCCACGTCGTCGCCCGAAAGCTCGCGCCCGTACTCCGTATAGAGTTTATACCTCCCGTTGTCCGGCGTCCACTCCGCCTCCACTCCCGTCATCTTCCGTTGCTTCTTCCAATAGCCGCCGGCACTCGGAGTCTTCGAAACGCGCAGCACGAAGTACACCGGGAAAACCTTCTGCGCATTGTAGCAGAACGTCCCCAGCAACTTCGTACCCTCGATCTCCGTGGCGCTCACCCGGCGAACCATCGCGCCGCTCTCGTTCGTAAGCCCCTCGCCCAGATTCAACAGGATATGCCCTTCTCCTCCGGGGAACGTGTAGCGTTCCACCGAGGTACGCGCCGTGGCCGTGACCTCGGCAAGGACGCCGTACTTGTCCAGAAAGACCGAGTAATAGCCCGGAGAGGCCTTTTCGTCCCTGTACGACGTGCCGTACTCCCGGTAATCCACCATCAGAGGGCCCGTCGTGGCCATCGTCAGCAGCGCGCCCAGCTCGGGGCACCCCACGCCGCTCAAGGCGCCGTGCGCGAAGCCCGTGAAGAATTTGTTATGGTATTCGTAGGGCGTGGACCACCAGCGGGCGTCCTTGTCGTAGACGTTCTCCTCCGACCCCATGACGTTGAACGGAACCACCGACATCATCCCGTGCGGCGTGACCGCACCGGGGTTCGCGGTCCCGAAGTTCGTAGTCCCGATGAACGGGTCGACCCGGTCGGCAGGGGTCTGCGCAGAAGCCGCAGCGCCGAAAACGGCTGCGGCGAGCGCCAAGGTAAACAGCGTTCGTCGCAGTCGCATCAGAGGATCGAGTTTTGCTTCGTGAAGTCGATAATTTCAGGGATATAGCCGAACGCAAGGCCCGTGACGGTGTCGGCGCATCCGTAGTAGACGGCCACGCGTCCCGTCGCGGGGTCGTGCAGCGCAGCGCACGGGAACGTCACGTTCGGAACGTCGCCCATGCATTCGTACGTTTCGCGCGGGGAGATCAGGTAGGGACCGCTGCGGGCCGTGACCTTCCACGGCTCCTCCAAATCCAGCAATGCCGAGCCGAAGGCGTAGACATAGCCGTTGCATGAGCGAAGCACCCCGTGGTAGAACAGCAGCCAGCCCTCCGAGGTCTCGATGGGAACGGGGCCCGCGCCGATCTTCATGCACTGCCACGCCGAAACCTCGAACGCCGAGGGAGACATCACATGACGGTGGCGGCCCCAGAACTCCATGTCGGGGCTCTCCGAATAGAAGATGTCCCCGAAGGGCGTGTGACCCGTGTCGCTCGGACGCGACAGCATCGCGAACCGGCCCCCGATCTTGCGCGGAAACAGAACCCCGTTGCGGTTATAGGGAAGAAATGCGTTTTCAAGCTGGTGGAACGTCTCGAAGTCATCCGTCCACGCAATGCCGATCGTCGGCCCGTGGTAGCCGTTGCACCACGTAACGTAGTATTTGTCGCCGATCTTCGCAACGCGAGGATCGTAGCCGTAGACCCACTGGCCGATCTCGGCGTCCGCACCCTCCAGCCGGAAGTCGGACTCCTCGATCTCCCACCGAAGGCCGTCGACCGAAAAGCCTACGTGGATGCGCATCCGGCGGTTCGTGTCGTCGCACCGGAAAACGCCCGCATAGTTATATTTTCCTTTTTTGAAGGGAACGACCGCCGAGTTGAAGATCGAATTCGACGTCGAAAGCGCATGACGCCCGATGATCGGGTTCTGCGTGTAACGCCACATCACCTCTTTGGAGCCGGCGGGACGATCCTCCCACGGCATATCGGGCTGATTCGAGCCCGCAATTTTCAGTGTATCCATATAAATTATTTGTCGTTTGGTTTGTCGTCATAGGTAAAGGGAACCAGCCGGGTGATCACAAAAGCCGGAATGGTGGCGAGCATCACCGCGAGGAAGAAGATCCGGTAGCTCATCAGATCGCTCAAAAAGCCCGAAGCCATGCCCGTGAGCATCACCGAGAGGTTCATGATACCCGAAGCGAAAGCGTAGTGCGCCATCTGGTGACGTCCCGGAGCGACCTGCTGCATCATAAACAGCGTGAGGCCCACGAATCCGAATCCGTAGCCGAAGTACTCCACGACGATGCCACCGCCCACGAGCCACATGCTCGAAGGCTGGAACCATGCAAGCAAGGCGTAGACCCCGAACGGCAGGTTGAAGATACAGCACAGCGTGAAAAGTGTGCGCCGCAGACCTCGTCGGGCGATGTAGTAGCCCGCCAAAAGCGAGCCTATGAGAAACGCCCCCGCGCCGAAAGTCCCGTAGTAAAGGCCGATCTGCTGGTTCGTAAGACCCAAGCCCCCGGATGCGGTATCCGCTTTGAGGAACAGCGGAACGATCTTCATCACGAAGCCCTCGCCCAACCGGTACAGGATGATGAAGGCGATATAGTACCAGATATGCCGTTTGGTGAAGAACGCCGCGATAACCTCTTTCAGGCCCGAAAGGCCATCCCGCAGCGAATGCCGTTCGGCAGCGCCGCCCCCGGCGGGAAGCGCCCGGACATGGTAGACGCCCAGCAGGACGAGCAGGCCGCAAAGGATCGCCAGCACCACCGTCCACGACTGCACATAGGCATCGAAGGTCGCCGCCCCGGAATCGCTGAAACGCTTGCTGAGCCAGCCCGCGAACCAGACCAGGCCGCCCGTGGCGACCAGTTTCGCAAGGTTGTAGAACGCTCCCTGCCAGCCAATGTATTTCGCCTGGGACGCAGGCGATAGCTCCGACATGTAGACTCCGTCGGCCGCGATGTCGTGCGTCGCCCCGCTGAAGGCAACGACGGCAAAGACAGCAACACTGACCGAGAAGAACAGCGGAAGGTGAAGCGAAAGGGCCGCGACGCCGAACAGAACGCCGCTCAACAACTGGCTCCCCACGACCCAGAACTTCTTCGTCCGGTAAAGCTCCAAAAAAGGGCTCCACAGAAACTTGATCGTCCATGGCCACATGATCAGAGAGGTCCAGAACGCGATCTGAGCATCCGAGATCCCCAGGTCCTTGTACAGAACCGCAGAAACCATGTTCAGAACCACAAACGGAAGCCCCATCGCAAAGTACAAACTCGGAACCCATTCCAAAGGAGAATGTTTAAGATGACTAAGAGATTGCATAATACACAACTAAAAGAATGCTTAAAACATTATAAATATACGGATTTCATCCGATATGAACAACTTTTTTATATGTTTTATACTAAATCACAATAGGTTATTACTTATTCTGATATAGTGCGACAATCGCGAAATACAATCTTGTATTTTAACAAAGAAACCTGTTCGAAATTTTTTGTATCTTGTGATAGGTTATTTGAAATGCGGTATTTGAACGCAATAGACTGTTGCCTTTTCGTTACCTATTTACGATGCAAAAGAATGTAACGACTCGATAAATCGAGTCGTTACATTCTTTTAATCCCATAGCAGAATGGGATTCAGCTGCCACACACGAACCGTCGTTCCCGACGGACAGGCAACGCTTATTTTATCCGCTCGAAATTAGGGCAGACTCATCTCCACCCAGTTCATACCCGGGTCACCGATCTGCTGACCACCCGAAGAGTGGACGTTGATTTCACCCAGCATGCTGTTGCCCGAAGGAGAATGATCCTTGATAATCTGACCTGCTCCGTCGTTGAGTTTCCAGTAGCCTACCAGACCTTCCGAATCCACCGGAACGGAGTAGAAGTGGTTTTCGGCATTGATCTCCTCCTTGGTCAGCGTGCGGTTCCATACGCGCACCTCGGCCATATAACCGGGGAAGAAACGGTCGGCATTATAAGCGTAACCGATCCAGAAGGCACGGTTCCAGTCGCTCTCACTGCCTCCGTATGCCACACCCAGATTGAAACCGGAGTAATTGGAGATACCGGCCTGATACAAAAGTTCTCCGTCAACATAGAAATAAGCGAAGGTATCGTCCCACGTTACTGCGACATGGTACCAGCGATCCAGTTCGGAAAGTTCCAGCTTGGCATCCGTACGGTTTCCGCCGCTCATGGCCAGCTGAATCTGGTTCCAGGGCACACCGACGTCGCCCAGACGGAGGAGGAATTTCCCCTCGATACCCATAATAGTAGACAACGAACCGGCTACGCGCGTATCCTGAATATTGACCAGCGCCTCCATGGCTCCGTTCTTCAGACCGTTGAGCGCATTGGCATTCTTCAGATACGGGAAGTAGCAGCGCGCGCGACGCATGTCGGCCACGCACTCAATCAGTCCCTTGGACTTCTGCGAAATCTTGATGTTGACCGTCAGCGGCTCTGCATTGTCGGGAGCGTTCTTCTCGGTGAGCACGACCTCGCAGCTGCGGGCAGATCCGTCAACCAGAGCCTCCACTGTGAAGTGCAGGCCGCTATCGTCGGCATTATTATAGGTAAACCAGCCCGTCGCCCCCTCGCTTACCGTCACATCGAACTCGACATTGGCCGTTACCGGAATATCGAGCGTCTGAGCCTCCACATCCAGGAAATAGGCCAGCTTCTCGGGCTCAATCTTCGACTGGGGAAGCTGGGTTACCTTCAGCACGGCTGCGCCGTTCTTCACGCCCTTGATCGTCACGGTAGCCTCACGCGGAGTCTCACCGTCGTTCTGGGCCATGGAGAAATAGGCCGTCACGTCGGTCTCGGCGCCGCCCTCGGTGGGGCGGGCAATCGTATAGGTCAGCCACCCCTCGGTCTCCGATACGATTTCGGCCGTCAGGTTGCGATAGTTGACATTCGTCGTCAACTCCACGGCCAAACGCTCCACAGCCGTATAAGCCAGGCGCATTTCCGACTTCGACGTGATTTCGATGGTCTCGCCAGTTTCGCCTTTCTCGACGATCTGGAATTCGACCTGTTTGCTGCCCATCTTGAAGACGTAGTCGGCGCTCCGCTCCTGCTCAGTTTCGTTGGGATCCACCTCGAAGACCACTTCAGCGCCGTCTTCGCCCGAGGTTGAGGAAGGATGGACAAAATCGGCCGTGCCTTCGAGCGTCCACGCGCCCGAACTGGTAACCAGCACCGTCACCTTGCCGCCTTCGCGGGGTATGATGTTCGATTCCTCGGCATAGAAGAGTTCGAGCTGCTCCTCGGTCTCGGAGGCCTTTTTCTTGAGCGTAATCTTGAAAGACGCGGTCTTCTTGCCGCATGTGAACGTATAGGTGAAGACCTGGTCTTCCTCCTTGTCGTTGGCCTTCACCGTGAAGGCCACGATGTCGCCGTCCTTGCCCTTAGCGGCCGAAGGGGTCACATAAGCGTTCTCGGCGCCTTCGAGCGTCCACGCGCCCGAGCTGGTAACCATGGCCGAGACATCGCCGCCCTTACTCCCCACAACGCCTTCCATCGGCGAAACGGAAATCTTGTCTTCGGTAGTCGAAGGATCCACTTTGTCGTCGCTGTCATCGCAGGCTCCGCAGAGTGCGAGCGCAGCAGCGGTAAAAAGAAATATTTTCGAAATTTTCATATCTTGTCATTCAGGTTTTAAGGATTTGTTCATTGCCGGCGAACCGGACAACGGCTTCGTCCGGTTCCGGCCGAACGGTCGGCGGCATCCCGGCCAAAGCCGGGACGCACGACCTCGTCATTCGTTTTCAGGTTAGTTGATCGGGTGCGGTGCGGGATCGTACTGCCCCTCGCCGATCTTGTTGTAGACGTTTTTGGGATCGAGTACGTTCTGCTCGTAGCAGCCCTGTGCCACGTTGCGGAACTGCTTGAGCGAGTGCGAACGGTTGTTGCTGACTGTTCCGGTTCCGGAAGGATCGAATGCGAACCACATGATCCAGCCGTAACCCTGATTCATCAGTGCCTTGGCACTCTCAGACGAAATGGAGTTGCCATAGTTGAGCTGGATGGAATTACCGGCACATCCGCTCAGTCCCATACCGTTTACCGGTCTTGCTGCACCGCCGTAGTCGGCGCAGACGTTGTCAATGAATTCAGACGGCTTATGCTCCACACCGTCGATGAATACCGAAGGCAGCGAGGACTGGATATAGCCCAAGTAATAGAGGTGTACCCAAGTCTCCCAGGGGCACAATTCCTTCATCGCCTTTTTGGTCTCGTAGCAGAGACGGGCGGCCTGCTGGGAGCTGGGGCCTGCGAACCATTTTCCGGATCCGTAGTAGCTCGAATACTCGTCATCGAAACCGATACCATCGAGTTTATAGTCGAGACAGATTTGAGCCAGCTCCTTGCCGAACTGCTCACAGCCCCAGTCGCTCAAACCAGCGATGCCGGCCTGGTCGTGGTTGCCCAAGATGTCGAGCAACACCTTGATACCTTTCTTACGCAGCGGCTGGAGCAGTTCCTCCGAGTTGTCGAGTAACGCCTGCACGTTGGGGTTGGCATTCATGTAGACCTTCTGCTTCGAAGCATCCCAGTTGATGTTGCCAGCGAATAGCACGACAGCATCGAAAAACGGCTGACCGTCCTCCAAAATGTACTCAATGGCGTTGAGCGGGTTGCAGTCGTTCACCTCGAAATAACAGATGTTACGGATCTTCTTCGAACCAATGCGCGAAACTAGGAAGTCGACGTATTCAGCCTCATCTTTAACGACGATACCCTCCGTTTGGGCTACGGCCTGAAGGGGAACCATGTAGGTGGTTACATACTCCAGATCGGAAGCACTCGGCGTGAGCGTTACCTCGATCTGCGCAGAGGTTTCACCGGCGGGGATAGTCATCACGCCGTCGTTCGCAATGGTGCAGAGTTTCTCGGGGAATACGACATACTCGGTAGCGTGGTCGAAGTTGTACTCTTCGACATGGCGTTCGTCGAAGACGAGCTTCACCTTGGTCTCAACCATAGCGGTCTTCTCCAGCGTGAAGGTCAGGGTTTTCTTGACGGGCTCCACGGCATCGTGAGCGAACTGGATGTTCAGATCATCGGCCGTCGAGAGCGAACCGACGATCTCCTCGCCCGGGGCGGG
>OLXY01000831.1_pt1 | contig 12865 bp, 13 predicted proteins | sample 1644221 | NCBI WGS metagenome assembly OLXY01 (sample SAMEA103958121, study PRJEB25191) | human gut metagenome | reverse complement strand
AGCCGCGACGGCGTTCACCTCAACTCAAGCCCGCTTACATTGAACGAGCTCTCCGACACCCTCGAACGCGGTCAGACCGTTTTTGCAGGAATGATGGACGGCGCGCTCAAATCGAGCTTTTTCAAAAAAGGTATCCGCGTGTTTGATTATTTTGAGCGCGAGGAACTCGCTGTCAACAACGCCGTGCCAACGGCGCAGGGCGTTATAAAAATAGCCATGGAAAATATGAAGATAACCCTGCACGGTGCGCGGTGCGCCGTCACGGGCTACGGCAGAACAGCTAAAGTGCTTGCCGATATGCTTGCGGCTTTGGGTGCCCGCGTGACGGTCGCGGCGAGGAAATGCAGCGATCTCGCATGGGCGAGAACCGGTGGGCTCGATGCCGTGAATATCTCTGAACTCATGAAAACGGCGCCGGAGCTCGACCTGCTTGTCAATACCGTTCCGAGTCTTGTGCTCGATTGCAAAACGCTCTCCGCACTCCGCCGAGACTGCCTTGTAATAGATATCGCCTCAGCCCCTTACGGAACCGACTTTACCTGCGCGCGTGAACTCGGGCTCAATGTTATAGTTCCGGGTTCTCTGCCCGGCAAAACGGCGCCCAAAACGGCGGGAGAAATAATAGCGGATGCTATACTCAATATTATAAAGGAGGGGAGTTGATGAAACAGTTGCGCGTGGGCTTTGCCCTTTGCGGCTCGTTCTGCACGCTTTCAAAGGCGATAGCCGAGATGCGGGAGCTAAAAGCAAATGGCGCGGATATTCTTCCGATAATGTCCGCAAACGCATATTCTGTTGATACCCGATTCGGGAAAGCAGAAGATATTGTTCGCGAGATAGAAGATATCTGCGGAAAACCCGTTATCCATACCATAACCGATGCCGAGCCGATAGGACCTAAAAAAATGATAGATATTCTTATCATTGAGCCGTGTACAGGGAACACCCTTGCAAAGCTCGCAAACGGAATAAATGATACCCCGGTGACTCTTGCGGCAAAATCGCATATCAGAAACGGGGGAGCGGTGCTGCTCGCCGTCTCCACAAATGACGCACTCGGCGCGGCGGCCGCCAATATAGGCAGACTGCTCAACACAAAGCATATATATTTCGTCCCGATGCGCCAGGACGATCATATAAAAAAGCCGAATTCCATTGTCGCCGATTTTTCAAAAACTTACGATGCAGCCGTTACCGCGCTCTCGGGCGTGCAGCTTGAGCCTCTGCTGCTTGCTCCGTCCGCGGTTTGATATATGGGAGCGTACTTCGTATTCTGTAACGCCTGAAATTTTGGTGTTATATGAAATGTGGTACGCTCCCTTTTGGCTTTTGGCGAAGTATAAAGTCCGCAGGTCTGCCAAGAATATCTTTGTTCTCTGCATTTCGTACTAAAAATGCTTTTCGATTCGATTTTCAGTTGGCGTTTCGGACTCTTGAAAAATTTGTATGATTTTGTTATAATTATTTGAATCCTAAATTCGGGAAGTTTGCTCAGCGCAGACTGAAAACAGGGAGATTGTTATTTATGTTGGATTTCCGCCCTCCGGTAACTGAGGACAGAAAGTGGGTGGCTCCCATTATCAGCCACGCAAAACGCTTTGGCTGTGACTACAGCTTCGGCGATATGTTTATCTGGCAGTATGTCTATAATATCAGAATCGCGTCGCATGACGGCTTTCTCTTTTCAATCAACGGCACCGATGACGACAACGGCATCAAAAGACCGACTTACGGTTTTCCCGTCGGCGAGGGGAATCTGAAAGAAGCGATTGAACTCATTGAAGAAGATTCCGCCAAAAGAGGCTACGGACTCGAGATGTTCGGTCTCAACAACGAGTGTGTGAAAAAGGTCGAGGAGCTGTTCCCCGGCAAGTTCGATTTTGAGCCGCTCAGAGACAGTTTTGATTATATATATCTTACCGAGAATCTTATCAACCTGCCCGGCAAGAAGTTCCACGGCAAGAGAAATCATATCGCCGCATTTATGCGCGAAAATGAGTGGAGCTATGAGCCCATAACTGCGGACAACCTTGATGAGTGCAGAGCGATGAACGCCGAGTGGGAGCGCAGAAACAGGGAAAAAGACCCCGAGGCGATGGACGATGAGCTCGATGCGATAAATATAAGCTTTGAAAACTACTTTGATTTGGGCTTTGTCGGCGGACTGCTCAGAGCGAACGGCGAGGTTGTCGCGTTCACCTTCGGCGAGGAGATGAACCCCGAGGTTTTCTGCACCCATATTGAAAAAGCCTATGCCGATGTGCGCGGAGCATATCCGATGATAAACCGCGAGTTTGCAGCGAACGCGCTCTCGCAGTATAAATACATCAACCGCGAGGACGATACCGGTTCCGAGGGACTGCGCAAAGCAAAGCTCTCTTATTGCCCGGATATCCTGCTCGAAAAATATATGGCAAGGGTCAAGAAATGATCATTTCAACTGCTTTAAAAGAAGATATCGGTGAACTTACCGACCTGTGGCAGACTTGCTTCGGCGATGACGACGACTATATCGGCGTGTTTATGCGCAGCCGCTTCGTCCCAGAACACACGCTCATCGGGCGCGAGGACGGGAAGATATGTTCGGCGCTCTATCTGCTTGACGGTAAAGTGAGAATAGCCGGGGAGGCGTTTGACGCGGCGTATTTATATGCCGCCTGCACCCATCCGGATTTTCGCTCGCGCGGATATATGGGCGAACTGCTTCGCTCCGCCGAGTCGCTGTGCCGCGATTCGGGACTTGATTATATCTGCCTCGTCCCGGCGGAGGACAGCCTGTTTGATTACTATTCCCGCTTCGGCTACCGTCCGGCTTTTGAAGAAAAACTTCTGAAAATCGACCGTAGCCATCTTGAACTTATCGCGGACGGCAACGCTGAGATTGAAGAGCTCACCGCCGAAAATATGCAGACGGTCAGAAACGCCTGCCTCTGTGGCATTGATTGCTTTGTTTGGGATATCGATGCTTTGCAATACGCAATAGACGAAAACGCCAACGCCGGCTGCAAGAGCGTTGCCGCATCTTCATCAGGCAGGAGCTCTGCCTATGCACTATTTGACGAAGAAGGCGAAACAGCGATAATCAGAGAATGTGCCGCAAGACGCGGATGCGTTCCCTTGCTCATGCATGCATTGCTCTCGGTGAGCAAATGCAGCGAGTTTTCGTTCAGACTTCCGCTTGATTTTCCGCTCTCTGCGGATTCATTCATGACCCGCAACAACGCCATGCTCCTGCCGCTTAACGCAGATTCGGAGTCGGCGCTCGGAGATATAAAAAACGCCTATATGGGACTTACTCTCGGTTAAACGGAGGGAAAAGATATGATATATATATTTCTTGCAAACGGCTTTGAAGAGGTCGAAGCTCTCGCGACGGTCGATGTTCTGCGCAGAGCCGATCTGAAAGTGAAAATAGTCGGCGTCGGTTCCGATGTCATAACCGGAGCGCACGGGATAAGCACTGTGTGCGACGCTGTGGACAGCGACTTGACACCCGGCGACGATATAGAAGCCGTTATTCTGCCCGGCGGAATGCCCGGTACGCTGAATCTCGAACGTTCTGCTAAAGTCAACGCCTTTGTTGACTATGCATATGAAAACCAAAAGCTCGTCTGCGCCATATGCGCCGCCCCGTCGATACTCGGCCACAAGGGTATGCTCAAAGGCAAAAAAGCTGTCTGCTTCCCGGGCTTCGAGAGCGAACTTGAAGGCGCAGAGCTTTCAGATTCGTTTGTTGTGACGGACGGCAATATAATAACCGCCAAAGGTATGGGCAGCGCCGTGAAATTCGGAATCGCAATAGGCGCGGCTTTTGTCGGCGAAGCGAAGATGAAGAAAATCGAGGAGTCGCTCCAATGCTCCTGAGAGATATACGAGAAGAAAAGGCGGCTATCAGAAGCAAATGCAGGCTTCTCCGATCGCAGTTCACCGCAGAGGAGAAGAAAAGCCTCGACGCGCGTATTTTCAACCGCCTAACGAATCTCTGGCGGTATAGGGAATGCCGTACGCTTCTGACCTATGTCTCGAATGATATAGAAGTCGATACTCACGCCCTTATCGAAGACGCGCTGAAGCGCTCGAAGCGAGTCGCCGTTCCGCGCTGTATACCGGGACTTCATGAGATGGAGTTTTATTATATAACCTCGTTTGACGACCTGCAAAAGGGCGCCTACGGGATACTCGAACCGATAAAGTCAAAATGTGAGAAGCTCATCGATCTTAACGAGGGGCTGTGCATTATACCAGCACTCACATTTGATGAACAGGGCTATCGCCTCGGCTTCGGCAAGGGATACTATGACAGATTTCTGTCCCGCTTCAAAGGGGATACGGCGGGGATATGCTACGAATGCTGTATAAGCAATCGGCTTCCGCGCGGAAGATTTGACAGATGCGCCGATGTCGTAGTGACGGAAAAAAGGGTAATTTCAAACGGCTGAGAGGAGCTACATATGAAAAGAACGCTTAAACTTTACAACGGCGACCAGGGCGGAACGCCCGGCACGCCTGACAGACGCGAAAAAGTCAAGAACTTCGTTGTCCATATCGATGAGGACGACAATGCATCGACTCAGCCGCAGGACGATGTGCCCGTCTATAAGGGTGAGGTATATTTCTCGAGCCGCCCCGCTAAAAAACGCTCGGCAGGTTCTCGCTCATCCTCCGGCGGAGCGTCCGCAAAGACCAAGACAAAGACCGATAAGACCGCGGACGCACTTGTACTGACCGCTTTTATACTTGTTATTGTCGCCATATCCGTCGTGCTTTCGTTTATAGCCATCTCGTGCATAAACGATGTCCTCGCGATAAACCGCGGCAATGATATAGTCACGGTCAATATCCCGCAGAACGCTACTACAAATCAGATAATCGATATTCTTGACGATAACGATCTCATTTCCAACAAAACTTTCTGCAAGATGTTCTACAAAGTATCTTCCGCAGCCAAGGGTACGGGAATGAAGAGCGGACTCAATAAGATACAGAAGCTCGGATATAAGATAAAAGTTCTCTTTGTCGGCCCTCCCGAGCCCGAATATATAAGCGGTGTCTATTATCTTCAGCCGAGTATGGGTGTTGAGGGTATGCTTTATGAGTGCCGCGCCGTTCAGGCGGGACCCAATACTGTTACTCTGTTGTTCCCCGAGGGCTGGTCTATCCCGCAGATAGCCGCGAGACTTGAGGAATACGGCGTCTGTACTTCCGCTTATTTCATCAAGGCCATCAGCGAGTCGCAGTTCGATTATTCGTTCCTCTCATCGATAAAGAACAGCGAGAACAGAACTTATCGCCTTGAGGGCTATCTTTTCCCATCCACTTATGATTTCTTCCAGGGTGAGAGCGCAAATATAGCAATTCGCAGATTCCTCGACGCTTTCTCTGATGTCTGGACTGACGCTTATGACAAGCGCGCCAAGGAGCTCGGCTATTCTGTCGACGAGATTCTGACTATAGCCTCGATAATCCAGCGTGAGGCGGCGGACGATACCCAGATGAAGCTTATCTCTTCTGTTATCCACAACCGCCTAAAGAACCCGTCTCAAACTGCCGGCAGACTCGAGTGCGATTCTACTAAAGATTATATCAAGAAGTATGTTACGCCCATAACCGATGTCAATCTCGTCAACAAGTATGCCGATGCATACAACACCTATTCGGCGCAGGGACTCCCGCCCGGACCAATATGTAACCCCGGTGCGGCGGCAATAAAGGCGGCGCTCTATCCGTCAAATACCAAATATTATTATTTCTGCCACGATAAATTCGGAAATATCTATATGGCGAGGACGAAGAGTGAGCACGATGCCAATGTGCTCAAGGCTTTCAGCCAGAACTGAATCACAGGGAGCAGGCAAAACGCTTGCTCCCTTATCTATGAAAAGGAGTGCCGCAATGGATATAATAAGACCCGAAGTTCTTGCACCCGCAGGAGATGCGGAACGCCTGGAAGCTGCCGTATATTACGGCGCGGATGCGGTCTATATGGGCGGAACGCGCTTCGGCATGCGTGCCGCGCCGAAGAATTTTTCGGACGATGAGCTTGCAAGAGCCGTGTCATTTGCCCATGAAAACGGCGTTAAAGTTTATCTTACCTGCAATATTATTCCCAATACCGCTCAGCTCAAAGAACTGCCGGAATTTCTTGAATCCGCTTCGGCTGCCGGAGTCGATGCGCTGATAATAACCGACCTCGGCGTGCTCTCTTATGCAAAAAAATATGCGCCCAAAGTGCCGATTCATATATCCACTCAGACAGGTGTCGCCAATGCCGAGAGTGCGCGTATGCTCTTTGACCTCGGTGCGGAAAGAGTGGTATCTGCGCGAGAACTCACGCTCGATGAGCTCGCCGACCTCCGAGCCGGAATGCCCAAAGAAATGGAGCTCGAATGTTTCGTCCACGGCGCAATGTGCGTCTCATATTCAGGACGCTGTCTGCTCTCGAACTATCTTACCGACAGGCACTCAAATAAAGGCGAATGCTCTCAGCCATGCCGCTGGGAATACAGCCTCATGGAGCGCACCCGCCATGGCGAATATTTCCCCGTTGAAGAAACTGAGAGCGGCACGTATATAATGAACTCAAAGGATATGTGCATGATCGAGCATATCCCGGAGCTCATCGAAGCCGGCGTATCAAGCTTCAAAATCGAGGGCAGAGCAAAGACCGAATATTACACCGCAGTTGTGACTAACGCATACAGAAGCGCTGTCGATGCCTATCTCGCCGCGCCGTCAAATGATTTTAAACCCGCACAGTGGATGGTGGACGAAGTCTATAAAATAAGTCATAGAGACTACTGCACAGGCTTCTTTTTCGGCTCTCCGCGCGACGATGCCCAGATATATTATAAAGGCGGCTATGTCCGCAGCTGGGAAGTGGCGGCGATAGCCGCGAAGAGCGAAAACGGAACTCTTACCGTCAGCCAGCGCAACAGATTTTTTGAGGGCGATAAGCTTGAAATAATGAACAGGGGAAAAGAACCGACGGTTATCACCGTCAGGAATCTCAGAAATTACCTCGGCGAAAGCGTCGACAATGCCCCGAATCCCATGGCAGAGTTCACTTTTGACTGCGATGCCGATGTTCCGGCGGGCGCGTTTATCCGCCGAAGCACCGACGAAAAATAAAACTTGATTTTTAGCGGCTGTGCGCCTGCATTTTATCGCGCCGAACGGTCAATGATAAATTTATCAACCGTCGGAGATGATATTATGCCCAAACGCGCAGTCGTTGTGTTTTTTATATTCTGCCTGCTCATGGGTGTGGTCTGCCTCCAATTGATAAGCGTTTCAACCGGGCTCGACACTGCCGCAGGAACGGTGAAAAATACCCGCAGCATAGAACTGTCTGATTTGGGCGCGCCGATATATGACTGCAACGGTCGGCTTATAACAAACGTATATACCGAATATTTTGCCGCCGCGAGACCGACTGCCACGGCTCTTTCCGAGCTTCGGAAAATGCTCGATGACGATGACTTTGAACAGGCTCGCGAAAAGCTTTCAAAAGGTCGTCCCGTGGCTGTAAGAGTACCGTCAGGCGAGAGCGGATGCGAAGATGTGAAAATAATAGGTGTTGAAAGACGATATTCTCCGCGCCAGCCTGCGGCGCATATCGTCGGCTATACGAACTCCGACGGCGGCGGAGTCTGCGGGATAGAAAAGTCATTTGAAAGCATATTTAAAAATAACCGCCGGAGTATCAGCGCGGTGTTTCCGGTCGATGCCTATGGGCGTGTTATATCCGGCGCGGACATAACCGCTCGCACCGACGGAGGATACGGCGAGTCGGGCGTATATTTAACGCTCGATCTTGAGATTCAGCAGATAGTCGAAGACTGTATGAACGAGTGCGGAGTGGACATCGGCGCAGTTGTTGTCCTCGACCCCAAAACCGGTGCGATAAGAGCCTGCGCGAGCCGACCGGTGTTCGATTCAAACGACCCGGCAAAGAGCCTTTCGGACAGCAATTCTCCGTTTATCAACCGCGCTTTTTGCGCTTTTGCGGTAGGCTCCGTGTTCAAACCTGCCGTCGCCGCTGCCGCGCTTGAACAGGGGATATCTCCGTCAATAAAATATGACTGCACGGGCGTGACGGAAGTCGGCGGTGTCAAGTTCGGCTGCTATGAGCATAAGGCTCACGGAGTCGTTGATATGTGCGGCGCACTTGAGCGTTCCTGCAACGCCTATTTTATCCACATTGCGCAGAAGCTCGACAGAGAAAAGATGATATCGACTCTCTCCGATCTCGGTTTTGGCAAATCTATAGACTTGTGCGACGGCATAACTTCTGTATCGGGATATCTGCCGAAAGTCTCCGAGCTCGACTCAAAGGCAGCTGTTGCCAATCTTGCGTTCGGTCAGGGCACGCTTACCGCATCTCCGCTCACCGTCTGCGCCTACATGTCCTGCATAGCAAACGGCGGCGCATACAACACCCCGTACCTTGTCGAAAAAGCTGTTGACGGGACAAGCATTGTCTTTGAACATGAAAAGCGTGCGGGCGAGTATGTTATGAGCGGTAATACTGCCTCGATACTTTCAAAATATCTCAAAAGCGCAGTCGAAAACGGAAACGGCAGGGGAGCAAAGCCTAAAAACACTACCGCCGCCGGCAAGACAGCAACCGCGCAGACCGGGAAGTTTGAAAACGGAGAGGAATTATATAACACATGGTTTTCGGGCTGGTTCCCGGCTGAAAATCCTCGCTATGTCATAACCGTTTTTAAAGAGAGGGGAAGCGGAGGCGCGTCGGACTGCGCCCCGGTGTTCAAGGCTATCGCCGACAAAATAACGGCTTTAGAAAGCGAATAATCAGGCGTCAAACGTCGCTCAAAATTAAAGGAAAAAATATTGAAAAAACTTTGAAAAAAGGCTTGACATAAACAACCCCTTTTGCTATAATAGTCAACGTTCTGAGGGAACAAAGACAACGATTCAGAACAGACCTGCGAGAGTGGCGGAATCGGCAGACGCGCACGTTTGAGGGGCGTGTGGTAATCCCGTACGGGTTCAAGTCCCGTCTCTCGCACCATGGCGGGTTCCTTAGGGTGCCCGCCAAACTTATCGGTGATTAAAGCGTTCAGCTTCACCCTCGGTAGCTTCCGCCGTGTAAAATTTAGGAAGTACAAATGCGGATATGGCGGAATTGGCAGACGCGCTAGATTCAGGTTCTAGTCGGGGCAACTCGGTGCAGGTTCAACTCCTGTTATCCGCACCATGACGAATGTTCTTACAGCATTTAGCTGTCAAAGAACATTCGTCATTTTTTATTTGCTAAATAGCGACATCACAGGGGGCGTAGTTCACAACTACGCCTTTTCTTGTATTCACCGACACATCAGGTGTCGGCAAAGGAAGTGCGCTTGGAATCTCGATGGTGCCCACGCAGTTGTAGTGAATGCGGAGCCGCTGCTCCCATACACCGTTGACCTTTTCTGCATTGAACACTTCGATTTTTTCCACCAGTTCATTCAGCATCCGGGGTGTCAGCTTTTTTGCTCTGGTGTACTTGCGAACCAGACTGATGAACATATCCGTTGTCATGGTGCGGCTGCTCTGCTTTTCGATTTCGGAGCGGAGCTGTTTGATTTTCTCGGTCAGCTCCTTTTGCTCGTCCTCGTATCTCCGGGACATTCTGGAAAAGCGTTCGTCAGAGATTTTGCCGGAAACATTGTCCTCATAGATGCGCTCAAAGAGGCCGTCCAGTTCTTCATCACGGGCAAGGAGTGCTTTCAACTCTTTCTCTTTCAGCTTGCGGTCGGCTTCGTCCGCCTGCTGGGAGTGCCCGATAACAGCCTTCAAAAAGTCGTCCTCATAGAGGCTGGCAAACTTGGTCAGCCGCCGAATCTCGCCCAGCACCACTTCTTCCAGAAAGTCTACCCTGATGTAGTGGGTGGATTGGCAGGTGCCACGGTTGCCCTTGTAGTTGGAGCAGTTGAAATACTTGATTTCCGGGTTGCCCTGATTGAAGTGGAAGTGCAGATTGCAGCCGCAGTCTGCGCAGACAAGCAGGCCGGAGAACATATTGTGTTCTCCGTTGCTGGTACGACGTTTGCGCATCTTTCCGCGTTTCTGCTGTACCTGTTCAAATACGGCACGTTCAATAATGGGCTCGTGAACATCTTGGAACACTACCCAATTTTCCGGGTCGTTATGAATCCGCTTCTTGTTCTTGTAGGACTTGGAGTAGGTTTTGAAGTTCAGAACATCACCACAATACTCCTGCTGGTACAGAAGATGGGTAATCGTGGAGCCATTCCACTTGGTGGCGGGGCGCGTCTTGGTCTTTCCGGGACGGCCGATGCCTTTCTGAATCCAGTAGGCCTGCGGCGTCAGGATGCCTTCCTTTTCAAACTGGGTGGCAATCTGTTCCGTACCAAAGCCCTCCAACGTCATATCAAAAATGCGCCGGACAACTTGTGCAGCTTCTTCATCAATGACCCAATGCTTGGGATTGTTCGGGTCCTTGATATATCCATAGGGAGGAAGTCCCATCGGTTCGCCGGAGTTGCCTTTGATTTTATTACTGATACGGCGTTTCTTGCTGATGTCACGGGCATACCACTCATTGAACAGGTTTCGGATGGGTGCCAGTTCATTTTCTCCCTCGGCCGTGTCGATGTTGTCCGAAACGGCAACAAGTCGGATGTCATGGTCTGGGAAAAATTCTTCTGTCAGCCGCCCGACCTCGATATAGTTTCGGCCCAGACGGGAAAGGTCTTTGACGAACACAGCGGAGGCTTTCCCTTGTTCAAGCTGCTGCATCATTTCAACGAAACCGGGACGGTTCATGGTCACGCCGGAAATGCCATCATCCAGAAAGTGAACCAGATTGGTATAGCCTTTTTCCTTTGCAACTTTGGTGAGCAGTTTCTTTTGGTTGCCGATGCTGTAACTCTCGCCCTCCAAATTATCATCACGGGAAAGACGCTCATAGAGAAAAGCGGTTGCTTCACGGGATTTCTTGTTACTCGACTGTTTCATACTCGCTCCTTTCTTGGGACAGTCGAATAGCAAATTCACTTGTACACCTATATTATAACACAATCCGCTTTCTCTGTCCGCTGCCTCCCGAAAGGTCATTATAATTTTTCGCTTTCGGATTTCATCAGCCGGAGAAGAACTTCTCCTAAGGTCTGGGAACTTTCTTCTTTGAACACCGGCTCAACGATAAAGGAGCGATTGCCAATACGATAAGTCGAATCCAGAGTAAGCATCTCTGGATTTTTTGTTTTTTCCGGGTTTGTCTTTTTCGCTTGCATCGTAAAAATCCCCTTTCTTAAAAATCAAAAAACGAGCCAACGGACGGCTGCTGGCAGCAGCCCACGGGAATCTCACCCCTGCATTCCTCATGCAGCCCTACTCATTGCCTGCGACGCTCTGAACGCTCGGACTTTGACGGTAAGGGAGTATCAGCCTGCCTGTATGTCATGGCCCGCAAGCAGCCGCGCTTGCATTGCGGCGTGGTGATGATCGCTCCACTTTTCAAAGAAAAGCATCGTGGCGCACCCGCCGTCCGGCTCGATACAGACAGCAACGTATCCGTTTGCCCTATGATGCACCACCATTGTCCTGCGGGCATATTTTTCAAGGTGCTGTCCCGAAACGTGGAAAGGGTCAGACCGTTTCGGCTCTGGTCACAATAGAGGAAATAAGTTTGATTTCCAGATGGCGTTTCATGTACTCGTCTATGCACACATGAGGCTGACCGTGCTTGTCATAGAGAATGCCTGTACAGAGCTTGTTGATATAACCTCTGTAATGTCGCAAAACCTGTTCAACTGCATCGGTGTCCCCGGCACAGGCAGAACGAATCACCGAGAGCGGCAAAAAATCTCTGCTCGTGTGTTCATAGGAGTTCATTTACGCCTAACCTCCCTCCGGCAAGTGCGCCTTTAGCTTTTTTCGCAGCTCGTTCAGCGTTTTTGCCCGGTGCCGTTGAACAGCACTCCGGGACATTCCCATGAGGTCGCCAATCTCGCCATCGCCCAGTTCCAGAACACAAAACAGAATCAGAATGCTTTGCTCTTGCTTTGGCAGAGCGGCAAACGCATTGGCAACAAGTTCATTGTCGATGTGCAGATCACAGCCGTAGGATGAAAATACAAATTCTTCACTTGGATAATGGTCTACACTCGTGAGCTGCCCCAGTTCTTCCAACGAAAGAACGCTGAATGACTTTTCACGGTCAAGCAGACGTTTCTTATTTCGGTGATAGTTCCGGGCCTCATTTCGCAGCACCGCTTTGCAGAACGCATCGAATCGGTACTGTTCGCCATCGTTGCGAGGGATAGCTTCCATCTTCTCACCCCCTTTCCGTGGGGATGTCGGGTGGATTTTTCCCTTTCCGCTAATATGACACCCGAAACACCCGATTCTACCCGCTTTTTTGAAAATTTCCAAAAATATTTTTTGAAACAGGTAGATTTTCAGATGGCAATAGAAAAGCCCAGCAGACCGAAAACGGCCAACCGGGCATAATGGCAGCACGAAACGCGCAGCAGCTACATCGTATAGTACATAGTAAAAGCCCTGCTGACCCTGTGCGGGAGCAAGGCTTTTTTTGACAGTTCAAAGCTAGGCGTTCGATAGAATATTAGGCGCATAGCGGCATCCTCCTAGTGGCCGCCATACGGACGATGAAACGCTTTGATAAGCAAAAAGAACCGGCGGCCTTGATTTTCTCAAAAGCCGCTGGTTCAAAATGGGCGCGCGGATATGTCTGCTATACGACGGCTTTTTTTCTTTTGCCGTCGTGCGGCAGCTTGCTAACAGGCTATTTCTCTTTATGAGGATTATTATAAAATCCAAATGTTACACAAATGTCCGAGGTGCCTTTGATTTCGACAGAAAAACAGGCTGA
>OLXY01000822.1_pt1 | contig 12977 bp, 9 predicted proteins | sample 1644221 | NCBI WGS metagenome assembly OLXY01 (sample SAMEA103958121, study PRJEB25191) | human gut metagenome | reverse complement strand
GGGAATTATTTTATTTTACTCTCATCAGCAACAGCATCTTCCCAATTATCCCACATTTCAACAGAAGGATCATAACCATCATAACCGTAATTCTGTGCTAATTTAGCCTTATTATTGGCTGTAATGGCCTCATTAGGAATAGGCCAAAATACATTACGCTTGTCCATTGTATAATTAATGGCACTCGCACTACCTGAAGATATTGTATAACCACGATTATAATAAGAATAATGGATTATACGCTGATACCAATAACTACCACCATCTGATGTCGTACCAGATTGTTTATCCCAATCAGAACTATAAACATTTCCCCATTCATCAGGAATTCCAGCATTAGCCAAGCACATAGAAATACGCGTTAATTCTACTTTACGCCATTCTTCAAGAAAAAGTTCACGGGCACGTTCATTGACTATATCACCTATATTAACAGTTGTATAATATTCACTACAGTTAGCACGACGACGTACTATATTAACATCCTCAGCAGCTTCTTTAGGACGATTTTGATATAATTTGGCTTCAGCACGTAATAAATAAGTCTCAGCCAAACGGAAAAGATACATATTCCCATTACTACCTTTAGTAGCACCACGAAACTCTGTAGATGCTAAATTACTTTCAGCAAATACATCATGGTAATAAATCTTATAAAGCGGAAAATCAAACCAAGAACGAATAGTATCGTTACAAAGTAACTGTCCTTTGGCTATCAATATATTTCCATTACTGTCCATTACATCTTCAGGTGCATACAGAGTTAATCCTTTACCATACCAAGAAGAAGCAGGATTATTATACCTAATATTTTCCATATTCACCCAATTACCAACTTTACTATTATGACGCAAGTCTTGGGTATCCTCCTTACCATTAACTTCCCATAAAGTGTGTTGGGCAAAATAACTCAACCGCATAGTAGCAATACCACGTCCTAAAACACGACTCCAATCATTATTTACATCATAATTAGCATCTGTACGGGCATAGTTAATAATCCCTTTACCCGAAACACCATCAGGACAAGTTATATTACCATTCCAAAAAGGACCAAAAATACGCATTGTAAGATATTCAGTAAATGACTGAGTAGACAAATTAGGAATCCCCATAATACATTCCTTATTCAAACTTCCAATCATATTTTCAGCACGATGAAGATCCCAAATAACATTACGAGTTATTCCCCAAGTCTTTGCCTCACCACCAGGATTATCTGTACCAAATGGTTCCGTCATTAATTTTAACCCATAGTTATTTATTAGATCTGTTGCTAATAACTCAGCTTTATTATATTCTCCTACAGCTAAATAGCATTTGATAAGAAGATGTATACAAGCCTCTTTATTTACCATACCATAGAGAGACATGCTCTGTTGTGAGGGTACATGTTCAACAGCAAATTTCAAATCATGAATCAACATATCTAAAATTGCTTCTTTTTTCGTTGAACGGTAATTTTGTTTAGGCATATCGATGATTTTAGTAACCAAAGGTACATCTCCAAATTCAAACACTAAATTATAATATTTCATCGCACGATGAAAATAAGCACGGCCTTTATATTCATTACGAATTACTTCATTCAACCCCTTTACCTGATCAATATAAGAAAGAACCGTATTAGCATATTTAATACCATTAAAAGCCTCATTCCAAAGATACATTAATCTATTCGTATCACCACCTGTATCCATATTGGAAGTTGGAGTAAGTTTATTTGCAAAATCATCCTGAAAACCTGACCCCGCATCTGTCTTACCATAAAGTCCTATTTCAGAAAAGAAATAATCAGATGCTAATGGAGTATTATTACCATTTTTAGGATCAACAATCATCATTTTGAGATGGCGATCACAAACAGCCAATGCTGCCTGAAGTCCTGCCTCTGTGGTATAAGTAGTGGTAGGTTCGTAAAATGACAATGGATCTTGAGCCAAAAAATTCTCAGAGCAACCTGACAATGTAAAAGCTGCTGTTATATAAACAATACCTTTTGCAATAAGTATATTCTGTTTTTTCATATCTGTAAATGTTATAATGTAAAATTCAGACCAAAATTATAGGTACGAGTAGCTAATCCACCAGTTTCTGGATCTCCATACTCCCAATCATTAGTAAAGACAGCTATATTACGAATAGAAGCAGTAACACGTATACGATCAATTAAAAACTTGCGTGTCCATTTCTGTGGTAAAGTATATCCCAAGGAAATATTATCCAGACGAATAAATGAACGATTATAAACTTTTGCTGGGGCAGTAGCTCCCGATGGTCCAAGCGCATCTAGCCGAGCATATTTGTTTGTTGGATTTTCAGGAAGCCAATATCCACCTTTGAAATTATTAAAGGCATAAGTAACAGAAGACGCTTGATTAAGCTGATTAAGATAATTGACTGATTTACTCTTATGTCCCATATAAGAGTAAAGAGAGAAATATATATCTAAATTCTTCCAAATAGTAAAGTTATTACGTAAGTTCCAGTAAATCGGTGGAGTTTTCTTACCTTGAAAAACCTTATCCCTATCATTATAAACAGGTGTCCGTGTACCATCTTCATTGATAATATCATCCGCCGTATATATATTACTTACTTTAGGATCACCTGGCCGTTGTCCCACCAAACTTGCCTTCTCGGCTTCATCTACTTGCCAAATACCCTCTACTTTAAAATCCCAAATTTCATCAATAGCTTTACCTATGAACCAACCATTAGTTTTATCATCCATTTCTTTTTTACCTATTACATTACCAGTATTATCGATCACATCTTCATATTCATAATAAAGATGATTTATTTTATTGGCATTAAAAGAAAAGTTCAAAGTTGAAGTCCAACGAAAATTTGGCCGATCAATATTTACTGAACTAAAAGAGAGCTCGACACCTGTATTTTGAATTTCACCTAGATTTGTATAAATAGAACTAAAACCTGAGAAATTAGGTAAACGTTGACTCATAATCATATCATGTGTCTTTTTAAAATAATAGTCTATACTACCACTTAAACGATTATCCAACACAGCGAAATCAAGTCCAATATTAAATGATTCCGTTTTCTCCCATTGTAAACCTGGATTAGCCAAACGGTCCATCATTAAATACTTCATATCTGTTGCTACTGATCCATCAGGATTCAAGTAATTCATTGTGGCTCCTAATCCTGCACCTAAATTAGCCAATGACAAATAGGAATTTGCAAGTGAACGATTACCATTCTTACCCCAAGAAAAACGTAACTTACCTGTATTCAGCCACGGAAGGTTCACAAACTTCTCATTGGAAAAATTCCAAGCTACAGAAAAAGATGGAAACGTTGCATAAGGATTGGAAGAGCCAAATGCTGAATAGCCATCACGACGAACAGACCCTGTAAATAGATAACGATTATCATAAGAATAAAATAGACGTCCTAATAAAGCGCAGGCCGTTTCATGGGTATCATCAGTTCCAAAACTACTATCTTCCAATGTAGCATTTTGAGTATTATGGAAACCTAATGCATCAGAAGGCTGGATATTACGAGCCTTAATATTATCTGACCAATAGCGTCGTTCTTCAGCTTCTTGTACCAAAGTCACCATAAAATGATGTACATCTTTAAAAGTATAATCCCACGTAATCGTATTATTTAAGGACCAATCAAATCTTTTCGCCCATCCACGATTAACACCGCGATCTCTAACATTGCTATCCGGATAATCAGCCGACATAAAATAGCGATCATAAAAAAACTGATAACGAGGTGCAATATTAAAATCATAGGTAATATTAAAAGGCAATTTTATTCTAGAATTAAATACTGTATTAAATATAGTATAGCCCTTCTCTAAATCATTATATTGATTACTAAACCAATAATTATAACCGCGTTTTATATCACTATCCATCGGATATTGAATGTAACTACCATCTTCATCATACAATGATGCATAAGGACTTAAACGAAGCATAGTAGTAGTTGACAACATATTCTGTTCTGTTTCAAGATTAATAGACTGTGTTCCATCACTACGATCTTGAAAATTGATATTAGCTCCTATTTCCAGCCAATCAGTAACCTTTCCATTTACTTTAAGATTGGAACGAAATGACTTATAATCATCTCCATAAAGTACACCTTGATTTTTTAGGTATCCGAAAGATATATAGTAATTGATACGATCGCTAGCGCCACTGATATTTGCATTATAATCCTGTCTGATCCCAGTTCGAAATACTTGATCCTCCCAATTTACCGTTTTACCCAAAAGATAGTTATTATAAACATTAGATGATTCATCCAAGCCGAGACGACGAGCATATATACTTTGAAGCGATTCTCCATCAGAACTAGTAGAAAGAGCTTTCCATTGATCAATATTCATACCATACTGTAAAAGATTATCAGGGCTATCATAATATCCTACCCCCTTATCTCCAATGGCATAGTAAGAATAATTACCTTTTTCATCAAAACCAAGGGTGGTAGTTTTATACCAATCTTCTCGAAACTTCATATACCCCATTGCATCATAAACACTTCGAAAATCACTTTTCGTATCAAGGCCAAGACTTGTAGAAATATTAATAACAGGTTTGCCTACTTTACCTTTTTTGGTAGTAATAATGATGACGCCACAAGCTGCCTTAGCTCCATAAATAGCTGTAGACGAAGCGTCTTTCAAAACATCTATTTGACTAATATCATTAGGATTAATTTCTGACAATTCACCATAAAACACCATACCATCTAAAACGATAAGTGGGGCATTATGATCACCGTCTGTGTACACAGAGTTCTGGCCTCGTAATTGAATTGAGCCACCTCCTTTAGCAGAAGTATCGTAACCAATCTGTAAACCGGCTGTTCCACGAAGAAGCTCCTGTACATTAGTTGGATGAGTATCTGCAACTTTATTAGGATTAATCTGTACTACAGCCCCCGTCAGATCTTTCTTACGCATAGAACCATAACCAATTACCACCACTTCATCAAGTGTCTTGGTATCCTCCTTTAAGATTATATTCAGCTCTTTCTGACTCCCTACTTTCACTTCTTGAGAAACATACCCGATATACGTAATCTGTAAAACGGCATCTTTCGGGGCATCCAACACAAACCGCCCATCTATATCTGTTATCGTACCTATTGACTGACCTTTAACCATTACATTGGCACCGATTACCGGCTCGCCATTCGCATCTTTCACAATACCTGTTACTTTATTTGCCTGTTGGACAGCTTCCCCATCTTTCGCCTTGCTCATCAGCATGATATTCTTACCCTCCATGGCATAATAAATATCAGTACCTTCAAAAACCTTATTCAACACTTCGGCTACAGATTTGTTCTGCGCATTCACCTTCACATTGCGCTTCAGATTCACCTCGTTCACATTATACACAAACAGATAATCTGTCTGTTTTTCTATTTCACTGATTACCTTGCCTGTTGACACGTTATCCGCCACAACAGTCACCTTCATTGTCTGAGAATAAGACTCAGTGGCAAAAGCTGTTCCGGCAAAGACAAACAGGGCTAAGAGTGTGTTTCTCATCATACGGAATAAATGTTTAATTTCTACAATAGATTCCTGATACAAAATATTTTTCATATATTTGCATTACTAATTTTAGGTTCAACTTAAGATTATTTGAGAAAAAATTGTCAATGCGTCATTGACATTCCATGGGATGGTGTTGCAGCACTATCCCATTTCCTTTTTAGACCAGGTGTGTTATTTCATAGGCATATTCTTTTTTAAGGGTTAATTAATTGTTATCACATTTGTCTCATCATTCTTTGTATAAGTAAACTTATTATTGAGTTTCAAAACTTTCAGTACGTGTTCCACCCCATCTTTCGTGCGGAATTTACCTGTATAACGGTTCTTTAGAATCCGGGTATTATTTACTACAATATCCACCCCATAATACAGTTTCAGTTTCTCTATCATATCACGTACGGATATATCATTGAAACAAAGCAAGCCCTCACGCCACAAAAAATAATCGGCCTCCTTGATGCGTCCTTTCACCAGTCTGTTGCCTTTCAAGCTGGCCATCATGTTCGGTTCCAGCCTCATTCCACTGTTATTCGAACCGGGCACTAAAATTTCTACAGCACCTTCCAACAAAGAAGTTTCCCATACGCTATCCGCTGCATAAGCCATTACATTGAACTCTGTACCCAGCACCTTCACATTACATTTGTTCGTCTCTACAATAAAAGGCTGTTCCACATTCTTTGTCACCGCAAAGTAACCCTCACCATCCAATTTCACATTTCGGATATTCCCTTTGAAACTTCCCGGGAAAGTCAAGGTACTGCGTGAGTTCAACCAAACCTTCGTACCATCCGCCAACATCAATTCTGCCCGTTGGCCCGCCGGCACATAAATAGACTGCCATGTTTTGTCTTCCGGTACCTGATGTTTTCCTGTCCAATAATGTGTACCCAACAAGACGATCGCCAATACCGCTGCTATCTTGGCAGCTTCCATACATATTCCGCGTAACGAGAAATGTTTCCTTTCCCGGCTATTCTCCTCCGCCACAGGTTCCGTACGCCACAATGCCATGTCATGCAACTTCCGTTGTGCCATATATTCACGCATGTTCTCAGGATTTTCCTGTATCCATTCGGTCACACGCTGCTTTTCGGCTTCAGTAGCATTTCCGGCTATATATTTTTGCAATAATTCAGGATTCATATTCTATGCTGTTTTATTAGAAACGACTCAAGAAGAAACTACCCTAAAAGAAAATGAAGAAAAATATAAAAAAATCATTTTTGTCCTCAAAAACATCCGTATCCCCATCCGGTCAGGCTTAATAATAAAAGAAGAAATAAAATAAAGGAAGATAATCTTTTAAAGTCACCCGCAGTACTTTCAATGCTTTTGATATATGATATTCCACCCCCTTTATAGAGATTTCCATCTCTTCGGCAATCTCTTTATTAGATTTATTTTCAAAACGGCTCAAAATAAACGCCCGTCGCGTCTGTTCCGACAAGGTGCTTAAAGTAGCACTGATGATTTTTTCCACTTCTTCCGAAAAAATCTCATCAGGATTGCACGCTTCCAAGGCAGACATACGGATAGACAATTCCTGTTGTTGCCAGTCGGCCATCACTTCAAAAGCACTGCGTTTTACCTCCTCGTGCTTTAGATAGTCCAAAGCCTTGTTCTTCAAAATTGTCAGTAACAACGGTAAGATATATTTCTCTTCAACAGGCTCGGCCTTCAACTTTTCCCACAACTTTATTAATGCCTCGGAGGCAATATCTTCTGCCGCCAAATCATTATGAACGTATGATTTGGCAAAGAAAAAAGACTTCTTATAATAAGAGGTATAGATATCATTAAAAGAATTTCCAGGCATTTTGCTCATTTGTATATCGGTTGTGCTTTTCATCCATATTACGATGGTAGAGCAAAGTTAGCAATAAACCTTCGATAAAAACAAAATTATCCTGTTAATTCTTTCTCTTATATGCTATGAGCTTGCCTTATATGCAATCGCCCTCCACCGTCAGACCAAGTGGCAAAAAGGGAAAGTTGCCATAGATATGAAATTCACGGACAAACACCCCTATGCTGTCCGACCGGAAGGAAACTTTCAACTGCAAAGTATCTCCCGGAGCAGCATGAAACTTGGAGTATCTCGTTTCCGGACAATCCCAAGAAGAAACAATGTAATAAATATGTAAACTGTCACTTCCCATGTTTTTATAGATAAAAACACCACCAAAAAAGTCGAACAAACAAATCGCCAAGCAATCTTTTTCATTTATTTCTCCTTATACGATTCCCCCTGAAAAATCCTTCAAAAGCTTCAGTCCTCCCGCAAACCCTTTGCAGGAGGGCGTTCCGGCTGAAGGATCACACCGGGAAAAAGTATCAGGCCGCGGAAGAATCCTTCAGCTTCACCAGCCGGTACACATTGCCATACTCGGTATGAACACGCTGTATCCCCAATGCAACCATCATCCTGCCCAACCGGTTCGGAGTCACCCCACGCATGGCCGCCGGATAATGTTTCTGCAAATAATTGAACAAATCCGTCGTGGTATAGGGCTTGGACAACTCCCCTTCCTGCGGCATCCGGAAACAACGCAAAAACAATTCCTGTTCGGCAGGCATTTTATAAAAATTCCGGTTGCTGTGCTGTATCTCCTTTTCTTCCTCTTCCGAGAACCAGTAACGCTCTCCTCCGGACAGCTCCGCTTTCAGCTGGGCGAACAGCTGCGCATGATCGGGCGGTGTGCAGTCAATCTTATCATCCACTTCCGCACAGAGGAAACGGCGGCTTCCTGTGGGATCAGTCAGCAGATCCGTCATATTGGACGTACCGATGAAAGAGGCGATACGAGGCAGATGACTGAATGCCGGACGATGTGCCCTGCGGAAAGTCAGTGTGGTCATCTGCATCAGATTCTTTAAGGCAGGCATCTGTCCGGCACGGTACTTGTCGAACTCATCCATATTGATCAATCCGAAAAGCGAAAGTTTCTGTTCACATCCACTCTCGCTCGTCAGGTCGAACTTGTCTATATAATAAGGTGTAAGTTCCTTAGGCATCAAAATCTTGCAAAATGTTAAGTTGTTAAAGTTATACCTTGCTATTGAAAATACTCTTTATCTTTGCATCAAAGATAAGATAAACAATGAAAAGAGTTATAGGTTATATTCGTGTTTCTACTGATAATCAAGACCTTGAAAGGCAAAGGGTGTTGATTAGAAAGTATTGTGAGAATAAGGGGTACTCTCTGTTAAGAATAGAAGAAGACTATGCCATATCTGGAACAGTCAGCAACAGAAACGGATTGAACAGTATTCTAAACATTACCAATAGCGTTGCTGACATGGTAGTAGTTAGTGAGTTGTCTAGACTGTCACGTCAAGATGATATATTTGAAACTTTGACACAGATTCACACAATCATTAGAAACGTGGATTTAGTAATACTAGACGAACCAGACAAGGTATATGAAGCTGGAAAAACTATCATTCTTTCTGACTTTTTAATGCTTGCAATCAAAGCCTATGGAGCAGCGGATGAAAGAAAGAAAATAGTAAGCCGTATGACTACAGGTAAAGACAGTAAAGTACAAGCGTTTCCGTTAATGCTTACAGACAGTAATATACCAACTGGCTTTAAGGCAGTGCCCAATCCGAATTATATAAAGGGAGCAACCCCCAAAATGTTATTGGTGGAAGATGAAGAACGTATGCAGTTAGTCAGAGATATATTTAACTATGTGGCAAACGGTCTTTCTCTAGGAAAAACAGCAGAAAAACTGAATATGCTTGGATATAGGACAGCAAGAAACAAACCGTTCTATGAACAGTCTATCAGAACAATTATAAATGATTCCATTTATAACGGTGTCAGATATTGGAAAGGCATGAAACTGGAACTTCCCGTAAAATTCATATCAGATGAAATCTGGAATCTGGCACACAAGAAAGTGCAGGAGAACAAGAATTATAGCGGTGAGGCACAAAAACATTATAACCCGTTGAAAGGCATTATCAAGTGTCCTTGTGGGCAAACCTCAATGTATGGCAGAACCTCATCCTGCATTACCTACAGATGTCTTGACAGAATAAAGATGGGAATAAAAAGCCCATGCACCAATGTTGGCATAAAGGCTGAAACTTTAATATATGCGGTGTGGAAAGATGTCAGACTTAGAACTCTGGATGAAACTTACCAAGCCAAGAGCAATGAGAAAATTGCAGAAATAGAAGCTGAAAATATAAAACTGACACAAAGCATAAAAGAAAAGGATTCTGAAATAGCCAAACTACAGTCTGATTTGAAAACAGTCATAGATAATGTTATGGCTTCCACCAATATAACAATAGTCAAGGCATTGAATGGCAAGGCGGATTCAATAGACAGCCAGATAAAGAGTATAGAAGCGGAAAAGACAGCCATTGATGAAGAAATTGCATCCAATAACAGAAGAATAGCGGATGAAATAAAGAGCCAGTCAAGAAAAGAACTTGACAGCCTTTCTCTGGAGGGCAAGGGAGAAATGTTCAGAGAATTACTTAGTAAAGTAGTTTATTATTCCGTTTCTTTAAATAGCGGATTCATAGTCATTACTTACAAGAATGACTTGGAAACTATCATAGCGTATCATAATAGGAACAAACCATTTTTATGGGCACTTCCTATAACTTTCAGATTCAACAAGGTAAAACGGACTGTAATAGTTCCAACTTTACCAGAGCAACCTAAAATGACTTCTTTTGTCTTGGAACGTATCAAAGAGAAAGAATACACATTTAAACAGTTGCAGGAAAGTTTCAATCTGGAAGAATATAAAATATAAAAGTCTGTATTCTACAAACTTTTCTGTTATTTTGCAGTAGAACTAATAATGAATGTACCATGCTAGAAGAAAAACTATATCAGATAGAGGAACTTTCAGATTTGAAAGTTAATTGGACTGAAAGCTACAAATGTCTGGATGAGCCACTATTAGAATATGTGTGGGAAGTAGCCAACCACTTTCTACCAGATTATGAAGAAACAGATAAGGGAATGATACCAATAGAATCTACAGCACCTGCTATATTTGCCAACAGATATGCGGAAAGAAACTTGTCCGTTGAAGAAAGATACGAGAGAAACAAAGAAATGAACACTTTCAAAGGAACTTTGGAAGAATACAAAAAACGGGAATACAGAAATCTGGATGATTCTTTCAAAGAGAAGTTTCTAACTAATGAAGATTTACAGAATACCATTGAAGCATATAAGCTAGATGTTAGCAAGTTTTGGTATCTACTTCTGTTCGTATATGACTTTATAGAGGATATTGGTACAAACGTACCTGCATTAAATAAGTCCGTATTAGAAGATTTTAGCTATTTTCATGCCAATCTATTGGAAGCTACAAGTATCACCTTAAAGAAGAACAACAAGAAAAGCTATGTTGTTGAAAGAGAGGACACAATTAGAATCATTCAAGCAGCCTTGCAGCATTTTATCAATACATACAGTGATATTATACATAGTGAACAAGACAGAGAAACCATGATTAAACAATTAAAGAACATAGGTTTGGGTGGATTTATCAGAAATGACTTATCGTCAAAAATCAGCTTTACGGACAAGTTCAGTCTTGACATATCTTATAAGAAGTGGAAGTTTACGGATATGTTTCTGTTCTTCATTGAGAGAAGAAAGGCTACCACCATATCCAACAAAAAGGTAAAGGTATCTAAAGACAAGATGATGCTTGTTTCAAGGCTTATCTATACAGTGGGCTATGATGGCAAGAGATATAATGAAGAATACGATTCGGAGGGCAACAAGAACAGAATGTTATCCAATCTCCTTAGAAGATACAAGAACGAGAAATTTCCGTCTGTCATAGCTAATAACTACATGGTAGTCTCATAAACGACATACATACAACCATAGCAGGAATGCGTACTGAAAGGATTTTCCTTTTTGGTACGCATTTTTTTTGCGTACTGGAAAGGGTATGTTTTCTACACACATGGGCATTAGGCAAAATGCTTTGTCTAGGGGAATTTCCACTCTACCTTTGCATCATCAAAAAAATAATAACGGCGTGCCAGAAGCCAATATAAGTCCGTAGGGCAGCGGTAATAAATTATGAAACAAGAAATTATTACATTAACTGAATTGAATGAAAAAGGTATCAAAGTAGCAAGACTAGCTGGAAACAGAGATTTTTCTGAAAAGAATATTAAGGAAAAGAAGAAGTCTTTAAAAAAATGTGGAATGCTTTCGGCAGCTATCATCATAAGTGCCAAAAAAGCACTTGATGAGGGGCTGGAGGTCGTGGACTTTGAAACAGGTAAAGCAATTACCTATGAGAATGCAGACAAATATGTGGTATTGGTGGATGCAAACCATAGATTTAAGGCATACTTGGAACTGCGGAAATCTGAAGATGAGTATGATGGTGATTTTTATGTTATGTATCCTTTACAAGAAAACATTTCCATTGCAGAAATGTTGGCAGAAATAAATGTCGCAACAGACCCATGGAAATCAGCCGATTATGGAAAGGGGGCAGCAATGGTTATTAAAGAAAAATTGCCACTACTGGAAGCAATAAACGAACTAACAGCGAAAGGGTATTCATTAGATTCTACTGTAAAGTGGCTTACCTTTAGCAATAAGGTTACTAAAAGCGTTCTAGCCAATGCAATGAATGGTCAAATATCAGAAGCCCTCCGAAAGGAAAATGGAATAGAAAGAGGACGGAAGTTAATAGCCGCTGCAAAAAAATCTTTTGCCGAAGATTTTCTGAAAAGTAGGAATCTGCCGGACTGGATAATCAGTAAGGCTGATGACTTTGAGGGCAGCAAAGCTGAATTTGAAGAACAGATGTCTGATTTTCTTGGAAATATAGATAGGGAAAGAGCTACTGATATAGAGAAAACAAAAGGTACAAGAGGCGGAGATACTAAGGAAGCCATCATAAATAGAAAACTCAATGCTCTATGGAGCAAAAAGGCAGCTTAAAAACTGTTCCAGATAAAGAAGAAAGTCTGTTGTCAATGGTGCAATGGACTTTTTCATTTATAGGGGATTCACGATAATTCATTACGTTAAAATGAGTTCACAAGGGCAGCAGGATAACTGACTGCCTTTTTTTATTGCCGTTTTTTATCTACTAGGCAAGTTATATAGCACCTACTCCGATATATCTACTAGTCGCTAATATACAATCATTTAACTATCTATTCCGAATATCACATATCCGTAAATAGCCATAAATATAAACTATTGTCAAAAGAACTACATAAAGTCACTATTCTTGTCTGTTAGCTTATTGACAGAAGAAAATAACGGCAATATGGAGATAAAGGTAAGCTGGCTATAGAAAGTGCCACTTTGATTAGGTACACCGCCCAGAGGTGAGTATAATCGTACATAGATAAAAAGATTGGAATTACCACGAGCAGAGCCATAACCAGAACTGCCCAGAGT
>OLXY01000813.1_pt1 | contig 13060 bp, 18 predicted proteins | sample 1644221 | NCBI WGS metagenome assembly OLXY01 (sample SAMEA103958121, study PRJEB25191) | human gut metagenome | reverse complement strand
CGCACCGTCCGTTTCACCTGCTGGGCCAGCTGCCAAGTTTCCGGGTCAACAATGGCCTCGTGGGTGTTCTCAAAGATCAGCCAGTCGGACGGGTCATTTTTTACCCGCTTATCCCGGTAGGACTTTTTGGAGGAACGGAAATTCACGGTATGCCCCATATATTCCGGTTTCTCCAACATGGAGCTGACCGTAAAGCCGTACCAGTCATAGGGGCGGCTGGTGTCCACGGTGTTCTTCCGGCTGCCTCTGCCGTTGCGAGCCAGATAATAGGCGGGGCACTCCACCTTTTCCTGTGTGAGTATCTTGGCGATCTCATGGGGGCCGTGCCCCTCCACCGCAAGCCGGAAGATTCGCCGCACCACGGCAGCGGCTTCCTCGTCCACCAGCCAGTGGTCCTTGTCCTCCGGGTCTTTTTTGTAGCCATAGATGGCGTTGTTGGTGGTGGGCTTGCCCGCCTTTCCTTTGACACGGTATGCTGCTGAAACCTTTTTGGACTGGTCACGCAGATACCATTCGTTCATGATATTGAGAAAGGGCGCAAACTCGCCGCTGTCCTGTTCCTCGCTGTCAATGTTATTGGCGACAGCAACAAAATGAACCCCATTCTGCCGGAACATTACCTCGGTATAAAAGCCGGTTTGCAGGTAATTTCTGCCGATCCGACTTAGGTCCTTACACAGCAAGTGGGCCACCTTGCCCGCCTCGATGTCCGCCACAAGGCGCTTCCATGCGGGACGGTCAAAGTTGCCGCCGGACCACCCATCGTCTGTGTAGTGGACGATATTGGTGTAGCCCCGCTGTGCTGCATAGCTTTCGAGATAACGTTTCTGGTTCAGAATGGAGTTCGAGTCGCCCGTGAGGTCATCGTCACGGGACAGTCGCTCATAGAGCGCAGTGATTTTTTCTTCCGTCTGTCTGTTTGCCATATCAGGCGCTCCTTTCAGACGGACGGCTCATTTGTGGCAGTTCCATTATACCACATTCCGGCTGGTTTGCCAGCCCGTCATTGCGGATCAGCCGCAGAATTTTATCTTCCATCGTTTCCTCGGCGGTTTCGCTGAGGTAGACACGAACTTTATAGGTGGTGTTGCCAATGTGCCGGGTCAGAAACACGGCGTTTTTATCTGCCATAGAACCTCTCTTTCTTGCGCTTTCGGCGCATCCGGTGTATACTGTTGTTATAGTTCCGTTGTTTGTAACCTGCGATTGTGTTACTTCTTTTTTGTGTCAAGCCTGAACATGGCGAAAGCCCCCTTTCTCCTGCGTGAACGAGCGAATGTAACCCAAGTAACTTGTTTTTAGATTACTCTTTCACTAATAGGAGAAATCCGGGGTGCAAAACGGAACCATTTTTGAAAAATCGCAAAATATTTTTTTGAAAAGAGGTGGGGTCATGGCGTATCTGTCTGATGACGAGCTTCTGGATACCGAGGGTGGCTTCACCGGATGGGACGATGGGACAGGCGCTGGGGCGGAAGAAACGCTGGAACAGGCGCTTGCGGAAGAACGTCTGGCCGAGCTGGAAAGCGAGCTGGAGCAGGACGAGCATCCCAGAGACTATCATGCCGAGCTGGAGGACGAGGAGGAAGAAGCCGCGCCCACCAGTGAAAAACGACTCAAGCGGGAGATTCGTGCAGAGGCGTTGAAGCGTTTAGAGGAAGCAGCGCGGACGGAATCCGATTTTCTGAGCGTTGTGGACGAGTGGAACAAGCTGGACAGAAATCGGGAGCGCCGGGAGCGTGACCACGAAAACCTGCGTGGAGATGTGCCATTGGAGTTTCAGGCCGTGCTAGAGCCGAGAATTGCTCCCCTCTGGATGAATCTGCCAAGGTTCCGCCAGCTCTGTCAGGGAAATTTTCTCGACATCATCTTCTCCTGTCCCTACGAGCTGCACGAGCTGACAGCAAACCGTTTTCTCTCCAAGCTCTTTTTCACCCTCAGTGATGAGCAGAAGGAGGTGCTGTACTACCTGTTCGTCAAGCAATACAGCACCACAAGGCTTGCTGCCATCCGCGGGCAGTCTGACCGGAACATCCGAAAGTTGCGTATGACCATTCAGAAAAAGCTGCAAAGGCGGATGTATGAGCATCTGAGCGAAAAGCTGGAAAAGGACTACAGCGTTACCCTGCGGGAGCGCGAGTTCGTGGAGGAATATGAGGCACTGCTGCAAGCCATGGGCAAGGATGCCGTGATCCGCCGAGAGAACAAAACGAAGCCGAGAAAAAAGAAAGCCGCCCTTGACGATGGCAAGGACGGTTGATACAATAGTAATATGGTTAATATATAGTTGGATTACGAGTTGAGAGGAACAGCGCCATGAAGAATCTCTTTGAGCAGTCCCGTTCCCATTGGGTGCGGTATGACCGCTATGAACTGAAAACCGACGCAGACGGCAAGCGGTACATCACGCCGGGGAAGAATGCCAAGCCCGACATCTATAATCCACTGAAGGAAGCGCCGGGAATCGTGCTGGATGCGCTGAATGTGGGAATGCTGATGATGAACCGCAGTCCGGAGGAAGAAGTGCAGAAGGCCATTCTGGAATTTGTGACCCATTACGGCCTGTTGGGTCTGATGACAGCGCTGCCCACCACGCCGTCCTTCATGGATTATGAGGCGGTCTATCTGCCGAAAAACCATTTTATAAAGGCAGAGTCTATGGAAACCGAGGACTATCTGGCACTGTTCTATCCCTTTGACCAGCTGGATGTGGTGAAACAGGGTGTTGAGTCCAGATGGAGCGTATCCGGCGACAATATGATGATGGCGCTGACCATGACCTTCATAAACGAGCCCATGGCAAAAACCATGAGCTTCCAGCGGGAGTATGCGGAAGCCTATGACTGGGTGGCGCAGCAGTTCAAGGACTGGGCCTTTACGCTGACCACGGCCATTTTGTACTACAATGACTATGATTTCATGGGCGAGGACGAACGGGGGCTGCACCGCAAGGCTATGGCTGCATTTGGCGGGATTGCCCCCAGCTACCACATTGAGCTGCTGGATAAGCCCACCATCTATTGGGATTTCCATTCGCTGCTGCTGGGCATCCAGATGATGTTCAGCTTCCTGCTGGTGGATGGAGAGAAGCCCCTGCGGCTGTGCAAGCACTGCCAGAAGGTGTTCCTGAGCAGCCGTTCCAATTCCGCATTTTGCAGTCCCCGGTGCAAGAATCAGTATAATGTCTATAAGAGCCGTGGGAAGAAAACCAGCGAAGAAGATTGAGGTGAAACGATATGGCAGACGCCAAGAAGGATAAACTGCAAATCCGCAACAGCACAGTGGATTTCCTTGTGTTCACGAAAGATGCCCATGAGGATGGCATTGAGGTACGGGTACAGGATCACGACGTTTGGCTGACCCAAAAGGCTATTGCACAGCTTTTTGATGTAGACCGGAGCGTTGTGACAAAGCATCTGAAAAATGTATATGAAAGCGGTGAATTGCTCGAAGATGCAACTTGTGCAAATTTTGCACAAGTTGCGGATAACGGAAAAACCTATCACTATAAGTTCTACTCGCTGTCCGCCATCATAGCCGTAGGCTATCGGATCAATTCCGGCAGGGCCACGCAGTTCCGCCAGTGGGCAACCAAGGTGCTGGACACCTTCACCAAGCAGGGGTATGTGCTGGATAAGAGCAGGCTCATCAATGGGCAGATTTTTGATGAGGACTACTTCGATCACCTGATTTCCGAGATTCAGGAGATTCGGGCCAGCGAACGGCGCTTCTATCAGAAAATTACGGATATTTACGCCACCGCGGTGGACTACTCTCTCGATAGCCAGACCACAAAGGATTTCTTTGCCACAGTTCAGAATAAGATGCACTATGCCGTCCATGGCGGCACAGCGGCAGAGGTCATTATGGCACGAGCCGATCACACCAAGGAACACATGGGGCTGACCTCATGGAAGAATGCTCCTGACGGCAAGATTGTCAAGGCAGATGTGTCCGTTGCAAAAAATTACTTATCCATGGATGAAATGCAGGAATTGAACGAAATCGTCACCATGTATCTGGACTACGCCACCCGGCAGGCCAGACGGCATATCCCTATGACCATGGCAGATTGGGCCTCCAAGCTGGACGCTTTTCTGCAATTCAACGATGCAGAGATTCTGCGAGATAAAGGAAAGGTCACCGCCGCCATTGCAAAAGCCTTTGCGGAAAGCGAGTTTGAGCAGTACCGTGTCATTCAGGATCAGCTGTATCAGAGCGATTTTGACCGACTTGTAGCCAGCACCGAGGAAAAGGATTAAAACGCAGAAATGCCCGTTATCGGCCATACAGCCAATAACGGGCATTTGTCATTCATATACAAGCTCGGTCAGAACGATTTCCTCGGCACGGCTGCGGATGTTGTTCATCCGGCGTACCCATTCCATCTGGTCGGCGGCTTTGAGCGCTTCGGTCACACCCTCTTGCTTTGCCATAGCAGAAACGATGATTTCCATACGCTCATTGCAGGCTTGGTCGATCTCGGCAAGATGCTGGTGCAGCGTTCCGCTCGTAAGATAGTTTGCATAGAGAACAGGTCGATGAGCTTTCAGATAGCTACGGCGCATACGCCCATACTTGCCGATCTGGTAGTCCGGCTCATCTGGCAAATAGAGGTTTGGGATAAGGTAATCGCCCTCTTGCCGGTATGTGCCGCCCATTTGCTCAAACAGTGATTTCATAAAAATTAGCTCCTTTGCGTGTTGATTTCCAGCGGTTATAAGGTGTTTTTACTCCTTTCCTACAACTGCTGTTCCATTCACCACAAATGAGCCGCAGTCATATGTATTAGGTGGCAGAAACCACCCTTTACATATTAACTCTTGGTGCTGGATACTATTGCTGTCCCCGTCGTTGGCATCATCCACAGACAATCGGCAGTACAGTGCGGTCAGCGCATCCAAGCTGAGCGTATTCCGGCAGGAAAGCATATCGTTGATGTTTGGAATCATTCTACCGCACCCCCTTTCAGGAGTGCAGCAAGAATGTTTGCCCTTTCTTGCTGCTCGTGAATGAGAGAAACCTGGTTTATTGTTGCCACACGGCAATAAAGCGCGATATATTCAGTTTTTTTCTTGTCCTTTTGGTTCGTCTGTAACATCATAACCTCCAATCCGACGAACTAAAGGGCTTTGGGTTCTATTTCTATTATACCGCACCTTTGCCGTCTGCGAAAGCAGTTTATCGCATTAAAGTGTTAAATTTTCGTGAACGATTGGGGAGAATTTACTTCCCGTTCGATTAGCCGCGCCATTTTATCGGTAGCGGTTTCCTGTCCAGACTGATTGAAAAAGGAGTTTACGACAAAGGTGGTTCCTTTGACTCGTTGGATCATTACCACATCTGCCTTTCTTTCTTCATCCAACTTATTCACCTTCCTTCTATGACAAAACAAGGCACCGCGCCGGGGAGATCCGACGCGGGCCACATTATGGTTGCTTTGGTTGTATCGTATTATCTGGGCGGCAGGACCGTCCATAGGCACACCCCCGATACAGGGAATATTCAAGCCAGTTCAGGGTTGATCAGCCGGATGGCTGCTGAAGCCGCCGCATACCGCCGATAGGTGGTTGGCACCATATTCGCAGTAAGTTTCGGTGAGTGGCACGGTTCCTTGTGCTGCGCGTCCTGGCACTTTCCAGCCCACCACAGGCTGGTCATCAGCCACCAAATAACCGCTCGGCCCCTTTGATGTTATCGTGTTGACGGATGCTCTGACCATCCGCAGGGGGTTATCGCGTTTGTGCTATGCGATGCTCGACGCAGCACTCAAAAACTTGAATACTGAATATGAACGGATTGCCCGCTGTTTTTCAAGGTACATAGTCAAAAGGGTTCTCTAAAATCCCTTTCACTATATAGGAGGGAAAACGGGCAATCGTTGATAGTTACGCGGCAATATTTTTTCGGACTTTTTTCAAAGCTGACTGCACGGATCGCATGACTGCTGATTTATTGCAATCTTGCATTTTCGCTATCTCCGAGTAGGAGTAGCCGTAGAAAAAATGGAGAATAAAGCGCCACCGTTGTAGCGGAGGAAGCTGCTCCAAAACGCGGCCAATTTCCTGCAAGGTTTCCAGCCGTTCAAAAGTTTCTTCTAACGGCTCCGTAGCCAGATCGAACAGCAAGCAATTATCGAAAGACCTGCCTTCAATATGCTTCCGACGTTCATACCGCTGCCGTTCCTCTTGCTTCCGGCTTTCCTCATAAACACGGTAGATTTCAAGGGATACCTCTACATCAATGGGACGGTAATCGGCATTCAGGATTTTAACAAGATACATTGAACGCCCTCCCTTATGCAACACGAACCAGCGCGATGATTTTATCATCATCCTGGGGATCAACAAGAAACGGGCAGGGCTGGACGGCCGCAGCGTCAGGCGGGGGAACCGGGTCGGAATCAGCCAGAATGAGAACCGCCTCACCAGGGGCCAACCGAATTACTTTGATGGTTTTTACCATATTAAACACCTCCGATATTTTTTAAGGGCTTGTCCCTCTATACATCGGAGATCCCAGGGCGATAAAATTAAAGGGTACAGTGATTTTTTGACTAAGGCAGAATAGGCAAAGGCAAGGACAGCATCACAAGAATGCTGCCCTTGCCTTCACTTACTCAGCTAAAAAGCTGCGGAGCCGGTGAAAAGCTCTCTGAAGCAGAAGCGTGACCGCCGCCGGGGAACAGTCAAGGATAACTGCAATCTCCTTGTACTGATACCCCTCCCAAAAGGCCAGTTCTATGGCGTGCCGCTGCCGGTCTGTCAAACGGCGTAAACCATAGGCCAGCTTTTCATTTTGGACGGTATCAATAAAGTCCTCCTCCAGCAGTTGCTCGATGAAATCATTCTGGATATGAATAGACCGTTCCCTGTATGTAAGTTCCTCGCTCATACTCTCCAGAGAGTAGCAGTGATACCGGAACCGGCGGTCAGAATTTGCAATGATACGATCCTCCTCTTTGAGGATCGCAGCCCAATCTTTCTCGGCCATAAGCCTGTTCTCCTTTCTGCCGTTTGTCTGCGTGGGCTGGCAGACAAACGGAGGAGAACGGCATCCGACGGAAACACATAGTAGGCAATAAAAAGCGTCTGGCTGTTCAACTATCAGCCAGACGCTATCTAATGTATTTTGATGTTTTCTTTCAAATAGTGTTTTGCACTTGTTCCCCTGTTCAGGGGACGTGCTTTTTTTGACGGTACATATTCCGTCGTAAATTGTCGAAACACTGCTTGCTTCATGGCGGCTCCCTCCTCAAGCCGCCGTGATCTTTAGCGTGTGGTCGTCATTCCGTATGAGGGCATAAGAAACGGCGGCCTTGATATTCAAAGCCGCCGAGATTTAATCGGGCATGAGAAAAGGGCTGCTGAACGACGGCTTTTTTTCTTTTGCCGTCGTCCGGCAGATAAAACTAATTATTTTGCTTTCCTGTTCAGCCCTTTCAGAATGAACAGCGCCAGAACAGCACAGGCCAGCAGAACTATGATACCAATTAAGACCTGAACCATGCTTGCATCGTAATAGCCGGAGATATTGAAAACGGCTGTCATGGGATATACCGTCTTTAGCTGGCTGGACATACTTGCGAACAGTCCGGCGAACGAATAAATTTCAGCAAATACCAGCGCCAGCCAGTAACCCTTTTTCATCCGGGCCACCAAAGCGATGATCGGAGAAATGGCAAAGAACACGCCGATCCCATCCAGAAGATATGTTTTCAGGTTTCCCAAAACAAGGCCAATGGATAGAGCTTCAAAGTGTAAAACAGCCTCAATGAGAAAGGTAATAGCAAAAAGCAGAAGATAGATCAGGACGCTGAATACAAGGGCCAGCACCATTTTGGTAAGCGTCAGCTTCACTTCATCCACGGGAATGAGCCGCAGGGATTTCAGGGTGTCCTCCTGTTCCTCTCGGCAGATCATATAGCTGCCCAGCAGGGCAATGACCGCAGGCAGCACATAAAAGGTGGCAAGGGATTGGGCCGCTGTCATAAACCATCCGGCCCCGTCGATATAGCGGCTTTCATAGAACGTGAACTGCCCCTGTGCAAAGACAATCAACGCCACCATAACTGTGGCAAACCCGGCAATCCACAAAATTTTGGAACGGCGGAGTTTCCGGCGCTCCGCCCAAAGTAAAAGCTCCATTTCAAATGCACCTCACTTTCTCTTTTTCAAAGCAGCCCCAGCCAGCAGGACAGAAGCAACGCCCCACACACCTATGCAGAGGAACGCCCCCGGAATGTTGAGGGGCTGGGTAATTACGACACCCGGAATATCCCGCATGACAATGGCGGTCATACTGGACAGTGGATGCAGGTACATATTCACCATTAAGAGGATAAAGCCGAGGAACGTATAAACCAGTGTCAGACAGACGGGAAGTATATAGCCTTTTTGCGCTGCGGCAACCGCCAGTACCGGCAGCATGGCAAAGGCGGTCAGCAGAGAGATTTCCATACACTTCCGCAGAAGATAAAGGACGCTCCCGCTGTCAAAGGCAATATAGCCGGGCAGTACGCCGGTAAGGATGGACGCGGCTGCGGTAATCAGCATGAAGCAGACCGAGTACACCAGCACCACAGCAAATTTGCTGAAAAAGTACGCCATCTTATTGACCGGCACGATCCAAAGCTGTTTGAGCATATCATATTGGTTTTCGTTATACATCAGCATGGTACACAGCATCCCCAGCACCACCGGCAGGATGATCCACGGGGTATAGCTGAACGCCGTCCACTTGTAAAACTCGATGGGTTCCACGCCGGTTCCCTTGACACTTGCAAAGTAGAACACGGCGGCCAGCGGCATAAACAGAGCTGCCAGCAGCATGAGCCAGATAAACTTTCTCCGGCGCAGCTTTAGAAATTCAACCTGTATCAGTTTAAGCAATGCCCTCTCCCCCCGTGATCTGCTTGAAATAGTCCTCAAGGGTATCATTGCAGATTTGGGAGCTGATAACAGCCACATCCTGCACCACAAGGGCCTTGTTGATTGCTGCCATATCCAGTGCGGTGTCATAGAGCCGCAGGTTATGTTCATCCTGCACCGCATAATCGGTCACATGGAACTGCCGTTCCAAAATCAGAGAGGCTTTGGGGACATCCGACACCTGAAGCTGGATGTATTTCCGATTTTTCTTTTCCAAATCCTCCATGCTACTTTCTTCCAGCAGTACGCCGTGGTCGATAATTCCAATATCGTCTGCCAGAAGCGCAATTTCAGAAAGAATGTGGCTGGAAATCAGAATGGTTTTGCCGCGATCCACGCTTAAATCCTTGATAAAGTTCCGCACTTCGGCAATGCCGATGGGATCAAGCCCGTTGGTCGGTTCGTCGAGGATCAAAAGCTCCGGGTCATGCAGGATGGCGTTGGCAATGCCGAGGCGCTGCTTCATACCGAGAGAATATTTGCTGAACAGCTTTTTGTCCCGGTAAGGAAGCCCCACGACTTCCAGTGCGTTCTTGACGGCGTTGGGCCGGGGCGTCCCGCGCAGCTTCGCAAAGATTTCAAGGTTTTCTGTGCCGGTCAGGTTCGGGTAAAAGCCGGGAGTTTCGATGATAGCCCCAATACGGGGATAAATGCGTTTCTCATGGCCTTTGATGTTCTGTCCGAACACATCTACTTCGCCGGAAGTGATTGGCGTAAGGCCCAAAATCATTTTCATAATGGTGGTCTTACCGGCTCCATTTCGGCCCAAAAGCCCGTAAATCCGGCCCGGCTTCACATGAATATCCACAGAGCTGACGGCGGTTTGCTCGCCGTAAATCTTCGTCAGCTTTTTGGTTTCAATCACAAAGTCACTCATAAAGATGCCTCTCTTTCTTATTCTGCTTCATTTTTCCAAATGACATAGTTGTAAAGACTGCCATCCGGGGAATAGTTGATGAACACTTTGAAATCGCCCTTTTCACAGGGAATGACAAATTCAACACGGATTTGGTCGGAGTGTTCCGGCACATAACAGGACACCTCCGGGGAAGCGTCCTCCGGCAGTCCGCCCAGCTTATCGGCTTCTTCCTCCCATGTTTCCTGTATCGCCTCCGCAGAAGTGTTGTCCTGTACGCCCTGCGGCAGCGCATTGAAGAAAGTTTCAAAATCTCCATCCATCATCTGGTTAAAGTATTCGGTTGCTTCCTCTGTAATGGCCTGCTGGTCGGGGGCCTCGCTGGAAGATGGGGCGGCCTGCTGGCAGGCGCAAAGTGAAAAAGTGAACAGAACACAGAGGAATAAACTAATCAATCGTTTCATAGGTCTTTCCTTTCAGTAAGATTGCTTTTTTAGAGCCACGACGGATGCGGCGGCAAACGCGGCACCGATCAGGAGCAGCGAACCGGCACAAACAAGCGGCGAAGTGTTAGGCAAAACGCCTTGCATCAGGCTTTCTACCATAGCGGCGGCCGCTTCGGAAATATGGGGATAAATTCCCATCACGCTTGCCAGCGGGTGTATTCCCGTAAGATAGGCCGGGGCAATGACTACGGGAACCAGATAAAGCAGCGTCATGCCAATAGGCAGGATATATCCTTTTGACAGCGTGGCAAGAAACACAATCGGAAGCATGGCTATGGGGATCAGAAGCCCGCCCGTCAGATACAAAAGGCCAGCATCCATCAGTGTTTGGGCGTTCAGGTCGGAAAATCCCCCGGCAATCAGCCCGCCGACAACGCACAAAAGAAAGGTAATCAGGCACAGCCCTACGGACATCAGAATCACCACAGCGACTTTTGAAAAGTATAGCTGCGCTTTTGTGATAGGAATGATGAGCAGTTCTTTCAGCGTGTCGTTCTTGTGTTCGTCAAAAAATAAGGTTGTGGCGAACATTCCCAGCACAATCGGCAGGAACAGGCTGGACAGGTTCTTAAACGCCAGTGTGTAAAGGTCGCCAAAGCTATCCATGTAGGGGCTGCTCCTTGCAATGCTGCAAGCCCGCTCAATCGCAAATGCTCCAAACAGCAGCGTCAGAGCCAGAATACACCAGACAATCTTATTTCGCTTCCATTTCTGGATTTCAGTTGCAATGATCGTCATGCGGTTTCCTCCTTTCATGGTTCCCATTATAAAGGCCAAACCTTGCCATAACCTTGCCGAGAAAAAATTTTTTCAAAAAAAGCTCTGTGATTTCACAGAGCTTTCGGAAGTATGATGGTAAATGTTGTTCCAGCTTCAAGGATACTGTCTGCCGTGATGGTTCCTTTATGGACGCTTACCAGTTCCTTAGCAATGGAGAGGCCCAGCCCGTTCCCTTTGGCAGATCGGGAGTGGTCGCATTGATACATCCGCTCAAAGATATGGGGGAGATCAGCGGCGGAAATCCCTTTCCCGTTATCAGCCACTATGATTTTTGCCTGCTGCTCCGTTTCGGTCACGGTCAGGGTCACTTGTCTTGCGCCGCTGTGCGTCAGGATATTTTGCAGCAGGTTATTGAGAATACGGGTGTAGGCGGTAGGGTCAACCCTCGTCATGTATTCTGTTTCGGGTATCTCAATTTCATAGGTGAGATCGTGGCTTTCCAGCAGCGGCACCCAGTCAGCCATGATGTCGCGGGAAAGCTCGTTCAGGTCGCAGACTTCAAAATGAAAAATCTGCTCCCCGGCATCCAGCTTCACCCATTCAAACAGGGCGGTCACAAAGTCTTTCAGGTGGTGGGCTTTTTCCATAGCTACCCGAATATATTCTTCCTGCTCGGCCCCTGTCACCATCTTGCTTTCCACGGCTTCCAAATAGCCCACCAGAGAGGCAAGCGGCGTTTTCACATCATGGGAAAGGCTTGTCATAAGCCGTTTATAAGCCTGCTCGGATTGCCTCTGCTGGATAAGTCGGGATTGGCTGCTCATAGCAATCTCGTTGATGTCATAGCAGATTTGTTTCGTCAGATCGCTTTCCCGCGCCAGTACACGGCGGTTCAAGTTCCCGTTCTTTATATCTGCCAGAGCGTCTTTGATAAGGGAAAGCTGGCCCCGGACGCGGTGAAGTTTTGCCAAAAGGTAGCCGATCACCAGCAGAGCAATCAATAGGGCCAGCAGCAGATAAAGATTTAACTCCATGCTCATGCCTCCTTATTGAACCGATACCCCACACCCCGGACGGTTTGGATATAAAACGGCTGTTCTGGATTTGGCTCAATCTTCTTCCGTAGTTTACTGATAAAGGCCATGATATTGTTATCGTCAAAGTCGTATTCTTCCGTCCATACCTGCGTGTAAAGTTGCTTTTTTGTAAATACCCGTCCCTTATTGGACGCCAAAACCAGAAGCAAATCAAATTCCTTGCCGGTTAGCTCTACCGGGATATTTTGGACATTCACCGTCCGATTGACTTTATCAATCACCATATCTTTCAGAAGTATGGTGGCGGCCTCGTTCCCGGTCACGGGATTTAGGGTGGTGTAGCGCCGGATTAGGGAATTGACGCGGGCCATCAGCTCGTTAATGCTGAAAGGTTTTGTCAGGTAATCGTCCGCCCCCAGCCGCAAGCCGGAAACCTTATCTTCCTCGTCGCTTTTGGCAGTCAGCATCAGCACCGGCACATTATTTTTCTCCCGGATTTTCTGCAATACCTGAAAGCCGTCCATACCCGGCATCATCACATCCAGAATAATCAGAGAACAGGCGTCCTTGTTTTCTTCCAGCAGCCGCAGGCCCTCTAAACCGCCATACGCCACCACCGCAGACAAATTTTCCTGTTCCACGCATTTTTTCATCAAGGCACAAAGCTCCTTGTCATCGTCTATAATCAAAACACTATTCATGTTTCAAAGTCCTCCCTTGTTTTGTCCTACCATCAACCGGTTTATTTGCTTTTTTGGGTATCAACCATATTGTTGTCATTTTTACAGTGTCAGAGATACTTCATTTTTCACTTGCTTCTTTGATTGTCATATCGTCCATATCTGTACCTCTGACATAATCCATTATATTTCTTCGTATCGAAGGATACAAGGCACAAAAAATGAATTATAAAGTGCAAGACTCTGTGTAGACAAAGGCAAGGGCAGCATCATAAATGCTGCCCTTGCCTTCACTTACTCAGCTAAAAAGCTGCGGAGCCGGTGAAAAGCT
>OLXY01000809.1_pt1 | contig 13089 bp, 7 predicted proteins | sample 1644221 | NCBI WGS metagenome assembly OLXY01 (sample SAMEA103958121, study PRJEB25191) | human gut metagenome | reverse complement strand
CCCCAGCCGCAGGTTTTCACGGCCAATGTCACCGTGTCCTATTACGACGCAAGCGGCAACCTCCTCAATCAGGAGACCGTCACCGTTACCTCTGATTCGTCTCAGGTTTATGCGAACGACTCCCTCGTTCCCGCCGGTTACACCCTGAACGCGCAGAGCCAAAACCCTGTGCCCGTCACGCTGTATGGCAATGACAACTGCGAACCTGCCGCTGTCACCTTCTATTATGACGCGCCCCAGCCGCAGGTTTTCACGGCCAATGTCACCGTGTCCTATTACGACGCAAGCGGCAACCTCCTCAATCAGGAGACCGTCACCGTTACCTCTGATTCGTCTCAGGTTTATGCGAACGACTCCCTCGTGCCCGCCGGTTACACCCTGAACGCGCAGAGCCAGAACCCTGTGCCCGTCAACGTATACGGCGATAACAATTGCGACCCTGCCGCCGTCACCTTCTATTATGATGCGCCCGCGCCGCAGGATATCAATCTGTACGTCTACTATGTAGATGGCAGCGGCGCAACGCTCAATTACACCACTGTCACCGTGCATCCGGGCGATAACTATGTATCGGCCGAGGACGGTTACGCACCCGACGGCTATACCCTGGCCAGCGAAAGCCCCGTCTACGTACAGGTGGACAGCCAGGGCAATTGCACCCCCGAGTCCGTCACCTTTACCTATAAACCCGCCAGCGTCACAGTTGATCTGCCCGTTTATTACTACGATATGGACGGCAACCTCCTGGCGGAGGAAACCCGCAGCGTCGCCACCGGCGCTACGGATATCTGGGCCGACGATACCAAGGTGCCCGCAGGCTATACCCTGAGCGCGCAGAGCCAGAACCCCGTGCCCGTCACCGTGGACGCTTCCGGCAGCTGCTCCCCCGAATCCGTTTCCTTCTACTATGATAAGCCCACCCCGCAGGTACACGAGGTAAGCTTCTCCGTCGTGTATGTGGATGACAAGGGCAATGTGCTCTACTCCGCCATGCAGCAGGCCACCAGCGCGGATTCGCCCATTAACATCTTTGCCAATGATGCGCTGGTGCCCGCGGGCTACACCCTGCAAAGCGAAAACCCCGTTACCATCACCATCGATGAAAACGGCAACTGCACCCCCGAACAGGCGCAGTTCATCTACCGCGCCCCCGCGACGGCTGAGCTGAACGTGCCCGTATACTACTACGACCGCAGCAATAACCTGCTGATGGAAACCACCGCCATCGTGCGCACCGGTGAAAACACCGTAGCCGTCAACGGCGATCTGGTGGGCGCGGATTACCGTCTGGACAGCGAAAGCCCCGTGCGCGTTGTGGTGGATGAAAACGGCGCCGCCACACCTGACCGTGTGGAGTTCTACTATGTCAGCATCGCGCCCACGCCCACGCCCGCGCCGGTGGACGTAACGGTTCACTATGTGGATCAGGACGGCCTGGCCGTTGCCAGCGATACCATCGCGCGCTGTGTGGCAGGCATCAACCCCGTGCGCGCCATGCCTACGGATCTGCCTGCGGATTACCGTCTGACGGACAGCGATGAAGTGCAGTATGTGTTTGTGGATGAAAACGGCGCGGATAAAACCGAGCTTACCTTCCACTATGAACGCATTGAAAACCCCGTTACCCCCACCGCAGAACCCTCGCCCGAGCCCAAGGTGGCGCTGGTGCCGGTGTCCTATCGTCTGGTAGACGAAAGCAAGCCTTTCCATACCGATAGCCCCGTCGCCTGCTATTCCGACCGGGAAAACACCGTAAACGTCAACCTGGCAAACGTACCCTCCGGCTACACGCTCATCAGCAATGCCAGCGTACAGATCACGGTGAATGAAAATGGCATCGCCACGCCCGACGCGGTGGAATTCCTGTTCTCCGTCGATCAGATGACGCGCAATATCACCGTGTATTACCGCGACGCTGACGGCAAGGATGTGGCCACGCCGCAGACCGCCCCGTGCTATGTAGGCTCCAACAGCATTGATATCCACACCTATATGCCGCTGGATCTGCGCGTGGGCTATACGCTTTCCGGTGCGGACAATTTCACCGTCACCCTGTCCAAGGACGGCACGCTCAGCCCCGAATACGTGGTGTTCACCTACGCCGCCCTGCCCACACAGGCGCCCGAACCCACGGTATTCCCCTATCAGATTTATGATATGGATGGCTACTGCTATCCGCGCGCCAATGATACCAACTTCCGCAGCGATCCCATCATCCGCGACGGCAACGTGCTGCGCACGGTAGCCTCCAGCGAGCTGGGTCATGTGGAAGGCTATGTGGTCAACGCCAGCAACGAAACCTGGTATATCGTCAGCTTCTCTGATCAGGTTGGCTTTATCAAGAGCGACCGCGTGCGCCTGCTGACGCAGGAAGAAATCAACGCGCTGTTTGGCTACACGCCCGCCCCCACGGCCACGCCCATCCCCGATGGCGCGCCCATCGACCGGTGGGCCACCGTCAATGATAAGAGCGTTCGCTTCCGTCAGGCCCCCGGCGGCAAGGAAATCACCAAGGGCCAGAAGAATGAAAAGATCTTTGTATACGATTCCATCACCGTGGACGGCACGGTATGGTATCGCGCCAACTTCAAGGGCACGGACGGCTACATGATGGCCAAGTTTGTGGATCTGATGTCCCAGGCGGATTCCAACGCCTATCAGGCCACGCTGTCCAATCCGATGCCTACCCGCACCCCCGTGCCTACCGAAACGCCTACCCCCGCGCCCACCGATGTGCCTACGACCATCCCCACGGAGCTTCCCACCGCTACGCCCACGCAGACGCCGGAGTTCACCCCCGGCTACGCGCTGACCACGCAGCGGGTGGATCTGCGCACGGGCGCAAGCATCAGCGATGTGACGCTGGCCACCCTGCCCGCCGATACGCTGGTATACCTGTGGGGTCAGGCCTACATTGACGGCACGGCCTGGGACAGCGCGCAGGCGCTGGCGCTGGATATCAGCGGCTTCCTGCCCGATAACGTGCTGCGCCGCATCACCGCGGAGGAAGCAGCCCCCTATCTGGCGGCCATCCGCCCGCAGGTAACGCCTACCGTTCAGCCCACGGCGCAGCCCGCGCCCTTCAGCGGCTATGCCGTCACCCGCGGCAGCAACGTGATGATCCGCAACGGCGCGGACGACAAGGCGCAGATTGCCCAGGTGCTGGGCGAGGGCGAGGTGGTATACGTCATCGGCCAGGAGTATGTGCCCGGCTATGATTACTTCTGGGAGGTTGTGCGCTTCGGCAATATCTACGGCTATGTGCGCTCCGACCAGCTGCGCCGCATGGGCGCCGAGGAACAGGCTCAATACGAGGCTGGCCTGCGCACGCCCACGCCCGCGCCCGTGCCTACCGTCACCCCTCCGCCCGTCAATCAGGGCAGCACCTCCAGCTACGGCTATGTAACCACCAACAACGTCCGCCTGCGCAGCGGCGCGGGCACCAATTACAATTACATCCGTATGATGAACAAGTACGCCTTCGCCCTGGTGCTGGGCACCGAAAACGTCAACGGCGTTACCTGGTATCACATCAACCAGTCCGGCACGGAAGGCTATGTGATGGGCGATTACTTTAAGGTGCTCACGCTGGGCGAGCTGACCGAGTTCCTCACCAGCGACGAATACCGCCAGTCCGCCGCCAACAGCGGCTCGGGCACGGGCGGCAACACGTCGGTCATTACGCCTGTGGAGGATTTCAATACCGGCGTATGGAAGAACCCCAGCCTCAGCCAGGCCTCCTATGTGCCCTTCCAGCCCATCCCCACGCCTACCATGGATGTGGAGCAGCTGACCACGCCTACCACCTCGCCCACCTCCACCGTGTCCCCCACCGCCGCGCCCCTGCCGACCACCAACTTTACCGAGTTCACCACCCCCGCGCCCTCGACCAAGTCCTCGGGCAGCGGCTGGCTGTGGGCCGGTCTGGCGGCTGTGGCCGTGCTTGCCGGCGGCGGCGCATACGGCTACTCCATCTACCGCGCCAATCAGCGCCGCGCCGCTCAGCGCGCCGCTCAGCGCCGGCAGGCTCAGCAGCAGACGCGCACAACGCAGCAAAGCGCCTATGCGCGTCCCACGCAGCGGTATCCTCGCCAGCAGTCCGCGCAGCAGCAGGGCAGCGTGTTCACCCCGCCCACACCCTCGCAGCAACAGGGCAATCCTTACGCCGCGCCCCAGCAGGGCACGCAGGCGTCTTATCAGCCCCAGCAGGGCAGCGGCACGCAAAGCCCCGCCTCCGACAGCCAGCAAAGCGCCAGCGGTGAAACCCGCCGCCGTCGCTCCGACCGCCACCAGGGCTAAACGCAAACCATAAAAAATTCGCCCTCGTCAGAAATTGACGGGGGCGTTTTCTTGCCAAAATTCACTTCTTATATTATTCTCTCCATTTCTTTTTGCATATTCTGTACCGCTGTAGCCGGCTCGACAAATCCATTGATAGCATGCATAATCTGCAATCCCATAATATTCAAGAATTTTCTTTCATTGAAACCATCCCCTTGCCTTTGCGGCCAACGCTTAACATGCGATGCCGTCATGGACTCTTTAGTCAGCGCCAGCCATGGGTACAAATCAATAATTTGATAGTTATCATATGTCGCTTGACAGGGTGACGCACTACCCAGATAAGTCATAGCTGAAGCTATTTCTTCAGAGCAAAACCAGCGTATAAAATTGAGCGCTTCTTTCTTATTCTGACTGTATCGGCACACGCCGATCGATCCTCCACCCATCAGCGGATTCCCCCCTGGCACAAATGTCGTGCCAATATCAGAAGCTATCTTGGTAGAAAGGCCCGTGATTTCGGATGCGTAATTGCTAAACAGGACAGTCATAGCTGTATCGCCGGCTGCAAAAGCCTTCGCTGTTTCCCGCCACCAATTGGAATAAGACGGCTGTACACATGGCCGTGCATCCAATAGCAGTCGCAGTGTTTCCAATGCCTCCGGTGTATTCAGCAATAATTGGTCCTGCTCATCATATAACCGATCAGTCAAGCTAAAGTAGCGAGTCAAATACTCCGTAGCTGCAACACCTGTGTTCCCAAGCGTCAAGGTAGTGCCATAGCTCACTGGTGATGCAGGATGAAAACGACGTGTAAAGAAATGCGCAACCTGATTAAACTCTTCGAAAGTAACGGGTGGACGCAGTGTCTGGCGCTTTTACATTGCCGCAATCATGTTTGCCTTTTGGCCCGCAATCTGCTATAATGGTGTTACGATGCGCAGGGCGCGGCGAAATCGATCCGAAATCATTTTCCCTATGGAGGCGATCATGAGCAACACCACCCCCTTTCTACAGCGGTTGGCTGATTGGAATCAGGGCATGAACGACGTGCCCAGGCGGCTGCTGATCATTGCAGCCGTAGCGCTGGCCTGCTACATCGCGGTGCAGCTGTTCCCCTTCTGCTGGCCCTTTGTGCTGGCGCTGGTTTTCGCCTCGCTGATGGAGCCTGTGGCGCGGCTGCTGCGCAAGGCATTCAAGCGCTTCAAGGCCGCCCGCTCCATCGCAACGCTATTGTGCATGCTGCTGCTGTATGGGCTGATCACCATTCTGTTTTTCACCATCACCGACAAGCTGGTGCGCGAGTGCATCAGCCTGGCCCGGACGCTGCCCGATCTGGCCCGCGCGTTCGTCAACCAGCTGACAGTGTGGGTCACCGCACTGTATGAGGACTACGCGTATCTTTTGCCCGCCGATTTTATAGAGCGCGTATCGGGCATGCTGACCAGCATGGTATCAAACGTCGCCTCCTGGGCGGCCAACATCACCGGCTGGATCGCCAGCTTCACCATTTCCACGGTATCCTCGCTGCCCATGATCATCCTTTCTGTGCTGTTCACCATCATGGCCACCTTCTATTTCAGCTATGATAAGGAGCGCATCGCCGGCTTCTTCCGCAGCCAGTTTCCCTCGCAGGTGGTCAAGGATTTCCGCCTGATCAAGGGCGGCGTGTTCACAGCGATTTTCGGCCAGGTGCGCGCGCAGATCTTCATTTCCTTCGTGCTGATGCTGATCATCATCGCCGGTCTGGTTATCATGCACAAGCCCTATGCGCTGCTGCTGGGCATGCTCATCGGCGTGGCGGATGTGCTGCCCGTCATCGGCGCGGGGCTCTTCCTGAACACCTGGGCCATCGGCGCGCTGATCATCGGCGATTATTACACGGCGCTCGGCCTGTTCGTCATCTATCTGGTCACGGTTACGGTGCGCCAGATCATCGAGCCGCGCATCGTAGGCAAACAGCTGGGCCTGTACCCGCTGGTTACGATGATGTCCATGTTCGCCGGTTTTCAGATCATGGGCACGCTGGGACTGATCGCCGGCCCCCTGGTGGCCAACATCTGCAAGGTAACGCTGGACGCGGACGCGGGCAAGCTGGAGCCGGGCACCCAAAAAAGCGTGCTTCCCTGGAGCCGCCTGTGGGATAGCCTGCGCAGGAAAAACAAGAAAAGCAAATAAACGGCTTGCCCTCCCACAAGCCAGCAAAAAAGGCCGCAATATGCGGCCTTTTTGTTGTATAATGAAGGGCGAATCTTCCTTCATCCAATTATTATTTTTTCCCAAACAGTCTTCCCACCGCGTCCACCGCGCGCTGCACAGGGCGCTGGTGCTTTTTCAGCGTCATGGCGGCGTTAAAGGCTCCACGGCGGAATTGCAGGTTATCCGGCTCGCGGCGCACCGCCTCGCGGAAGCTCTGATGCGCGCTGTCATACTGGTGCAGATTCATCAGAATCTCGCCCTGCAGGCAGTACCACTGCGCATCCTTGCTATCGGCGCGAGCCAGCTGGCGCAGGGCGTTCTCATTGCGGCCCTGCTCCATCAGCTTGCGCGCCAGCGTTTTTGCATCCTCACAGGATACGGTGTTAAAGCCAATTTGCCGCTTGGCGGCGATGCGCAGCGCTTCCTCGTAGGCCAGGTTCAGGCGGATCAATTGCTCCTGCGCCTGGTCGGCCTGCGCCTGATCCTGAAACTGATCGGGATGGCAGCCCTTGACGCGGCTGCGGTACGCGGCATGCACCTGCGCCTGATCAGCGTCCCAGCGCAGCCCCAAGGTTTCAAATGCGTTCACAGCCAGCGCCTCCTTTCCATCCGTTTATCCATCCGCATTACAGCGGCACGCGGGCGATATCCGCCCCCAGCGCACGCAGCTTATCCTCAATGCGCTCATACCCACGTTCAATATAGCTGGGCTCGTAGATCTCGGTCGTACCCTTGGCCATCAGGCCCGCAATCACCAGCGCCGCGCCCGCGCGCAGATCGGTAGCCGTAACGGGCGCGCCGTAGAGCGCATCCACTCCCTCGATGATGGCCGTCTGCTCCACAATGCGCACCTTCGCGCCCATGCGCTGCATTTCCACCAGGTGCTTGAAGCGGTTTTCAAAGATGGTCTCAATCACTAGGCTGTCGCCCGCCGCGCAGGTGAGCATGGCGCTCATGGGCTGCTGCAAATCGGTGGGGAAGCCGGGATATTCCTGCGTTTTGATGTTGACGGCGCGATGCTGCCGCTCCGCACGCACGCGGATGGTATCGTCGGTGCTGGTCACCTGCACGCCCATTTCCAGCAGCTTGGCGGTCAGCGCTTCCATATGGGTGGGAATGCAGCCGCGAATGGTCACATCGCCGTGCGTAGCCGCCGCCGCGATCATCAGCGTGCCCGTTTCAATCTGATCGGGAATAACGGAATAGCGGCTGCCGTGCATATAATCCACGCCGCGGATGCGGATGGTATCCGTGCCCGCGCCGCGCACACGACCGCCCATGGAATTGAGGAAGTTCGCCAAGTCCACAATATGCGGCTCGCGCGCCGCATTATGAATGGTGGTGTTGCCATGCGCCTTGGCGGCGGCCAGCATCACATTGATGGTGCCGCCCACGGTGATGCGGTCAAAGAACACATCCGCGCCCACCATATCGCCCTTGGCGTAGATCATGCCGCCGTAATCGTCCACCTGCGCGCCCAGGGCACGGAAGCCCTTCACATGCTGCTCAAAGGGGCGATTGCCGATGGCGCAGCCGCCGGGATAGCCCACCTCGCACTGACCGCAGCGGCCCAGCAGCGCGCCCCACAGATAATAGCTGGCGCGCATGCGCTGCGTATACTGATAGGGAACATGAAAGCTGTTTACCGGCCGGGGATCCACCGTCATGCGGCGCGCCTTGGGCTCGTAATCCACCTTGGCCCCCAGCAGGTTCAGCATATCGTAAACCACATGGATATCTTCAATATCGGGCAGGTTTTCCACCACGCAGGGCTCATCACACAAAAGCATCGCGGGAACGACGGCCACGGAGGTATTCTTGCCCCCAAACACTGTAGTTTCTCCCCGCAGCGGCGCACCGCCCGTAATCAGCAGCTTGTAGCGATCCATGCACACTCTCCATCCCAGAAGATGATTGAAAACAGCTAAATAGAACCATCCGGGCGCAACGCCCGTGTGGTAACAATTAGTATAACATAATTTGCGCACAAGTGCAACCGCAGGCAATTTTGCGCAGCGCAAGCAATATTTGTAGAGTTCCGCCCATGCAGATCTTCCTAAATATACAAAAGCGGAAGCCGATATTCCATCAGCTTCCGCCCTGTTATTCTCGATTATTCCGCAATCGCTTCGGCCGCGATCTGTCCGGCGGTATGGCCGCTAGCGACAGCCCAGCCAAACAGCGTGGCCGTCATATAGATATCGCCCTCCAGGCCGCCGACAACCTCACCCGCCGCGTACAGGCCGGGAATGGCCTCCTGCGCGGTGGTAAGCACCTGCATATTGTCGTTGATATGCAGGCCGCCCAGGGTGGCATAGTAGCGCACATATACGCGCAGCGCGTAATAGGGGCCTTCCTCACTCAACGGGGCGTTGAGCTTTCTTCCGAAGGCGTCGGCCTCGCCGGCAGCATAAGCCTGATTAAACGCTTGCGCAGCGGAGGAAACCGTCTCATAGGGCAGATTCACCTTTGAGGCAAGCTCCTGCAGCGTTTCCGCCTTCTTGTACACCGGGTCGCCGGTATAATCGTCCGCGGTCCACTTCTGCACATCTTCAGCGCTGTATACGCGAGAGGTTGCGGCATTCAGCGCTTCAAAACCAGCCTGATCCATAATCAGATACTGCGCCTTGTTTCCCTTCATCGCCTGCACGGTATCCCATGCCTTGCCCTTTTCATTGCAGAAGCGCACGCCATCCTGATTTACCATGAATACGCCGTTATACTCAAAGCTGGGGCCGCCGCCTACACCCTGGCCGTTGCCGCTGGGCAGCTTAATGGCAATCGGCTGCATGTTCACCATTTCCATGTTGATCAGATCGGCGTTCAGTTCCTTGGTCATGGCAATCGCATCGCCCTGCGCGCCCGCATGGCCGGCATAAACATAATTGTCAAAGTTTACATCCTGCGGCAGCAAATCGCGGTTCGCGCCGTAGCCGCCGCTGGCCAGGATCACCGCCTTCGCGCTGATGGTATAGCGCGTATCGGCGCTCTGGGCAACCACGCCGCAGACCGCTCCGTCCTTTACAACCAGCTCCTTGGCAGGCGTGCCCGTCATCAGCGTGCCGCCCGCCGCAGTGAACTTCTCGCCCAGATTCTTGACAACGCCCGCGCCGCGGCCCTCGCCGGAGTAATAGCGCTTCGCCGTTTCAGGGCGCACATAAGGCACAGCCGCGCCCTCATCGGAAACCAGCCAGTCGAAAGAGGGGCCGATGATGCGGGAGAACAGCTCCACCGTCGCGCGGTCATTTTTCTGGTGACCGTTGGCCATCATATCCTCCACCAGCTTTTCGGGAGAATCCTCATAGCCATCCTCCTGCTGCCAGCGAGAACCCGTGGCAATCGTGCCCGCGCCCGCCGTAGCGCTCGCGCCGCCGATCATGCCCGTCTTTTCCAGCAGGATTACGGAGCAGCCGTTCTGCGCGGCGGTCAGCGCAGCCGTCAAGCCCGCGGCGCCCGCGCCGACAACCACGATATCCGTATCCAGCGTTTCTTCCTTTAGTTCGTTCTTTTTAGCGGCGGCGGTCATTTTATCCATGTCCGCGCCCGCCTGGGTCAGCGCATCCTTCATCGCGGCTTTGAAACCGTCGCTGGTGATGGTAGCGCCCGTCACAGCGTCCACGCCGATCGTCTGGTTGGCCAGCACGGCCTCCACCAGCATGGGCAGAGCCGCCGCGCCAATGCCTTCCGTTTCAGACTGCTCAACCACTTCAATACCCGTGATCTTGTCCGCGTCAACGGTAACTTTCAAAACGATGCTGCCGTGATACCCTTGCGCGGAAGCCTGATAGGTTCCGGCGGTCATGCCCTCTGCCAGCGCTGCGCTGGACAGCAGCATAATCACAGCCAAAAACAGTGCCACGATTTTCTTCATAAGTTAACCTCCCTTTTTGTAGACGACCAGTCTACTACAAAGGAGTATACGCTCTGACAGGCTGCTTGTCAAGCGACAAACCCGCAATTTCTGCCAAGTAAAATCGCCGTTTTATAGCTCATCGTCATATTCCCGCACAATGCCCCAGCTGCGCTTGGGCGCTTCGTACGGCGGACGCCACCAGGGGCTTTCCACCAGAAAGCACCCATTTCTCATGGCGCAGTATTTTTCCATTTGGTTTTGCCAGGCATGCAGGGCTTGATGAATCATCGCGTTGATGGCCGCAGTGACAGCGGGCGGCGCAGTGTCGCAGGCATGCGACCAGAAAGTGTGGTTCCTCTCTTGCATGTCGGATTCCCCTTTGTGACTAAGATGTCGCAGTTTATGCTTATTGTGGTTGAATTATAGCCCATTTAAGCATGCTCGTCAAATTGCTTGCTTCTATTAGTCATTCAATAGACAAAAGGATACGCATATAGACAAATTGCACAGGCAAGCTGCTCTGGCATATTATTCAGGAATGAAAATTCCCTTGAAAACACCTTCAAGAGCTCTCTCTATATATCAGCTGAACCAATATTGCAGATTAAAAAGAGCCGCCCAATAGGCGGCAAATAATAAAAAGCTTCTTGCGCTTTCACGCATTCATCAGATGCAGTTAATAGCTTATTGATTCATGATCTGCCACGGAAGCTGTTAAACCTCCGCAAGGTATTTGTTTATATTAGGCTTTCTTTATTCCCGCACGCTGGACGCGCGCACAATCAGCCGCGGCGCAACCAGCACCTGCCGTAGCGGGGTCTTCTGCGCAATCTGCTCAAAGAGCAGCTGCGCCGTCTGCCTGCCCTGCATGGCGGTGTCGATATCCACCGCCGTCAACGGCGGATCCAGATACTCCGCCAATGGGGCATTGTTGAAGGCCGCAATGCCAATATCCTGCGGCACACGCAGGCCCCTGTCGCGCGCGGCGCGCAGCAGTCCAAAGGCCGCGAAGTTATCGTCGCACACAAAGGCGTCGGGATGCTCCGCCTCTGCCAGGCAGGCCAGCGCCGTCCGGTACGCGCTGTCGGGCGCAGCGTCAGTCGACAGCATGCGCGGGGGACAATCGGCAGGCAGCGCCGCCTGATATCCCTGCAAACGGCGGCGAATAAAGCCCATGCCGCCCGTATGCATGCCGCCAAAATAGGCGACGCTCCGATAGCCCTGCTCCAGCAGGTGTGCCGTGGCCAGGGCTGCGCCGCTGCGGTTATCCACATCCACCCAGGTATTCAGGCACATGTCTTCATCCGGCTGACCCAGGATCACATGCGGAAAATCTCCGATGCGCGCCATCACCTGCGGCGTTGCGGCCGAGGGCGGCAGGATCAAGCCATCCACCTTTTTGCCCAGCACCAGCTCCGTCACGGTTTCAAGCGCGCGCTCCCCGCCGTTTGCAATCAGCAGATGATACCCATGCGCCTGCGCCACCTGCTCGATAGCATACTGGCTGCTGCCGAAAAAGGCATTATTAAAGGCCCCGTCGTCCCCGGTGTCCAGCACCATGCCGATTGCCCCAGCCAGGCCGCTGACCAGGCTTCGCGCCAGGGAATTGGGATGATAATCCAATTGCGCCATGGCACTGTATACCCTTTCGCGGGTTTCGGCAGTGATGACGCTTTTTTCGTTAATGACGCGGGAGACGGTGGAAGGGTTCACCCCGGCCAGGCGGGCGACGTCGCGGATTGTAGCGGACATTTTGCGCTCCTATTTCCATCTTTGGTTAATGCAATCGTTTGCATAGCATTATTATAGGCGCTTTTTGTGTTTTTGTCAATCGCCAGCACGTTTTTTTACCCTGCCTTTGACGCTGCGGCGCATCCGTGATAAAATATAGTGAAATTTTGCGTTATGAATGGAGGGCCTATGGCTGCCGCCTTTACCCTGACGGACGTATCGCTGCATTACAGCGAAAAACAACTGCTTTCCCACATGAGCATCACGATATCCGAGGGCGATAAAATCGGCGTGGTGGGCCGCAACGGCGCGGGCAAATCCACGCTGCTGCGCCTGCTGGCAGGCACGGAGGAGCCGGACGCGGGCGACATCGCCCGCAAGCGTGGCCTGACGCTTGCCTATCTGCCCCAAACGCCGCACCTGCGCCCGGAGGACAGCATCACCCAGGCGGCGCTCAGCTTTTTGCCCGCCGCCAATGAGGCTGAGCGCGAGAGCGCAGCCTACGAGGCGCAGACCATCCTGTCCCGCCTGGGCTTTACGGATTTTGACCAGCGGGTAGGCACGCTGTCGGGCGGGCAGCAAATGCGCGTAGCCCTGGCTGGCGCGCTGTGCCGCAAGGCCGACGTGCTGCTATTGGACGAGCCGACCAACCACATCGACCTGGATATGGCCGCGTGGCTGGAGGATTATCTGGCCGCTTACCGCGGCACGCTCATCTGCGTAACCCACGACCGCTACCTTTTGGAGCGCGTGTTCAACCGCATCTTCCAGATGGGCGGCGGACAGGTGCAGACCTATCAGACCGACTACGCCGGGTATCTGGAGGAGCGCGCCCAGCGCGAGGAAATGGCCGCGGCCACCCTGCGCAAGCAGAAAAGCCTGTACCGCACCGAGCTTGCCTGGATTCAGCGCGGCGCGCGCGCCAGAAGCACCAAGGCCCAGTTCCGGGTGGACCGCATGACGGCCATCCAGGAGTCGGATACCCCCTACACAGCAGACCCGTCCTTCGATCCGGCGTCCTACAT
>OLXY01000801.1_pt1 | contig 13214 bp, 10 predicted proteins | sample 1644221 | NCBI WGS metagenome assembly OLXY01 (sample SAMEA103958121, study PRJEB25191) | human gut metagenome | reverse complement strand
TGAAGGAGCTGCGGGCCAGCCTGGAGGTTATCAATAAGACCGCCGGTGAGCTGATTTCCGATATTGACCGGCACTACAAGGAAATTTGTAAGGAGCGCGGCATTGACCTGACCGCTCAGCTGGAACAGGCGGTGCCCCAACAGGAAGTTGCGCCGGAGCTGGCCCCGGAGGTCGCTGTTCAGCAGCCCACAGAGGAAACGCCTGATACACCTGCCCCCAGCGCCGAAGCCCTGCGACACCGGCTGGGACTACACGCTCTACGACGCCGCCAACATGAAGCAGCTGGACGGCGGCCAGCTGGATGCGCCGGAATTGCCGTTGTCCACCGCTGCACTGAAAATCTGTGAGATGCACGACATGGGCGGCCAGTCCATTCGGTATGCGCCGCTGTCCATGATCGAGACCTTGCAGGAGGCGGCAGTCCAACAGATGCAGGCAGCGGCCCAGGCCGCTGTGCCGGAAGTCACCCAGCTGCCGGATGTCCTGGAGCAGACACTGGACGAATACCCTATGCCGGACCCGACGTTGACCCAAGACGATCTGGAAAAGTGCGGCTATCTGGACAGCGACCTTCTGCCCCTTTCCAAAGAGCGGGCCTACGAGCTGATGGCGCAGGACCTAACCGTTTACATGGTCCAGCAGGGCGAAAACCCCGCGATGGCCTTTGATACTGCCGACCTGGACGCTCACGATGGCATTTTTGCCGTCACCCGTGAGGAATGGGAGGAAAGTCCTGCTTTCGATACCCAGGTCATGGACCGCATGGACCACCAGCGGGAACGGGAACAGGCGTTTCTCAACCACAAGGGCGATTGCTATGCCATCTACCAAGTGAAGCACACCGATGAGTTGAGGGACATCCGCTATGAAGGGCTGGAATGGGTCAAGTCCATCGGGCGGACTGTGCAGCGCGATAACTACGATCTGGTCTATACTGCGCCGCTCGCACCCGGCGACCTGAAAGGCAGCGTGCTGGATAATCTCGAATACCGCTTCAACAACGAACACCCTGCCGACTACCGCCACCCGTCTATGAGCGTCAGCGACATCGTTGCCATCAAGCGGGACGGCAAGGTATCCTGTCATTACTGCGACAGTTTTGGCTTTCAGCAAATCCCCGGCTTTCTGCCGGACAATTCGCTGAAAAGTGCGGAGATGACGGTTGAGGACGACTACGGCATGATCGACGGCGTTATCAACAACGGCCCCAAGGAGCCGACGGTGGCTCAGCTGGAACAGCAGGCCCGCAGCGGTCAGCCCATCTCTCTCATGGATTTGGCGGCCGCCGCCCACCGGGAAGATCGGGACAAGAAGAAGTCCGTCATGGACCAGCTGAAAAGCCAGCCTAAACCCGAACACAAAAAGACAGCGCCCAAAAAGAGCGCGGAAAGGGAGCTTTGATATGAACAACTTCACCTTTGAGGAAACGAACCTGCTTTGTATCTACAACACCGGCAGCCGCGCCGGGTTGATCGACGCTCTGACGGAGATGCGCGGCGAGCTTTCACCGGAGGAAGCCGAACTGAGGGAGCTGACGGACAGCGCTCTGGGCAAGCTCCAGGCCATGAGCGATGCCGAGTTTGCCGAGCTGGAGCTGTACCCGGATTTTGACGAGTGATGACTATGATTTGCAGTTTACTTGTGGTAAAATAAAAAATAGGATAATCCAAAAATCGTCAGGGGGAAAAACCAATGCCAAAGATGTTGCCGAAAAGATATGTGACTGAAGAAGCTGTTAAGCGGGCGTTAAAGATTGATTCTTTTCGGAACATCTCTAAAGATAAAGTTATGCAGTTTGCATCGATGATTCCCTATATGGACAAAGATGTGGCAATAGCAATAATCAATCAATTTCCACGATTTGCCGACTTTGGACAGACTATGGTGTCGAGTTATATGCAAATCTGCGATAATATTCTGCTAAGCAACAAAGAGAGTCATGATGCTGTAATCAAGGGGTATCAAACAATCCTCGATACGTTGTCAAAACGGCTCGACGCAGAGGATATTGATGCAACAGAGAGAAAGGCACTAACAGAAGATATGATTGTCGTTGCTGACAAAATCGCTCTTGCAGATATTCAAAACAAGAAATTTTTGGATAAAATGAGTACAAAGTTTTTGTGGCTTGTGGCAGGCATTACCGCAGCGGTAGCTGCCGGGATTGGTATTCACTCTGCGATAGGCGGCGGCGAACAACTTCCACAGATCGAGGACGATGATGATAAAAGTGATGATGTAGAATAAACTTTTTACGTTCCATAGTAGACAATATCAGTATGTGCAAGCAGGAAATCATCTATTTGGTTTCCTGCTTTTCTTTTACCCCAAAAACGAAAGGAGGATAAACAACCATGCCATCCAAAGCTGAATTTTACCGGCAGATGGCCGAACAGGTATCGACCCAGTTAGTGGGAAGTTGGAAGGAGTGGACAGCATTTCTTTCCACGGCTGCCCGCCTTTATAAATACCCGTTCCATGAGCAGATGATGATTTACGCCCAGCGCCCGGACGCCACCGCCTGCGCCGAGTATGATTTATGGAATGAAAAAATGGGCCGGTATGTGCGCCGTGGCTCCAAGGGCATTGCCCTGGTGGACGATTCCGGCGACAAGCCCCGCCTGCGCTATGTGTTCGATATTTCCGACACCGGTACCCGCGAACACTCTCGTACCCCCTGGCTGTGGCAGCTGGAGGAACAGCACATTGGGCCTGTGTCGGCTATGCTGGAACGCAACTACGACGTTGCCGGTGACAATCTTGCCCAGCAGCTCATTGATGTGGCTGGAAAACTGGCGAGTGAGTATTGGGACGAGCATCAGCAGGACTTCCGCTACATCGTTGACGGTTCGTTCCTGGAGGAGTACGATGATCTCAACATCGAAGTCCAATTTAAGTCCGCCGCCACCGTCAGCATCGCCTACGCCCTGATGTCCCGTTGTGGGCTGGATACGGAACAATATTTCCAGCATGAGGACTTCATGCCGATTTTCGATTTCAATACCCCGGCCACGGTTGGGGCGTTGGGCGCAGCGGTCAGCCAGATGAATCAGCAGGTACTGCGGCAGATCGGCGTCACCATCCAGAACTATGAGCGCGAGCAACTCGCGGAAAGGAGTGTTACGCATGGAGAACAACCTGACTTACACCATGAACGGAGATTATCAGATTCCCGACCTGAAGCTGACCGAACAGCCGGAGAAGCCCTTGGGCAAGTACGGCAGGATGCGGAAAGCGTACCTGAAGGACCACCGACCCCTGATCTACAATCAGTTGCTGCTGACCGAGAAGCTGTACCCGCACCTGCTGGAGATCGACGAGACAGCGCAGAGCCGTCTGGAGCAGATGATGCCCCAGCTGGCGAAAGACGCGGGCGCGACGGAGCAGCTGAAAGCCAGCGACCCGATGCGCTGGGTGGGCCTGATGAACACCTGCAAAGCACAGGCCGAGGAGATTCTGATGGCGGAGCTTATTCACAGCTGAGTTTCTTCCTCTCTGAAGCAGAACAAATCAGAATCATAGATGAAGCAGAGAATGTGCAAACATCCTCTGCTTTTTCTTTTGCCCAGGCTGACATCGACCATGTGCTGCGGCTGGGCGGCAACACCTATCGTCAGAGAGAGCGTATTATCGCGGCCTTTGAAGAACAGAAGTCCACTGTTGAGATTGCAGACACCCTGAAAACCCTGTACCATGGCGGCAACGGGATTGGCAGCATCACTGCATGGTATGCCGAGGATGGAATCCATCTTTCCCACGGCAAAACTGCCCGTTACGACAAGTCCGCCCAGGTCATTTCCTGGGAGAGTGCCGCTGAGCGTATCGGCCAGCTTTTGCAGGACGGCCAGTTTGCCACCAATGTGGAGCTGGCTGAGGCTGCGGGCTATGAACGCTCCCTCCTCGCGGAAAAGTTCTGGAATCTGTACCACGATTTCAGCGAGGAAGCCAGAGAAGCTGGGTATCTGCCCATCCTTTCCAACAATCCGGGGCGTGGTTTCCCGGAGGAATCTGCATGGCTCACCGAACAGCTGAAAAGCCCGGAGTTTCGCCAGAACCTTGCGGAAGAATATGCTGCCTTCTGGACGGCCTACCAGCAGGATCGGGATTTGCTGCGCTTCCACTACCATAAACCCAAAGAAATTTGGGAAAACCTGCGAGATCTGTCTTTGCCTCGCACCACCTTTACCTCTCAGTTGACGGAAGTACCTTCGGTCAAGCAGTTTATTTCCGAGGATGAGATCGACGCCGCCATGACCAGAGGCAGCGGATTTGAAAGCGGTAAAGGCCGGATTTTCACCTTTTTCCAGGAACCCCATACAGATAAGGAAAAGGTGGATTTTCTCAAGCACGAGTATGGCATTGGCGGTCATTCCCATGCCCTGTCCGGTGCAATGAAAAGCGATGAAAGCCACGACGGAAAAGGTCTGCACTACAAAAAAGATGGCTGCCCGGATGTGCATTTCACCTGGGAGAAAGTTGCCAAGCGGATTACTGGCCTGATCCAGAAGGGACGCTATCTCACCGAACAGGAACAGGCAGAGTACGACAAAATCCAGGCAGAAAAAGCCCTGGCGGAAGAAGATGCCCTGCAAGCCCAGCAGCCGGACCCGGCTGTCTGGGAATACAACGGCGTCAAGGAGCGCCACCCGGATGATATGGTCCTGTATCAGATGGGCGATTTCTTTGAGCTGTACGGTGAAGATGCCAAAACTGCTGCTGCGGAACTGGACCTCAATCTCACGACCCGCGCGATTCCCGGCGGTGGCCGTGTGGAAATGTGCGGCTTTCCGGCAAACCGGCTGGAGCAGGTTGTGGAACAGCTGCGGGATAAGCATGATGTGACCATTTCCGCTGTCCCGGAAGGCGGCAGGGAGCGTCAGGAGTATTCCATGCCCTCTATCGACCATGAGGCAGAACAGCACATCAATGCTCAAGAAGCGGAGTTTGGAGCAGACGGGGCCAGAGTATTCCGGGATACCGAAGCAGCCGCAGCCCCTACAATTCGAGAGCTGCATGAGAAATACAAGCCCATCGTGATGGAAGCTGTTACCCAGGACACCAGATACCGCAACGCCTGCGGCCATAGTGATTATGAAAACGCTATGATCGAGTGTAATGCTGCTGTGCGCCGCGCCATTCTTGATTCCCACGATATAGAGCTGATCCGCTTGTTCTCTGATGTGCCGGAATTTCGACAGCGGCTGCATCGGGAAGTGGCAGACGAAACCTATCCCAAGCTCCACGAGCTGCTGCGCCCTCTCTCGGACAATGACATTGACAAGGCTATCCAGGACTGGAACGGCAAAATCGAAAGTAAACACGCCGTTGTCCGTTACATGGAGAAGCATGGGCGGGAAAAAGATACCGCCGCATGGCTGGCCCATGAGTTTGACGGCGGCGATGGCAAAACCCAATTTTCGGTTCGCCCGGAAAGCCCTGAAGGAACAATGCTGCCCTGGCCCAAGGTACAGCGCCGGATCGCTCAGCTTATCAAGGAGGACCGGTTCTACACCGAAGCGGAACAGGACAGATTTGACAACATCGACCCCATCGCTATTCGGGAGGCTTTGGCTGAGCGCGGCATTGTGAATGGTGAGCTGGTGGATGAGGAAAAGCTGGATAATGACCCATTCATCCAGCGTGTTATGGCGGATGTGGAGCAGATTGCCGCTGAAGAACAGGAGCAGTCGAACCAACCGCTCTCCGATGCCGAGTATGCCCGAAAGAACCTCATTCCGGGCGAAACCACCTTTGCGTTGGATGGACGCACTTTCCAGGTCAGCAAGCTGGAACCAGATATTGGCCGGGTAGAGCTGCAAGATGTGACCTTTGAAAACGCGGTGGGATTCCCCATCTTCCGGGTTGAGCCAATTTCAGTGATCCGTCAGCATTTGGAGCAGGAACCAGAACCGCCTACAACTGCCACCGAGCCGGAGAAGACTCTGGATGAGGTGCTGGACGAACACCCCGTTTCCATTCAGGTAAACGGCGAGTGGCAGACTTTCCCCAATGTCAAAGCTGCTGAGGAAGCCTCTTTTGAGGAATACAAGGCCAATCTGCGCCGCACCGCCGAGAATTTCCATATCACTGACGATCACCTGGGCGAAGGCGGCCCCAAGGCCAAGTTCCAGGCCAATGTCGAGGCAATCAAGCTGCTGAAATACCTGGAGGAAACCACCGGGCAGGCAACGCCGGAGCAGCAGCAAGTCCTCTCCCGGTATGTGGGCTGGGGCGGGTTGGCGGATGCTTTTGACCCTGACAAGGAAAGCTGGAGCAAGGAATATGCCCAGCTGAAGGAGCTGCTGACCCCAGAGGAATATGCCGCTGCCAGAGGTTCTACCCTCAACGCGCACTACACCAGCCCTACGGTCATCAAAGCGATTTACGAGGCTGTGGGCCGTATGGGATTTGAGACCGGCAACATCCTGGAAATCAAGGTGGCGTGTTGAATACAAGCAATATGCGGATAGATAATTGGTAGCAGAATTGGTAGCAGTTTCGGAAATTGGTAGCAGATGCACGCTGCGCCTTTTTTGTTTTTGGGGGACAAAGAAAAGCTCCCGTTTTTGCACGGGAGCTGAAGTGTCAGGCCTGAATTTCCATGCCGTTCTTGAACCGAACTATCACCTTGTCCTTGCCGTAGACCGTCATCCGTTCGACAAGAATGTGGTAGGTCATCGGATCGAAAGTTGTGGGTAGCGCCTCCTGCTTCATGAGCGTTCTCAGAAAATCATCAATGGCAGCCAGCCGGGTCTGCTTGTCGGAGATAGTTTCCTTCAGCTCAGCGCAGCGCGCTTTGAGGTTTTCGTAGCGGTCGCAAAGTGCGTCATGCCTTGCCCGGTAGGCAGACTGGTCAAGCGCTACCATGGCGTTCTCGCGGATGCTTCGGGCAACCTGCTCGGCAGCGATGCTCATCTCTGCTTCGACCTGTGCCAACTCGGCTTCCAGCGCATCCGTGCTGAACACCGTGCTGCGAATGGCGTCAAAGCTGTCCTTGATCTCGTTGCGCTTCCCGACCAGCTTGTTCAGCGCGGAGAGGAACAGCTGCTTCAGCGTTTCCTCATCGAAATGGGGTGTGCCGCAGGGCTGATCGCCATCGTATTTCCTGTTGCATCGCCAGACTACCCGGCGATACTTGTCATTGGAATGCCACACCTTGGAGCCGTACATGCCGCCGCATTCACCGCAGTAAATGGTGCTGGAGAAAACCCGGACGCCGCTGTGACGGTTGGGGCCGGGCTTCCGCATCGAAATCTCCCGCTGCACCATATCGAATACATCCTCCGGGATGATGGCTTCATGGTCGCCGGTCACATAATACTGCGGCACCTGCCCCTGATTCTTCACCTGCTTTTTCGTGAGGAAGTCCTCGGTAAAGCACTTCTGCAGGAGCGCGTCACCCTTGTACTTCTCATTCTGGAGAATGCTCTGTACCGTCTTGGGGTTCCACCTGTCCTTGCCGCCGGGAGACCGGATGCCGTCAGCCGTCAGGCCTGCCGCAATGGTGTGGGGCGTGGCCCCCTGCAGAAACTCGGTGTAGATGCGCTTAACGATCTCTGCCTGCTCCGGATTCACCACCAGCTCACCGTTCTCCCCGCGATCGTAGCCCAAGAAGCGGCTGAAGGGAACCGAAACCTTGCCGTCTGCCATGCGCTTACGCTGACCCCAGGTGCAGTTTTCACTGATGGAGCGGCTTTCCTCCTGTGCCAGTGATGACATGATGGTAATGAGCAGCTCGCCCTTGCTGTCGAAGGTCCAGATGTTTTCCTTCTCAAAGTAGCATTCCGTACCATGCTCCTTCAGCTGACGGATCGTGGTCAGAGAGTCCACCGTGTTGCGGGCAAAGCGGCTGACCGATTTCGTTACGATGAGGTCGATCTTGCCTGCCAGTGCATCAGCCACCATCTGCTTGAAGCCTTCGCGGTGCTTGGTGCTGGTACCGGTAATCCCTTCGTCGGCGTATACATTCACGAACTCCCAGCCGTCATGGTTCCGGATGAAGTTGGTGTAGTAGTCCAGCTGAGCCTCATAGCTGGATTGCTGTTCCTCATGGTCCGTACTGACGCGGGCGTAAGCCGCTACCTTCCGCCTGCGCTGTTCCGTAATGGGGACCGCCGTAAACCTTGTCAGGGTTGGCTGGATGGTGGTTACTCTTTTCGCCAATTTGCACCGCGCTCCTTCCTAAGCTGCTTCATATGTTCGCTCATCGCCTGCCTGCGTTCCGGGGTGTAGCGGCCCTTGATGGATTCATTAAAGTGCCTGCGCTGCTCTTCCGACCACTTTGTGCCGCTGCGCCGGAGGTCGATGCTGTGCTGAACAGCACGGCCATCGGCAAGGTGGAATTCCAGAACGCCGTCAGCCAGTACGCTGATGTACTCGACCTGCGCGGTGAAGGCACCTTCATCAAAACCATCGGTACCAAGCACCTCTGCGCAGACCACACGGAGCCGATCCTCCCGCATACCTTTCTCGCAGCATTTCTCCGGGCAGCGCCAGTAGCGAATGGACCCGTCTTTCAGCTTCTGGTAGGATGTTTGGTAGTTGCTGCCGCAGGCGCATTTGATCCTTGACGTGAAGCAGGACTTGCCTCTGGGATTTGTGCCATGCTCACGCCTGTAGGCTGAAACCGCCGCCCGATACTCAGACGTCCAGCAATCCTGATGTCCCGTGTTCCTGCAGTCGCGGGTGAAGGTCGTACCATCCTTCATGAAGAAGGTCAGCCGGTCCTTTTCGGGGACTTCCAGGTGATCGACCCGCTCCGTGAACACAGCCTCATCGAATTCATCCAGCCCCAGAGCCTCGGCGCAGCACTTCCTGATGGCGACCTCACTCATGGCTCCCTTGACCGGGCAGCCGTCGCCGACTTTCTTTTTCCGCTTGCTCCCGCAGACCCAATATGAAATCAAGCTACCCCTGCGAGGTCTCAGGTGCCCATAGTTGATCCCACAGTGCGGGCACCTGATCTTTCCACTGAAGCAGGTCAGGTTCAGCGACTTGTTTGCCCGTGGCCCGAGAGCCTTTCTGCGGGCCATCTCCTGCTGGACATAATCGAAGGTCTCCCTGTCAATGATGGCCTCGTGTGTCCCCTCGACATAATACTGGGTCAGCTCACCGCGGTTCTTCTTGCGCTTCTTGGTGATCGGGTCGGTGATATATTCCTTCTGAAGCAGCAGGTTGCCGGTATAGGTCACATTCGTAAGGACCACCTTGATGTTGGAATCCACCCAGCGGCAGCCCTTGGCTGTGGTGATGCCCTCTGCCGCAAACTCGCGTTCAGTCTCCAGCCGTGACTTACCCTGAAGGAAATTCTGAAAGATGCGGCGAACGATTGCGGCTTCATCAGGCTGAATCACCAGATGATCTCCTTCCCAGCGGTACCCGTACACATGAAAGCGCCCATTGGGCATGCCTTGCTCAAACCGCTTGCGCAGCCCCCATTTGACGTTTTCGCTCAGAGAGCGTACTTCCTCCTGTGCGAAGGATGCCATGATGGTAATGAGCAGCTCGCCTTCATCCGCCAGAGAATTGATGCGTTCCTTTTCAAAGCGGACCTCGATGCCCAGCTCCTTCAGCCTGCGGACAACGTTGAGCGTGTCCACTGTGTTTCGGGCAAAGCGTGACAGGCTTTTGGTGAGAATGATGTCGATCTTCCCGGCTTCGCAATCTGCCAGCATCCGGATGAACTCCGGGCGGCTGTCCATCTTCGTGCCGGTGATGCCTTCATCAGCATAGACGCCCGCGTATTCCCAGCCCGGCGTGTTCTGGATCAGCTCACTGTAGTAGCTGACCTGCACAGACAGCGAATGCATCAGCCGTTCCGTATCCATCGAAACACGCGCATAGGCCGCGACGCGCTTTCGCTGAAGAAGGTCCGGCTTCTTCGCGTCGATCCGCGTAATGGATTTGGCCATTGTATCAAGCCTCCTTTCGACCGTATTACTCACTCTGAATGCCCGAAAAGTCAAGCAATATCAAGGGTTTTCGAGAGATAAAGCACTGATTGGCGGGTCGTATTTCTCGATCAGAACAGCCCTTGCCTGAACGAATTCCTCGGCGGTCAGCAAGCCCTTGTCGCGTAGCTGCTCAAGCACGGACAGGCAGAGCCGGTAGCCCTGTTCCCGCTGAAACATGCTCATGTCCATCACTGATTCCCCCTTCCCGTGCGAAAGGCAGCATAGCATCCACGGCTGCAGAAGCTGCGCTGCGTGACACCATAAACCTCAAACGGCCTTCCGCACTCCCTGCAGGTGAAGGTATGCGTGGTCTTCTGCGTCAGCTGGTCCCGGTGCGCTGCCCACCATTTCATCCTGCAGGCATCTGAACAGAAGCGCTTGTGCTTGCGTCCGGGAACCTGCTGGACAGGGGCTCCGCATTGTTCGCAGCGCCCTTGAGAAGTGCGCCTGCCGACACTGGATCGGGCACCGCCCAGTTCATGCCGGATACAGTAGCTCTTGACCTTGCTGGGCGATATGCCGAGCAGCGCGGCAATGGCCCCATAGCTTTTGCCTTCACCCCGCAGCTGGGTGATCCGTTCTTTTTCCTGTGCTGTCATACGGCACCTCCTTCCGGGACATCGTCCGGCGATCCCGCAATACGGAGAAAAGGACAGGCTTTTGAGGGGGTGCCAAAAGAAAAAGGCGGTCAGCCGAAGCCAACCGCCAGTGTGAAAGGGTTATTCTGCTTTGCTGTACTTACCGGACACCCAGCCCACGCAGCCGTTGACCACGACCGCGTGCCAGCCGTTTTCAGCTGTCGCCACCCATTCAAAGGTGTCGCCGTTCTTCGCAGCTGTGATGCGGCTGTACTGCGTACCGTTGCCGGTGCGGATGTTGACCGTGCCGCTGACGCAGGAGATCGTGACCTTCCTGCTGGTGGTGTCGGGCGTTTCCTCGCCATCCTCCGGCTCGGAGGGCTTCAGCGCCTCATCCCGGTCGGCGGTCGCAGCCATCAGTGCGGCATGGGTCTCCGTGCCGTAGATGCCGTCTGCCTTGATGCCCGCCTTGCTCTGGAAGGCCTTCAGGGCAGAGAGCGTTTCTGTGCCAAAGCTGCCGTCCGCGCCGTACTTCGGCAGGGAGAAGCCCAGCTGCAGGAGAAGCTCCTGCATGGTCTTGACGTCCGTGCCCTTCGCGCCCTTCTCCAGCGAACGGGAGCCGAGCGTGTACTCGGTCGCGGGCGTATCGGGCGTGTGCACAGGTGCGGTCTGGATGGCATCGCCATAGTCAATGAACGGCAGCGCGTACCAGTGCGTCCACGGACGCTTGCTGACCTGCGTTTTGACACAGCCGTAGGCAAAGCCCTGCCATTCGACCGCCCAGCCGTTGCCGATGTAGTAGCCGACATGCCCGTCCTTGGTCAGCGCCAGCCCAGGCACCTCGGGGAGCGTGGCCATCGTGCCCCAGGCACAGCCTTTGTTCTTGGCGTAGCTGAACATGGCGTTCGCGCCCTTGTCCGGGCAGCCGTGTGCGCCGTAGGTGCTGGGGACGGACTTGTCCGTGCCGATGGCGTCCAGCATGGCCTGACCGCCGCCGGTCCAGGCATAGCCTTTCGCACCGCCGATGCAGTCGCAGACCACCTCCCTGTTGGCGATGTCCTGCTTGTAGCGGCTGGTGCGGCCTGAGCCGTAGTGGGACGGGTACTGCTTTGCCTTGCGGGACAAGAGGCTGCTCGTGGCCTTGTAGCCGCAGGTGCCGTACCAATAAGGATGGCCTACCATCTGCAGACAGTAGGCCACAAAATGCTCGGCGGTAAAGGGCGTGTTCACGCGATCACTCATGGTTCTCATCCTCCTTCGCATCTTCCTTCACTTCCTCGCGCCCGTGCAGCTGGGACAGGATGTCCTTCAGCTTCTCGGGAATGGGCAGGCCCAGGTGCGCGGTGTTCTCCAGCAGGCTGACACCCTCGTTGGACAGGTAGAAGCACACCACAGCAGAGCGCAGCGCGCTGCCGGTGCCCACCACATGCAGGTCAACAATGTGCGCCACGCCGACCAGCAGGATAATCAGCACCTTCTTGCAGATGCCCTTGAAGCCCACCGCGCTGGACAGCTTCTTGTCCGCGACAGCGCACATCAGGCCGGTGATGTAGTCGATCACCATAAAGATGATGAGCGTGGTCATCAGGCCGTCCACACCTCCCACAAAGTAGCCCAGCCATCCGCCGATGCCGGTGATGGCCATCTGGATCTTCGCCCAGACCAGATCAATGGAAAAGTCTCTCATGGTAAAGTCCTCCTTTTGTTTTGCTGCATATAAAAACGACCGCCATTTCTGACAGTCGCTTATGCCTGTTTCTCCCACCCGGCGGGATAGTCCGCCGGACTCCATACGCAGTGGGCCAGCACGCAGATGTACCGCTCGCCCTGGAATGTCACCTTGTCGCCCACCTGATAGGCCGTACCCGCATGCGTGGGCTGGACGAACTCCGGCCACGCTTCGTCCTCCTTTGCGGGCGGTTTGACCATCTGCTGCAGTTCCCGGACGGCTGCCCACAGAGCGTTGATCTCCCCGGCAAAGTCATACTCGGGCTCCGCGCCCTTCCGGGCCTGCATGGTCAGGTCGAGCCGTTCCTCGTCGGTCAGCCTGCCCTCAATGTGGTACTGATCGATGTTGGCCAGCAGGGTTTTCAGGTCATAGTTCTTCAGCGCAATGACCCGCTCAAACATTTCCTTCATAGAAGAAGAACCTCCTATATCTCAGATTCAACCGTCATGTACCGATGGCCAGCCAGTCCACGTTGCGGCTGGTATTGAAGCTGCCGCCGACCACGATGCTGGCCTGCGTGGTCGTTTTGCTGTGTACCTTGATCGCGCCGTTGTCACCGCTCCAGTTGCTGCTGGTGGTGGAATAGGTCACCAGCACCTTGGGCACCGATGTGAAGCCAGCTGAGGAATAGTTGATCGTCACGGAGCTGCTGCCGCTGATGGACGTGGAGCCATACGCCACCTTGAAGGGCAGTCTCGCGGCAGGCACCGTGCCGGTGGTCAGATTGGACGCGTTGTTCGCGCCGATGTTTGCCCGGGCGTTCGCCGCGCTGCTTGCGCCTGTGCCGCCGTTGGCGATGGGCACCGGCGTGGCCATGCCCGCATGAAAGATGCGGTAGGTGTAGTAGGAACCGTCCACCACATCCCGCAGCACCAGCGCGTTGTCCCTGCCTGCTTCATAGGCGGCGTTGCGCACCTCCAGCATGCGGCGGTTGTTGCCGCTGCTGTCCTGCCA
>OLXY01000797.1_pt1 | contig 13284 bp, 9 predicted proteins | sample 1644221 | NCBI WGS metagenome assembly OLXY01 (sample SAMEA103958121, study PRJEB25191) | human gut metagenome | reverse complement strand
TGATATTTTTAATAAATTCTTATCTGATAATACCATAATGAGAGATATAGAATTAGAAATGAGAAAAGAAAAATATCAGTTTGAAAATACTAATATTATTTATCAGCTTTTAAAACACCCTGATAATGTTTTAGTATTATACTTATAGATTAACAAAAAAGAATCCGCATACGGTATTTCCGTATGCGGTCAAAGTTTTGTAAAAAATATTTATTTGATACTGTTAATACATTCCTGAATATATTTGATATCCACATCCTGTATCCTTGTAGTATTTACCATTTCCAAAAAGGTATACATTACCGTTACCTTATTTGTAATCTGTTCAACATCAAGTTTACCAGATTCATTTATGAAAGCACTATAACTATCTTTGTTTTTAACAATAGTTTTTGTTGCTGCATTAACCATCTGTTCATAAATATTTCTTTTTCTATTATATCCATAAGCAATATTATTTACTGCTTCTCGATAAATATTAGCATGTTCCTGTTTAATTTCAGCTTCTTTTTCTTCACTAGATGCTTTAACTGCATCTATTTTTTCTTTTGCTTTATTAGCAAGTTCTTCCATGTCAAGTTTATCATTGACATTGTTCTGTACAAATTCTTCTGTTGCATCACAAACTCTTTCATTGATTTTTTTACATACTTCATCCATAGAAAGATTATCTAAAGTTCGATAGAAATCATTTTTATCAGAAGTTTTAATTGTAAAATTAAGAGAATTTTTATCTGTATGATCTACAATTTTATTTGCAGCTTCTTCGATACATATAGCCATTTCTGCTAATAAAACAGATTTAGTTTTAAATCTTCTTATCATATTCCAAGCATTATTTTCTTTTACAAACTGTTCACATAAAACTTTCCCATAATTTCTATCAGCTAATGAAGTATTTTCAGCTAGACACTTCTGAAGCATATTATTCATAGCTTCGGATAATAAAATTGGCTGAATAGAATCTACGAATTTAGAATATGATTCTCTCATTATACTATTTTTATTTGCTCTTTCCTGTAAGGAAGTATTATTTGATGTAAATGTTCTCTTACTGGATGGTATTACATAGTTATTCATTTATAAATCCTCCTTAAACGGTCTATTTAGCTTACTTTTATGTTTCGAGATCTAAACTACCCTTATGTTGATAGCCGGAACTAGATCACTAGATACATCGATATTTAAAAATTCTGGTACTATAGTTACATCATCATACTCATTTCTATATAAATGCTGAACTCCTGGGCCGTATTCATTAAATCCCAAGAATTCAATGTAATCTATAGAATTTGGTACGTATTTATTACTGATAGTGGTGATAAGATTAGGTATATGAAGATTACTCATATCATTTAAATCTTCTATGATTTTTTTAATATCTCTAATAATATACTGTTTAGTATATACATCAGAAGCTTTTACCAATCTTATTTCAAAATTAAGAGTAAGATTAACCCTATCTATTAATTTCTCTCCAGCTTTATCTAAAGTATACGTTTTAGATGGACCATAACTATTGAAAAATTTGAAATCTATATTGAAATTATTTTCCAAGATATAAATAGCATGATCGATATAAGCTTTCTTTTCTTCTAACTTTGTCATGAATTCCTGCATTATAGTCTCAGAATCTCCATATGTAGATCTTATAAGAGGAACACTTTTAATTTTAAATCCAGGTTTTATATCGTAATCATCTTTTATATCAGTATAGGTTACAGTAGAAGATATAATATCTGAATAGTTAATAAAGAAATCTAAACCTCCATTAACTGTATATACATTTGTAACTGTCCAATTTTCTAAACCTGTTGGCATTAAGGTGATTAAATCATATAGATTTTTTTCTTTTTCTAAATCTGTAAGAATATATATTTTTACATTAGTATTTCCGCTGAAATATCCATAATCATGAACATCTCCTCCTGGAATTATTGTATCTAATATTTTAATCTTTGCATCATCATTGATTTGATCGGTAGTTTCAAATTCAAAATGAAAAGAATAATCATAAGTTTGATTTATATTTTCTTCTTCATTATTATTGCTTACAGTAGCTTGTCTTAATTCACCTTCAAAATAACGATAAGGAGTAGTGCCGTCATCATAAGCACCATTATTGCAAAATACAGCTATCATTTTCAAATGCTGTTCGATAATATTACCATTTTCATTTCTTACGATAATACCCTTATCAGCATTAATATTTTGAATACATGGTATATCAAGTTTATATAATTTTGGATCTTCTAAATATCCTCGTTTCCAGATTACATTTGTTGAAATAAATTGTAAAGAAGAATTTTGATTAATATAGGTAAATTCTAAACATCTGGAATATTTCATTACTGTCATATAATATGATACATATAACGGGTCATCGTTTACTACAGTTACAAACGGTACTGTATAAACAAAATTATTTTTGGAAGAATTTAAAAATTCTTCTGCTTGATCTTTTTTCATTATAAAGCCAGTATTGGTTTCTTTATTTAAACCAATAAAGCATCCTGGTTTTAATGTACGTTTTCTATTATCATGAGTATCAAATTCTCCTTCTTTAGCAACTATCACATCAAAAGTATTAGTTGGGATTACGTTATCATAAGAATCTTTTAATACAAGATATGCAAAATATGATCTTTCAAATTGATTATCTACTTTTTTCTGTATATTAAAACGATCAGATTCTGTACTCATCATATTAAAATAGTTTTGTAGATCTTGCATATTAGTAATACTTCCACGAGATAAAGCTTCTTTTGGAAGCTGTCGTCTAAGTTCATCGACACTACGTCTATCTCTACCATCTTTAGAATCACTATTTATGATTGTATAGATAGATAATCCGTTATACCCAAATCGTTTTGATGAGATACTAATAAATTCGTTTTTTGTATAGGCAAAATTACCTTCTGTTCCATGAGTAGTTTTTAATAAAACCTCTACTTTAGCATTAACTGACGGAGAATAAGATGAACTATCAAATCTAACTCTAATAGTATTAGCGTCGGTATATGTATAATAACAATAATCGACGATGTTATTAGCAATACCAATACCTTCAAACATTGGTGTTAAATATTTGATTTCGTCTCTGTCTGTCACTTTTATTTCAAAATCACATAATTGATTTTCAAATTCAAATTCAAAAGTTTTATTTTCAATTGGATTATTTGTTATAAATTTTTTATCTATAACAGAATACTCATACTGCATCAATTCACATGAAATTATAATATATTTTTTTGTATTATATATCTGAATAAATGGTGCACTTAAATATGGATTAGTAATATCACATACGTTATTTTTTCTATCCATGATATACCGTGCAGTATAAACTTCTTCATTGTTTGATATTGTATTTAAATCTATACGAATATCATAAGGAAGATGAAATTCTAAATTTCCGATTTCAAAAACGCAATCTTTATCAACTATCATAGTTTGAGATTCCATTATACGTTTAACTTCATCTTCTTCTAAACCTATATGAACTTGCATCTTAGCTGGTGTAGCATTTATATCTGTTATATTTTGTATTATAGCATGAGCAATAACATTTTTTTCATATTTAGCTCTAGCAGGCCACATCTCATTAGCCATTTCAGATGATATAATTACAGCATTTTGTAATTCCGATGAATTGATATCATTAAAATAACCATTTATACTAGCAGCTCTAGTTTTTTCTGATTCTTCAGGCATATGTTGAGCCTGAAGATTTTTTACTGTTGAGCTTAAATCATAAATGTCAGTGTTAATTAAAGTTCCCATTATGATAACCTCCATTTTAATTTATATTTATATTTCATAGAATCTGGATTTAACCAAATACTCGGATTATCTGATCTATCCGACCTAACAATAAATGGTGCAACTGCCCATTCACCATTTATCATATTTTTATCAGAATCATATATTTCTAAGAAATTTGGACTTTTGGCACTTAATCCCATTTTAGAAACTATTATATTATTAAAGTGAGATAATATCCATGGTTCCATATCAAATACAAATGAACCATGAAAATCTATTGAATATTTTAAACCATTATCGCCACTTAGATTTGAAAATGAATCTCTAGGTACTGATTTTATAGATACTCCTTGTGCTATAGCATAATATAAAATATCTTCATAATCTTCATCTACAATAAATTTAAAAATTGCAAATTGATCATGAATAATTTGATTAGCTATATAATAACTACAAGCGTATCCACTATTTTTATCAACAGGTGCTCCATCGATATTTGGAGGTGTTATCATCCCAACATTTTTTAATCTTTCATATTCTTCTATAGCTTTGAATAAATGATACAATTCTAAATATTTTGTATCTTCAAATTCTAATGAAAAATCATATCCCTCATCTGCAGAAAAAGCATCACCTCTATATTTTATAGAGGTACCATAAAGTGTTGATGAGGTATCTATCATATCTGCATTTATAGAAGGTAGATCCATATTACTTTTAACTGAATTGCTCAATACATTCATAAATGGATAATTTAAATCTTTATTTACCATTCTAGAACTTTGTTGTAATTGATCTATCACTAAAGGATATCTATTGATTAATTCTGTAAAGAATGAATTATTTTTTAATTCTGGATTTAGATTATCAGTTCCAGGTTCTACTATATGCAAATCCATTTTAGTAAAAAATAAATATTCTTTAGCATTATTTAAATTATTATAAGGATCGATACAGCCGAATCTATTAAACTTAGAATACCATTTATTTGATGCACGATCATATATATTATTTGAATGATATAATTTTTGTATAGTTTTATCTTTATTTATACCTCCGGTAAAAATATCGGATCTAAAACTCATACTAAATATTCTCCTTTCTCTACGTATTTACGTTGTTATATTGATGTTTTGGGTAGCAAATTCAAACTAATATTTATTTGTATATTATAAATGTGAATCGAAAATGATTTATTAAATAAAGGTCTAAATGACATTTATTATTTTTAAATACCATTTATAAAAATCATAAATCATCCGAGACTTCACCTTTTATGTAACTATAAGATTAGTAATTAAACACAAATAAGGAGAGATGAAATTATGGTTGGAACAATTAAAGATATCGCAGACATCATTAAAGATATTGGAATGGTAGCAGGAGCAATTGGAAATATAACCGACGCTGTAGGACTTACGGCTTCTCAAGAAGCTAATAATATTATAAAAGCTAGTAATGGAACTGAAGTGGTAACATCATCAGCTTTTAATAAACCAAATACTTCTAGTGGAGTTAATATTAATCTTAATTTTGTAATGAGTGATGGAAACACAAAATCATTACCTAAGATTACCACTAATAAAAGTAATGGTTTAGATATTAGATTTGATATCTAATCGTTATTACGTCGAGTTAGCTTAGACCTTTATTTTTTTCGCTGAGAACATCGAAATAATATCTAATAAGGAAAGGAAGGGCTGAAATGAGCTATAACACTATTCATGAAACAGTTATACAGGATATAGTAGATGTAATGAAAGACGGAATTGAAGCAGCAGATACTACATTAAATCCATCAGGTGCCCCTGCAGGTTTAACAAGAGCAGGATCTCTTACCAAAGCTACTTCTGGTCTTACATTAGTATTTCCAGTTTTAGTAGATACTGGATTACCTATTGATACTGCAGCTATGGTTACAAAAGCTGTAGAGCGTAAAGCAGTATCTTTATTACAAATTGCATTTTCTGCTTTTAACATTACAAATTCAAAAGATGCATATGAGTTTATAAAAACATTTCATACCAATGTCCATAGTAAGATGACTATGGATGAATTTATTGATGCAATGGATTCTTTATCAGAGCAGGTAGAAATGCCTAGAGAAGATAGAAGAAAATATAATGCTGTTATGGAAGATTTAAAGAAGAATTGTGGATACTATCTTGGAGAAGATATTTGTGAAACTTCTATTAATGACTATAAAGTATTAACTAAAGGTATTGGATACAGCATCATTAAAGAAGAATTAGATGAAGATCGGCATCAGCAATTTATGAATAATGATGAAGAATATAGAGATCGTTTAGATAGACGTCATTTAGATAATGAAAGAGAAACCCAAAGACATCAGTGGGATAAAAATTCCGATGAAAGAGCCGAGAAAAAATATCAACTTGACAAAGATAAATGGGAAGAAGATCAACGAAGAGATGAGCGAGATTATCAAATGAAAAACGCTAGAAATAATATTCAGAATTCTAAAGATAATTTTGAAATGCTCAAAAATCAGCTTTTGACATCTGATGTAAAGAAAGCTAATGAAATGGTACCTAGTATGATGATCGTTAATTTCTACACTACCGATGAGAAAACCCAGGCTGTTATCAGCAGACAGATGGTTATTGGTGTAAAAGCAAGAATGATTCCGGTAAATCCAGAAGATGTTGCAAATAAATTAGTAAGTAAATACGCTGATTCAAATACGCTTTTAAAATTTATCAAAGCAACTACAAGAGAAATTTCTTTTGCAAAAGATTTTATCTTAGCTTTAGATAGTGCAAAATTAAATGCCGTTGCCAATTCTAAGAAAGGATCTTCTACGTATAGATATCTGAAAGTTCTTGAGAGGAGAGCATTAAGAGGAAAGATAAGAAAAACTCTTAAACTAAATAATGCATTTAAGGCTATTTCTACATTGGTTATTTCCAAGGAAACAGCTGAATATATTAGAAGATTTAATAACTTCGATGTATTAAATCCATCAACAATAAGACCTATCATGGAGAAATTGAATCTTATGATGTTTATTGTTGCTGATGAATCTGAAGAAAGTGTAAGTATCATTATGGATACCGGTGATGATACATATGAATTGTATTCATACACAAGTCTTGAAAGAGAATCTTCTGACGGAAGTTATAAGAAAGCTATAAATCTTATGACTAAAGTAGTTAGATAGAAAGGAGAATTTATATAAATGGATCGAAAAATATATAATCAGATTATATCAGAGCATTTTGATATCGGAATAAGACATAATCGTCAGGTATTATTAGCTCTAAATGAAGCTGACCAGAATAAGGTTATGATGGCTTTATCGGCAAAATTATATGATATGATCGTAAAACGAGTAGATGAAATTGATTATGGAGCAATTCCTGAATCCAAAGGAGATATCACTAAAATTCCTAATTTTATAGAATTACAGGATTGCTTACAGATTATTCATGATCTTCTTATTGAGTATAAACAGCCGACAACTTCTGTTGATACTGTAATGGAAGCTATTGAAAATCTTAAAGATAGTAAGAGTACATGGCAGAAAGCATTTGAAACAGAATGCGAATTGCCTATCGTAACGTATAATACAATTGCACTTTCTATTGTAAGTTCTGTTTCTTTTTTAATTTCAACGTCTATTGAATTTATTAAAGATCCTGTACAGAATAATTACAATATTGCTTTAGATAAAGTAGGTTATACTAAGTCTAAAAACAATTTACTTTTTAAGAATCTCGAAAAGTTCAATAAAGCATACAAGAAAGGTCAGATTCAGAAATCAACTGATCAGTTGATTAAAATGAATATTGAGGCAAGAGCTAAAGCTAATACAAATGAAGCTGCTGTATTGGAAGAAGCTATGAGTGCTTTAATACTTGGTGGAACAGTTATAGGACTTACAGCTACAGTGGTTGGTCTTATTACATGCTTAATACCATTATTACAGGAATTAGTTGCTATGCTTTATGCAGCAAAACAGAATGTATCAGATTATTTTGCAGTGCAGTCCGATTTACTTAGACTTAATGCTGAAAATGTAAAATTAGATTGTACTAAAACAGAATCTGAACGTGAAAAGATTTACAAAAAGCAGATTAAAATTGCTGATTCTTTTAAAAAATTAAGTAACAAACTTGCTATTAAATTAAAATCATCTGAGAAACAGGCTGAGAAGATTGTTAAATCAGATAATAGTAAAAAATACGATATTGAAGATATTGTTGATACTGCACCAAGTTCAGCATCTGGTATCTTTTAATATATAAACGGTTATTAATACTGATAATAAACATATGAGTAATTACATAAATTCAGGGGCTCATAGGCTCTTTTTACGAATTTTGTGTAGGAACAAATAAGTAAATTATTTTAAAGGAGGACATACAATGTTTGAATTATTAGGAAATGTTGGTGGATTAATGGAATCTGCTAGATTGACTGCTGAAGAAGATGCATTCATGGAATCTTTTGATGGATATGATTGCCCATATGATGATGCCGATGAAGCTACTTTATATGCAGCAATGGAGAGTCAGCAGAACTTTAATAACCTGATGCAGGCAGTAGCTTTACAGGAGATGAATTATTACATGACTCATGGCGAAGAGATGGTTTATGAGGCTGTAGATTTTAAAGGATTCTTCGGTAAGATTAAAGCTATAATTTTAAAAGCATGGGAAAAGATTAAAGGTATCTTTAAGAAGATTTTTGGAACAATCGATGGTTGGGTTAGATCCGATTCTGGTTATATTAAAAAATATGAAAAAGATATGAAGAATGCTGATGGTGTAACCATTGACTTTAAAGGATATCCGGTTGATTTAGCATTTACTGCTGATATTTATAAAGAATTAGCAAATGGATCTGTAGAGATCACCAAAGAATTCGAGAAAAATTCTAAAGAAGTAAATAATACGCAGAGAATGGTCAAAGATGAAAGTAAATTTCACGAAAAACTTATCAAAAGTATAAGTAATAACAAAGCAAAAACTAAAGATGAATATATAAATTGGGTCAAAGAAGGTTTGAAAATAAAAGACAAAATGACCATTAATAAATATGATGCAGGACTTTGTATTGATGAAATCAAAAATGCCAAAATAGCAAAGAAAACTGCTAAAGATTCATATGATGCATGTAAATCTTTCTGGAATTTATTAGCTAGACAGTGCGATATAGCCGCAGATGCAGCTATAGCAGAATTGCATGATTCAAAATCAGACACTTCTGAGAAAGAGAAAAAAATAAATGCAGCAGCCGGTACATTTACTAAAGGATGTAATATGGTAAATTCATTAGGGCAGAGTGCTTTAAATGTTAATATTAAAGCAATTAAAATAGCTCATGATCAGGCAAAAGCAATGACAGTTAAAGCACTTGCAAAAAAGAAAGACAATGATAAAGATAAGAAAAAATCTTCAAATGAATCTTTCACTGGTTACATGGATTTTGATCTTATCTAAGCAGCATTTAAACCGCAGGCAAGTTCTGCAGAATAAAAGACTAGCCTAATTTAGGCTAGTCTTTTTATTATTTTAAGGAGGAATATAGTAAATGAGTAATATTTTTGAATTATCTAATATATTCAAAGAATCTAATATTCAAAATATCCCTACATCTGTAGAAGAACATTATATGGAATCTGCTATATCAAATCTTGTTGATTTTAATAATAGTATTCATGAGAGTACAAAGATATTATTATCTACTCTTAATGAAGCAGATTCTAAAGAAAAAGAAAATACTATATTTTCTGAATACTTTGAAGATATCATTTCTAAGATAAATGATATTATAAAAAATATTAATGAATCAACTTCTCGTTTTATCATCAATATAGACAATATTGTTGATGCTAATAGAGGAATTTTAGATAATCCTGCAATTCTCACCGATTGCAACGATTTTTCTTTTACAAAGTATACCTATAAAAATATCAATGATTCAAAATTTCCTAAAATGGACCCTATAAGTAATTATAAAAATGAATTTGATATTATCGGTCAGATGTTACAGGATCTTGGACCTGCAACAACTAATCAGGCTAAACTTAAAGTAATTGCTACAGTATACAACAATCTTTCTAATAAGATAAAAAATGATTGGGTTGATGGTTGTATACGTGATATCTTAGGAAGAGAAGTTCCTGATGGAAGTGACTTTGCTACCGAACTTTTCTTAAACTTTAGAGATAAAGATCCGGTAGATATTGTGGTTGATAAAGGAATGCTTTATAAAATCAAAATCAGTATGGAAGATTATCGCACATTAGTACAGAGCGTGAGTGAAACATCTGATAAGCTTATTGCTGATTTACAGTATATAGTAAATGATTTTTGCATGATGATCAATGGTAATAAAAATGGAAAAGTTATTATTAATACAAAAACAGATGGTATCAGAGATACATCCTATAAGATTGATGATTATACATCAAATCAGCTTAATATCTTTTTAAAGACAAAGATAGATCAGATAATTCGTATGTGTAATTTATATTACATTGCGTTATCTATTAAATTAGATTCTACGGTAGATTATTTTAATCAGTGTAAAGAAATTATATCTATGGCTGCTATGAATACTGATACTCAGACATCAGATTCAACAAATGCATCAGATGAAACTAACACGGATGAAATTGAAAATGACGATGAGACTTCAGAAGAAAATACTAATGAAGATGATATCGAAATTAAAGATGATAATGAAGATATTAAAATAACACCAGACGATGACAAAGACGAGTTAGAAGATGAGGATTCTAATAATAAAGATTCTACAGAAGAATCAGAAGATATTAAAGAACAATGTCAGCAGGTTAACGATATGATAAGATCATTCAATTATAGAGTTTTTGAATTGAATGAAGCATATGAGAATTTTAAATTATACGAATCAGATCAGGAATCTGTTAATGAGGCATTAGATGGTGTTAAAAGTGTTTGGAAAAAGATAATTGATAGTCTTGTAGAAGTTTTTAATAAATTTAAGAATAATGCTCAGGAACTTATTGTTGGAAAAAAGGTTGATTTTATTAAAGAGAATAAAGCTATAATAGAAAAAAATCCAATTCCAGAACATAAAAATAGTGATGGTTCTCCAGTAGCACCAAAGATCAATTTCAATAATCTTAATCAGATTACAATTCCTGATATTGTTAACAATCCACAGAAGATGAAAGATTTATATGAATCTGCTGATACATTTATTAGCAAAGATATGACATTATCTAAATTCAAACCGGACAAAGATCAGAATTTAGCTGATTCTATTAAGAAGTTTGTTTTAGATTATGATAATGGATATAAAGATACTGCTCAGATGGAATCTGTTAAAAAAGAATACTATGATTTCATTGTAGAAGGTATTTCTAAATGTATGGATGAAACTACATCTATGACCAAAACAATTGAAAATGCTGAGAAAATTGTATCTAATTTGACTAAATCAAATACTAATGAATCTGCACTGTTAGGAGAAGCTGCTGAATATTTCCATGAAATGGATATTAAAGAAGATCCTAAACAGAAAGAAGAAGAGAAAAAAGATAAAGGTCCAGATATCGATAAATTAGCTCAGGTATATTTTTCAGTTTGTTCCAAGGTTTTAAGTGCAAGAATGAGTACCATCATGACAGTATTCAATGAGTGTTATTCATTATTATCTTGGCATATTAAGAAAAATAAAAAGAACGAATCTGATAAAAAAGATAATAATAAAGAAGAAAAATCTAATTCTTCTGATAATAATAAATCTAGTTCATCCGGATTTAATAATTAAAAAGCATAATAGAGATTCCTATTTAGGAATCTCTATATTTTTTCTACATATAATTAAAACATTTTAGGAGGAAACGTATGTTTAATCAAACACAGAATATTTTAATAGAACATATAAATCATTGTAAATTAGAAACTAATATGAATATATTAGCTGAAAATCACAATGAAGCATCCAGATTTAATGTATCTAATATTAATGGTTCAATTGTATCTGAAAAAGATATAGAAGATATTGAACTTAGAGCAAAATCTTTAACTAAACTTGTAGAATCTGCATCTATATATTCAGAAGCTGCTAAGAAAGTTAATCCTATAGGATTACAACTTAATTTATTAAAAGAAGATACAGAACCAGAGCAGAAATCTAGAAAAGAAGAATTCGATAAAGTATCTAAATCCGAAGATACTAAAGAAACTGCTGATTATATTAATAAAGCAGCAGATGCAAAAGATGCATCTGTAACTAAGAAAAATACGAAAACTGAAACTTGTGAAATAGATAAAAAGAAAGTTTCAGAAGCTGTTGATTGTTTTGATGAACTTCCAGATTCTATTGCTAATATTATACAGAAAGCATCATCATTAAGAGATGATAGTTTTAATTTAACGACTATGCTTAATAGCAAAATAGAATCAGACAATTTTTCAGATATCACTGATATTCTGAATTTAGAAGCTGCTAAAATAAACTTATTAGAAGAAACTTTTGATAAGTTTAATGAGATAGTAATAGAATTTAATAACTTGGAAAATAAAGTTTTAAATTCTTGTAAGATAGTAACATGTGCTTCTAAATATAATCCTAGAGCTATTAAAGAATCTATGGAAGAAACGGTAATAAGAGAATCATATTTAGATACAGAAATGTCTTATGCTTTGGATAATATGTTTGCATCGATATCAGATTCCGAAGTTTCAACAAATGAAGCAGGAGAATCTTTAAAAGCTAAATTAAAAGTTTCAAATGATCGATTCTTAAAAAAATATGCTGAAGATGCTAAAAAATCTCCGTGTACTGGTATTGAATTAAAGAAATGGTATGTAGCAAAAGATATCGAGAAAAAATATAAAGAATGTTTACATGATTGTGATAAAGCATTTAAAGTTAATTATTCATCTGATGAGGAAATTAAAAAACGATATAAAGAATTACGTGGTTCATTTTTAACAGGTTATAATGATTCTGAATCTACTTCTATAAGAACCAAACAGTTAGAAGGAAAACCAATAGCTTTGTTAAAAAAATTAGCATGTGAAGAAAAAGGACCTCATGCTGTTACAAAAAACGATGTAGCTACTGCTATAGGATTTTTAAAAACATGTACTAATGAATTAGCCAAATTACAGAATGAATTACAAGATTCTTCTTTATCTATTAATACTGGAGGTGGTACTTCTGCTAGTTCTGTGTATGGAACTAAAAAAGAAAAGTATTCTCTCAAAATAGAATCAATGGATAGAAGTACAAGAAAGTATTTAAAATTTAATTATCTAAAAGCTAAGATTACTCAGATTAAAATGCTACAACAGCAGAGTCGTGTAGTTATTCTGAAAGCAGCAAGATGCAAAGTTACTGAAGCTGATATCAAAGAACTTGAAGAATTTGAATCTATGATTGACGAGTTTGCAAATATGTTATAAAAAATATAGAGGATACCGGATTCCGGTATCCTCTTTTTTATTTAATTCTATATGGACAATAAGGTTTTTCATCTGAATCATCAAGTAGTGA
>OLXY01000788.1_pt1 | contig 13393 bp, 10 predicted proteins | sample 1644221 | NCBI WGS metagenome assembly OLXY01 (sample SAMEA103958121, study PRJEB25191) | human gut metagenome | reverse complement strand
TCTGTCATTCCGAACCAGTGACCGATGTCACTGGTGTGGGAATCAGTAACCAAAGCCTCCCCTGTGTAAGGGGAGGTGTCAAAAATCTTTGATTTTTGACGGAGGGGTTGTCTGATGGACGACAATCCCCCAGTCAGCGCAGGACGCTGACAGCCCCCTTTACACAAGGGGGCCAGAAACGGATTGCCACGCCAGTGTGAGCACTGGCTCGCAATGACAGACTCTTTCGACAGTTTGGGGTCTCCGGCATTCGCTGGAGACCTTTTTCTATCCGTCTTACAGCGCGCACTTGCCGCGCTTGAGGTATTCGCCCGTTACGTCGCGGACGACGCCGTTTTCCACGGCGGGCATGCCCCGCAGGTACACGGCGGCGATGCTGCCGGAGGTTCGGAAGCCCTCGAAGGGCGTATAGTCGCAGCGGGACACCATGTCGGCGGCGTGGAGGGTGTGATCCGCCGCCGGATCGTACACCACGATATCGGCGTCAGCGCCGGGCGCGATGCAGCCCTTGCGGGGATAGAGACCGTACAGCTTGGCGGGATTCTCGCTGAGTGCCCGGCACAAGGTGGGCAGGTCGATGCGGCCCGCCGCCACGCCGGTGGTGTACACCACCTCACCGCGAGTCTCTACGCCGGGAAGGCCGCCGGGAATGGTGGTGAAGTCGCCCTGCCCCGCCAGCTTCTGCTGCGTGGTGAAGGAGCAGTGGTCGGTGGAGACGGTGTTCACCCGGCCCTCCTTCAGGCCCGCCCACAGCGCGTCCTGATCCGCCTTTTTGCGGATGGGAGGGGAACACACGAACTTGGCAGAGGACAGCCAGTCCTCCTGATAGTACACGCTGTCGTCCAGCGCCAGATACTGGGGACACGTCTCGGAATAGACGACCTGACCCCGTGCGCGGGCCTGATCGATCTCGCTGAGCGCGGCGGCGTTGGTGGTGTGAACGATCACCACGGGAGCCTCCGCCGCCTGGGCGATCCGCAGGATGCGGCCCACCGCCTCTGCCTCCAGATAGTCGGGGCGGGTCTGGGGATGGCAGGAGACGGCGTTCTCGCCCTTTGCCTTCTTCTCCGCCACCAGCGCGTCGATGACGCCGCTGTTCTCACAGTGGACGCCGCAGATGCCGCCCCGGGCCTTCAGCGCCTTCAGCGCCCGGTACAGGTCGCCGTCCGGCAGCATCATGGCGGGATAGGTCATGTACATCTTGAAGGAGGTGATGCCGGCGGCAAACATGTCGTCCAGCTCCGCCTCGATGCCCTCGTTCCAATCGTCGATGGTCATGTGGAAGCCGTAGTCACAGTGGCAGTTTGCCGCCTTTTTGTGCCACAGCCCCAAGCCGTAGGCCAGCGTCTCGCCCTTGTTGGGGCAGGCAAAGTCGATGACGGTGGTGGTGCCGCCCCGGAGAGCGGAGCGGCCGCCGCTCTCAAAATCGTCGGCGGTGGTGGTGTTGCACACGTCCAGATCGAAGTGGGTGTGGGCGTCGATGAACCCCGGCAGCAGCAGCTTGCCGGTCACGTCCACCACCTCCGCGTCGGGCGCGTCGATATGGGGCGCCACGGACACGATCTTCTCGCCGTCCACCAGCACGTCGGCTGCCACAACGGCGCTGCCGCTGACCACGCGGCCGCCGGTAAAGAGTCGTTTCATAGGAAAGTACCTCCTTAATTGCTCAATTTCTCTTATTATAGCACCATGCTTCCGGCATGGATACAAAAATTTTTTGTTTTTTAAAAAAATTCGTTGAAAAAAAGAGGGTATCCGAAAGTTATCCCGTATAATAAAGCGAGGAAAAATTTCAGTGCGGCACGGAAAGGAGGGATTGCCATGTTTTCACAGAGCTTTTTGGACGAGCTGATCGCCCGCAACGACATTGTGGACGTGGTGGGCTCCTACGTGGCGCTGACGCCGAAGGGCGGCAGCTATTGGGGCTGCTGTCCCTTCCACAATGAGAAAACGCCCTCCTTCCACGTTTTGCAGGACAAGCAGTTCTATCACTGCTTCGGCTGCAAAAAGGGCGGCGGCGTCATCAATTTCATCATGGAGATCGAGAACCTCTCCTATCCCGACGCCATCCGCTTTCTGGCCAAGCGGGTCAACATGGAGGTGCCGGAGGATCGGGAATCCGCCGACGCCGACCGGCTGCGTAAGCGACTGCTGGCGCTGAACCGTGACGCGGCCCGGTGGTACTACGACGTGCTGCAAAGCCCCGACGGCGCGGCGGTGCGGGCATACCTCGACAAGCGCGCCATCTCCCGGAAGATTGCTGTGCGGTTCGGTATGGGCGCGTCGCCGGACAGCTGGGACGCGCTGCTGCGCACCATGACCGGCAGGGGCTACACCAAGCAGGAGTTGCTGACCGCCGGACTGATCGTGGCCAACAAGAGCGGCGGCTTTTACGATAAGTTCCGCAACCGGCTGATGCTGCCGGTCATCGATGTGCGGGGCGATGTGGTGGGCTTCGGCAGCCGCGTCATCGACAAGTCGGAGCCGAAATACATGAACAGCACGGAGACGCCGGTATACAGCAAGCGCCGGGTGCTGTACGGCCTGAATCTGGCGAAAAAGACCAAGCGTCCCAACATGATCCTGTGCGAAGGCAACCTTGATGTGGTGACGCTGCATCAGGCGGGCTTCGACAACGCGGTGGCCTCCATGGGCACGGCGCTGACGACGGAGCAGATTCGATTGCTGGGACGGTACACCAAGGAGCTGGTGCTGTGCTACGACAACGACAACGCCGGTCAGCTGGCCACCCAGCGGGCGCTGGAGATGCTGAACAACACCGAGTTCACCGTCCGGGTACTGAAGCTGCCCCGGCGGCTGGTGGACGGCGAATATGTGAAGCAGGATGCCGACGATTTCATCAAGTTTCAGGGCGCTCCCGCCTTCGAGCGGCTGCTGTCCGGCAGCGAGAACGGCGTGGAGTTCCGTATGTCGCAGGTGGCCGCCAAGTACGACCTGCGCAGCGATCAGGGCCGCATCGACTACACCGCCGAGATCAGTCAGGTGCTTGCCGAGCTGGACAACGCCGTGGAGCGGGAGGTATACGCCAATCGTGCCGCCGAGACGGCAGGACTTTCGCCCGACGCCATGCGGCAGGAGGTGGAGCGGGCCACCCGCAAGCGCCGCTACAGCGACCGCAAAAAGCGGGAGCGGCAGGAGCTGAACCCCGCCCTGACCGTACAGCCCGCCCAGCGGGGCAGCCGCTATACCAATCTCCGCAGCGCCATGGCGGAGGAGGGCGTGATCCGGCTGCTGCACCTTGACCCCACGCTGTTCGGGGACACGCCGCCCCTGACGCCGGAGGAGTTCTCCTCGCCGCTGTTGGGAAAAATTTACGGCGCCATGTGGCACCAGCGCGGCAACCGCAGCGGCCTGTCGGCGCTGACGGGGGAGCTGTCCGGCGACGAGATGAGCCACCTGACCACGCTGCTGCAAAAACCGGAATCCACCGCCAACGCGTCTCAGGCGCTGGCGGACTACATACGGGTGATCCGCGAAGAGCAGACCAAACGGGACGACTCCGGGGTGGATCCCCTGCTGTTGGCAATGGAAACATTTAAAGATAAGAAACGATATGGAGGAAAGCGCACATGACCGATAAGACGTACACCAAGCAGGAGCTGGAGGAAATGACCAACGCCCTGCTGGCCGAGGACAACAAGAAGAAAAAGGCGGAGGCCAAGGCGACCGAGCAGTCTCAGGCCGAGGCGGAGACCAAGGAGGACGACAAGAGCAAGGAAAAGGGCAAGCTGGACGACAAGACCATCGCGTCTCTGCCCGCCGCGGCGCTGATCATGGCCAACGAGAAGCTGCGGGACATGCTGGTCAAGGGCAAGAAGAAGGGCAAGCTGGACTCCAGCGAGGTCAGCGACGTGCTGGACGAGATGGATCTGGAGAGCGAGCAGATGGATCGCATCTACGACTCTCTGGAGGCGCTGGGCATCGAAGTGGGCAGCGAGGAGTTCATCACCAGCATTGACGACGATATCGAGCCGCCGCTGGAGGAGATCGCCGAGATCGAGGAAGAGGAGCTTGTGGATCCCAACACACTGGTGGACAGCTTCAACATCGACGATCCCGTCCGCATGTACCTGAAGGAGATCGGCCGCGTGCCGCTGCTGAACGCCGATGAAGAGGTGGTGCTGGCCACCGCCATGTCCGCAGGCCGTGCCGCTCAGGAGCGGATCGACGAGGCCGCCGAGAACGGCGAGACCATCCCCGACGAGGAACTGGCCCAGCTGAAGAAGGACATCAAGGAGGGCAGCAAGGCCAAGCAGAAGCTGGCCGAGGCCAACCTCCGTCTGGTGGTGTCCATCGCCAAGCGCTACGTGGGCCGCGGCATGCTGTTCCTCGACCTGATCCAGGAGGGCAATCTGGGTCTGATCAAGGCCGTGGACAAGTTCGACTACCGCAAGGGCTACAAGTTCTCCACCTACGCCACGTGGTGGATCCGTCAGGCCATCACCCGCGCCATCGCCGATCAGGCCCGTACCATTCGCATCCCCGTACATATGGTGGAGACCATCAACAAGGTCATCCGCGTCAGCCGCCAGCTGCTGCAGCAGCTGGGCCACGATCCTTCTCCCGAGGAGATCTCCGCCGAGATGGGCATGCCCGTGGACAAGGTGCGGGAGATTCTGAAGATCGCCCAGGAGCCGGTCTCTCTGGAGACCCCCATCGGCGAGGAGGAGGACAGCCATCTGGGCGACTTCATCCCCGACGAGGGCGCGTCCGAGCCCAGCGAGGCCGCCAGCTTCACGCTGCTGAAGGAGCAGCTGGTGGACGTGCTGTCCACCCTGACCCCCCGCGAGGAGAAGGTGCTGAAGCTGCGCTTCGGCATCGAGGACGGCCGCACCCGCACGCTGGAGGAAGTGGGCAAGGAGTTCAACGTCACCCGTGAGCGTATCCGCCAGATCGAGGCCAAGGCTCTCCGCAAGCTGCGCCATCCCAGCCGCAGCAAGAAGCTGAAGGACTTTTTGAACTAAAGGAGAACCTCCCATGATCCTTGATTTCAACAACCTCCCCGCCAACGCCGTGCCCCATTTCAAGGGCGGCGAGGGCGAGGCCATCGTCCGTAAATTTGACGATCCCCGTATGGGCGCGGTGGTGCGCCTGACGCTGCCGGTGGGCTCGTCCATTGGTCTGCATACCCATACCGGCAACTGCGAGGTCATCTATATCCTGTCCGGCAGCGGACAGTGCATCGACGATGATACCCAGTATCCTGTTGCCGCCGGTATGTGCCACTACTGCCCGGAGGGACACACCCACAGCATCGTCAACACCGGCGATACACCGCTGGAGCTGCTGGGCGTCCTGCCCAATGTGAAATAAGAAGCCGCCCGTCAAAGGGGCAGCACCAGTGGAGGGAATCGTAGTCCCTCCCTGGTCCCGGAAAAATTTTAAGGCGAGGGGGACTCCCCCTCGCCTTACTCCGTTTTCAGCTGCAAGGGCGCTTTTTACCCCGCTCTCCCCTTCTCCACCATTTTATACAGTGCGTCCAGCGCGTCGCCCAGCGAGCCGATGCGGTCGATGATGCCCAGCGCCACCGCCTCCTGTCCGTAGATGACGCTGCCCACGTCGTTGGCCATGTCCCCTACCGACAGCATCAGTTCCCGGAACTTCTCGGCGCTGATGCGGGAGTTGCGGGCCACAAAGTCGATGATCCGCTCCTGAATCCGCTCAAAATACCGGTAGGTGGCGGGCGCGGCGATGACCTGCCCCGACATGCGAACGGGGTGGATGGTCATAGACGCGCTGGGCACGATGAAGGTGGCCTTGCCGCACACTGCCAGCGGCACGCCGATGGAGTGGCCGCCGCCCAGCACCAGCGTGGCGGTGGGCTTGGTCATGCCCGCCACCAGCTCCGCGATGCCAAGGCCCGCCTCGATATCGCCGCCCACCGTGTTCAGCAGCAGCAAAAGGCCGTCCACGTCATCCTTCTCCTCCACCGAGGTCAGCAGCGGCAGCACGTGCTCATACTTGGTGGTCTTGACGTTGGGCGGCAGGGTGGTGTGGCCCTCCACCTGTCCGATGATGGTGAGGCAGTGGATGGTGCCCCGCTTGTTTTTCACCACCGTAGAGCCCATTTCGATGATCTGCTGCTGGGGTGTGTCCCGGTTCTCGTTTTCGCTGCTTTCGCAGCTGTTGGCGCTGTAGTTCATGTGTGCGCTCCCTCCTTTTTGCCCTAGTGTTTTCCATTTCCGCGCAAACTATGCAGCCGCCGCAAAGCCGCCCATTTTTACCATGACTTGACAATTTGCCACTATTTCTATACAATACACAAGGTTATTGCCGCGATTATAGGTGCAAAAACCGCCCTATAACCGCCGAAATAAGGAGGAAATCAAATGAAAAAGCTACTGGCTCTGCTACTGGCTCTGCTGATGCTTCTGTCCCTTGCCGGGTGCGGCAAGCAGGCGCAGGAGGACGAGGAGCCCGCCGTGATCGAGCTGACGCTGTGGACGTTCCCCGCAGGCGACTGGGGCGATCCGGCCGCCGTGGAGACGCTGCTGACCCAGTTCAACAGCGTATACCCCGACATTCACGTGACGGTACAGTGTCTGGACGAGGCCACCGGCGACGACAAGCTCAGCACCGCCGTGGACGGCGGCGTGTCCCCCGACATTCTGCTGGCCCAGCCGGATCGTCTCATCAAAGCATGGGGCGCAGAGGGCATGCTGGCCGATCTGTCCGACATGTGGGACGACGCCGACAAGCAGGAGGTCAACGCCGCCTGCCAGAGCGTCTGCTTCACCCGGGACGGCAAGTGCTACGCCTATCCCTTTGCCATGAACGTGCAGTGCATGGCCATCAACTATGACGCCTTCGTCACCGCAGGCGCCGACCAGTACATCGATCTGGAGACACGCACCTGGACCACCGAGCAGTTCACCCAGGCCGTCAAGGCGCTGCAAAGCAAGTACGGCGAGACGGTGGCCGCCGTGTACTGCTCCGGCCAGAACGGCGATCAGGGTACCCGCGCGCTGGTGACGAACCTGTACGGCGGCCAGTTCGCCAACGACTCCTACACCGGCTACGTCGCCAACTCCGAGGCCAACCAGCAGGCGCTGACCCTGCTGCGGGACACCAAGGGCATTGAATTTGACGACGCCATCAATGGGCAGGAGGAGGCCGCGCTGTTCTATCACGAATCCCTGAAAATGTCCTTCTGCTGGAGTCTTGCCCAGCAGCTGGCCGAGACGGTGGACGAGCCCACCGAGGAGGGCGGCGAGCCGGTGGTGCATCCGGCGGGCAAGACCGTCAACGGCCAGACCATCGAGTTCATGGCCTTCCCCACCGATCCCGAGATCAGCCAGCCCCGGCTTCAGGGCGATATCTGGGGCTTCGGCGTGTTTGACAACGGCGATCAAGAGCGGATCGAGGCCGCCAAGCTGCTGATCCGTTTCTTCGCCGACGGGCAGGGCGCCAGCGCCGCCGTGAAGGCCGCCGGGTGCTTCCCCGTCCGCGACACGGTGGACGGCGCCGACCTGCGGAACATCTGGGCGGGCAGCGACGTGATGACGGAATACGCCAAGCTGACGGACTTCCTGTCCGGCTATGACGCGCTGACGCCCGGCTGGGCCACCGCCCGTACTGAGTGGTGGAACATGCTCCAGCGGGTGGGCAACGGCGGCGACGTGGTGCTGGAAACCGACACCCTCGTGGAAAACGCCAACGCCGCAGCGAAGGAGTAATTGTGATGAAAAGGCAGGCCGGACGGCCTGCCTTCTTTTTGCGGATATCTGAGGTTGCACATCGGGAGAACCTGTGTTATACTCCAGATATTACCAGAACGGAGGACGCTATGGCGAACTTTACGAAGCAGGCGATCAAGGCCTCGTTTTTGAAACTGCTGAACCAGCAGCCCCTGAACAAGATCAGCGTGCGGGACATTGTGGAGGACTGCGGCATCAACCGCAACTCCTTTTACTATCACTTTCGCGATATCCCCTCCCTGCTGGGCGAGATCGTTGCCGAGCAGACGGAGCAGCTGATCCGCGCCTACCCCTCCATCTCCTCGCTGGACGAGTGCTTCCACGTGGCCTTCCGGTTCGCGCTGGAGAACAAACGTGCCGTGATGCACATTTACCATTCGGTAAACCGGGACGTGTTCACCCAGAGCATGCTGCGGCTGTGCGAATATGTGGTGACGACCTACATTACCACCGCGTTCCCCGACGATCTCATCAGTGAGAGCGACCGCAGCGTTGTGATCCGGTTCATGAAGTGCCAGCTGCTGGGCATGTGCTTCGACTGGATCGACCGGGGTATGACCGACACCGCCTATGACGACCTGCACCGGATGCTGGAACTGATGCAGGGTGTGCCGCAGCTTATCATCCGCCGCAGTCAGGAAACCAACGGGTAAATTTAGGCAAAACGCCTTGTTTGCCCAAAATACAGGCAATATTGACCCGCTGTCCAAATCTTGGACAGCGGGTCTTTTTCTGTCCATTTCCCCTTTTGCTTCCCGGTGATATACTCCGTTTCGTTGAGAAAAAACAACGGTGAAAGGGGATATGGATATGCGTTCTGTCGCGCCAATGAAAACGGCCAAGATCGGCTATATCGTGATGTCCGTTCTGTTCTGTGTGCTGGGTGTGGTGCTGCTGTTCACGCCGGGCGTCTCCGCCCTGTGGATCGGGCGGCTGCTGGGCATCGGGCTGATCCTGTTCGGCGCTATCAAGCTGGTGGGGTACTTCTCCCGCGACCTGTTCCGGCTGGCCTTTCAGTATGATCTGGCCTTCGGCCTGCTGCTGATGGTGCTGGGCATCGTCACGCTGAGCCACCCCGGCGACGCGCTGAGCTTTCTGTGCGTCATGTTCGGCATTCCGGTGCTGGCGGACGGCCTGTTCAAGATCCAGATCGCCATGGACTCCCGCCAGTTCGGCATCCGGAACTGGTGGCTGGTGCTGGTGCTGGCGGCGCTGACCTGTGTGGTGGGCGTGGTGCTGGTGTTCCGGCCGATGACCGGCGTTCGGGCGCTGACGGCGCTGATGGGCCTGTCGCTGCTGTGCGACGGCGTGCTGAATCTCAGCGTGGCGCTGTGCACGGTGAAGATCGTGGATCACCAGCGGCCCGATGTGATCGAAACCGATGATTATGAGATAGGAAAGGACGAGTGAGAGACATGCAGGCTGCAAAAGCCATCGTCAAAAACCGCGTGCTGATATTGATCGTCGCCCTGGCGCTGATGATCCCCGCCACCCTCGGCATGCTGGGAACGCGCATCAACTACGATATGCTCAACTACCTGCCGGACAACATGGACACCGTCATCGGGCAGGACACCCTGAAGGACGACTTCGGCAAGGGTGCTTTCTCCTTCATCATTGTGGAGGACATGCCGGAGAAGGACGTGGCGGCCCTGAAGGAAAAGATCGAGGCCGTGGATCATGTGGACACCGTACTGTGGTACGATTCGCTGGCCGATCTGTCCGTCCCCATGGAGCTGCTGCCGGATAAGCTGTACAGCGCTTTCAATCAGGGGAACGCCACCATGATGGCGGTGTTCTTCGACTCGGCCACCAGCGAGGATGTGACCATGGACGCCATCCGCGAGATCCGCGCCATCGCGGGAAAGCAGTGCTTCGTCTCCGGTATGTCGGCGCTGGTGACAGACCTGAAGGATCTGTGCGAGCAGGAGGAGCCGGTGTATGTGGCGCTGGCTGTGGCCTGTGCCTGCGCCGCCATGATGATCCTGCTGGACGGCTGGCTGGTGCCCTTCGTGTTCCTGGCCAGCATCGGCATGTGCATCCTGTTCAATCTGGGCAGCAACTACTTCTTCGGCGAGATATCCTACATCACCAAGGCGCTGTCCGCCGTGCTGCAGCTGGCCGTCACCATGGACTACTCCATCTTCCTGTGGCACAGCTATAATGAGCAGTTGGAGCACACCACTGACCACAAGGAGGCCATGGCGGTAGCTATTCACGAGACGTTCGCCTCGGTACTGGGCAGCTCCATCACCACGGTGGCAGGCTTTATCGCACTGTGCTTCATGAGCTTCACGCTGGGCCGCGACCTTGGTATCGTGATGGCAAAGGGCGTGGTGCTGGGCGTGATCGGGTGCGTGACCATCCTGCCCAGTATGATCCTGCTGCTGGATAAACCTTTGCAGAAGACCCGCCACAAGTCCCTGATCCCGGATATGAGCGGCTTCTCCAAGGGTGTGTGCAAGCGCTTCCCCGTGTTCCTCGTCATCTTCGCGCTGCTGATCGGCCCCGCCTACTACGGCTACAGCAAGACCAACAGCGAGGTCTATTACGACATGGGACAGTGCCTGCCGGAGGATATCGACTACGTCATCGCCAACTCCAAGCTGGCGGAGGACTTCGACATCTCCTCCACCCACATGCTGCTGATCGACGCCGACCTGCCCACCCGTGACGTACGGGACATGATCGACGAGATGGAGCAGGTGGACGGCGTGAAATACGTGCTGGGACTTGAAAGCGTGGTGGGCCCGCTGGTGCCGGAGGAAATTCTGCCGGACTCCGTTCGCTCTATGCTGGAGAACGACCAGTGGGAGCTGCTGCTCATTAACTCGGAATACAAGGTGGCCAGCGACGCGGTCAGCGACCAGCTGGACAGCCTGAACGCCATTTTGAAGAAATATGACGACACCGGCATGCTGATCGGCGAGGCACCCTGCATGAAGGATATGATCGACACCACCGACCACGACTTCCAGGTGGTCAACGCCGTGTCCATCGTGGCTATCTTCGTCATTATCGCGCTGGTGGAAAAGAGCCTGTCGCTTCCCTTTGTGCTGATCGCCGTCATTGAGCTGGCCGTGTTCATCAATCTGGGCCTGCCCCACTATCTGGGCCAGTCGCTGCCCTTCATCGCACCCATCTGCATCAGTACCATTCAGCTGGGCGCTACGGTGGACTACGCCATCCTGATGACCACCCGCTATAAATCCGAACGTCTGAACGGCAATGACCGTAAGGCCGCCGTGTACACCGCCCTGCGGACCTCCGCTCCGTCTGTCATCGTCAGCGGTCTGGGCCTGTTCGCCGCCACCTTCGGCGTGGCTGTGTACTCCAATATTGATATTGTCGCTTCCATGTGTATGCTGATGGCCCGCGGCGCTATCATCAGCGTGGTGCTGGTGCTGCTGGTGCTGCCCGCACTGCTGATCCTGTGCGACGGCGTGATCTGCAAGACCACCCACGGCATGCGCCATCTTTCGGGAATGAAAAAACAGGAGGTAAGCTTATGAAAAAGAACAGGATCATCGCCATTGTGCTGGCTGTGGCGCTGGTAGGCAGTCTGGCAGGCGTGTCCGCCTTTGCCGCTTCCGGAAACACCCAGAGCACCCCTGCGGCGGACACCGCCGCCCAGAAGGAGGACGCGCAGGAGACCGCCGCCTCCCACACCAGCAGCGAGACCGTATACGTCATCGCCAACGCCGACGGCAGCGCCCAGAAGGTCATCGTCAGCCAGAAGTATGACGCGGACGATGCCAACGCCGCGCAGGAGGCCCAGTCCACCCTGACCGATCCCCAGAACGTGAAGGGCGACAACTGCTGGCAGGGCACCACCGACAAGGCGCTGCCCGTGACCGTGGCCATTACCTACACGCTGGACGGCAAGACCGTCACCGCCGAGGAACTGGCGGGTAAGAGCGGCCACGTGACCATGCGGTTTGATTACACCAACACCCAGTATGAGACCAAGACCATCGGCGGCAAGCAGGAGAAAATTTACGTGCCCTTTGCCGTGCTGACCGGTGCGCTGCTGGACAGCGACCACTTCACCAATGTGAGCGTCACCAATGGCAAGTTGGTGGATGACGGCGACCACACTGTCGTGGTGGGCATGGCCTTCCCCGGCTTGCAGGAAACGCTGGCACTGGACACCGACACGCTGGAGATCCCCACCTATGTGGAGGTCGAGGCGGACGTGACCGATTTCACGCTGGACACCACCCTGACGGTGGTCTCCAACTCCCTGCTGAACGACATGGACGATGACAAGCTGGACGACAGCGCACTGGATGATCTGTCCGCCGACATGGATAAGCTGACCGACGCCATGACCCAGCTGATGGACGGCTCCGATGAGCTGTATGACGGTCTGGATACCCTGCTGGACAGCTCCAAGGAGCTGTCTGACGGCGTGGGCAAGCTGACCAGCGGCCTGAAAAAGCTGGACTCCAACAGCGCCCAGCTGAACGCCGGCGCCGAGACCGTGTTCAACACGCTGCTGGACACCGTCAACACCCAGCTTCAGGCCAACGAAGAGCTGAAGGAAGCCGTGGGCAAGGAGCTGCCCACCCTGACCATCAGCAACTATTATGACGAGCTGAACGCGCTGATCCGTATTTTTGACAAGGACAACATTCGTGAAAAGGTAGATCAGACCCTCCGTGAGCAGGTAACCGCCGCTGTGGAAGCCAAGGACGCGGAATTCCGCGCCGGTGTTACCGCGGCGGTAAAGGCGTCCGTCACCGAGGAAGTCACCGCCGCCGTGGAAAAGCAGGTGCAGGAAACTTTGCGTCCCCAGGTGTGGGCCGGTGTGCTGCAGCAGGCCGGTATCACCCAGGCGCAGTATGACGCACTGCCGGAGGGTAATGAGACCAAGGCGCAGCTGGATGCCGCGCTGGAGTCCGCTTTGGCCCAGCAGATGGCCAGCGAAACCGTGCAGCAGCAGATCAGCGCTCTGGTGGAGCAGAACGTAGCCGCCCAGATGGAGACCGACAAGGTCAAGGCCATCATTGAGGAGAACGTCAAGGCCCAGAAGGCCCAGAAGGTGGAGGAAACGCTGGTCTCCCCCGAGATTCAGGCCAAGCGTCAGGAGGCGCTTGACAAGGCGCTGGGCAGCGCGGAATCCGCCGGCAGCCAGCTGCTGGCCGTGCGGCAGCAGCTGGACAGCTACAACGTGTTCTATCAGGGTCTGAAGTCCTACACCGCCGGTGTGGCGGAGGCCAAGGACGGCGCGGTGAAGCTGAACAGCAACATGCCCGACCTGATCGACGGCGTGAAGAAGCTGCGGGACGGCGCCGGTGAGCTGGCCGACGGCCTGAAGGAGCTGAACGAGGAGGGCATCCAGAAGCTGGTAGACGCATTCGACGGCGATCTGGAGCTGCTGAGCGACCGGCTGCGTGCCGCCCGTGATGTATCCCGGAGCTATCAGGGCTTCACCACCAGCAGCAGCGACGGCGTGAAGTTCATCTTCCGCACCGAGGCCATTGAGACCGAGGAATAACATACGTAAAAAGGATACTCGCCTGAGGGGCGGGGGTCATAAGAAAGTAATATCGTATTTTCTCTGGAACGGCGTGGCTTCGGTCACGCCGTTTCCTGTTTCAGCAGTTCTTCCACAGGAATAAAGCCCACAAGGTCATAGGAAATGCGGATGCCCTGATACCGCTTGCCGCTGG
>OLXY01000780.1_pt1 | contig 13527 bp, 10 predicted proteins | sample 1644221 | NCBI WGS metagenome assembly OLXY01 (sample SAMEA103958121, study PRJEB25191) | human gut metagenome | reverse complement strand
GCTGTCTTCAACTTGGCGAGCGTGATGAAAATCTTCACGCCATCATCATACAGATGGGTACAGGCTTTCAGCGAAGAGGCATAGCCGTTCACTGATTTCAAGTAGCTGTTGTACTTTTTCTCCCATTTGTGTATTTGATTAAACTCAGCAGCCATCGTGTTCTGCAACAACGCCGTCTTGGTCTGTCCGTTGATTTGCTTTTCAATCTCACTGTTGATAAGTTCATTGCCTTCTGCCAGTGCCATCCATTCCAAGGGATTGGATGACACCAATTGTGCCTTGACTTCCAATGCCGTTGCTATGCCGATAATTGCTATTAACCATATCTTACCTATTTGTAATTTCATAGATGCTCCTCCTGCATTTGTTGGTTTCTACTCGTTCTCTGATGGCTGTTACCAAGTTTTCTTTCATCGGCACTCCGATAATGTCAAGCCTTGGTGTCGTTCTGTCTCCAGAGTATATGCTCACGGTTTTCAGATGAAACAGTTGCTGCATGAATGTCTGACTCTCATTGAAATCCACCACACGGTATAGTTCCAGATAATCCACTTCCCGATGAAATACGCCATGTTCAAACACCAATTGTTCGTTACTGATGATGTACCGCATCCTGCATAAATAGCCAAGCCGATATGCCAAGCATAGGGAAAGCAAGAGCGAGAGGACAAACACAAAAGTGGAGAGAACGGCATCATCAATACCTGCATATACAAAACCTACACTTATAAGCACAAGCAAGTGCAGCTCGTTGATGACGAACTGCATCCAATGGGGCTTGATGATGATGTTTCTATACCGATATGTCTGCTGCATAGTTCTCCTTTTTGATAATGACACCGTGCTTTATCTGCGGAAGCCCGATGTCTGTTCCTCTTTTTCCTTCTGTTTGGCTTGCTCTTGTTGCCTCTCAGCCTCTTGCGCCTTGGCGAACTCGAAATAGTCGAAGTCTATCTCTCCTTGGTCTATCAACCGTTGATCTCGTTTGCCAAGCAAGGCATCGTTCCAGTCTTTATATTGTCCCAAAGGATGAAAGGCTTGCACCGTGAAGTCTGCAAATCCCATTTCCTTGGCGATTGCTTTGAAGTTCTTCACAAAGCCACGTCCTGCCTCGTCTTTGTCAAAGCCCAAATAATGGTTCGCTTGTCGGGTCTCTTCCAGCATTCCCTTTATTTGCCCCTTTGTCGGTGTACCTCCGGTCGAGATATACACGTTCTTCACTGGATTGATTTGGTACTCTGCCATAGCATCGTAGGCACTCTCGAACCATAGAATATTTGTGGCTTCTTTCAATGGCTTACCTGTCAGGTTGGCTATCCACAATCCTTCACTGCTGTTGCTTCCTTCCGCCTTGCCCTTGTATGCCTTGCCGTCCTCTCGTCTCGGTCTGCCTCGCTCTTCCAATCCAACGATGCTGTCCGGCTTGGACGGCAAGGATAGTGGAAAGGCGAGATTGGCAAAGTTCAATCCGTCATTTCGACGCTTGGTCGCCAAGAAGAAATGCTTGTGAAAGGCGAACTGGGTCCCCATGTTGATGCCTCTTTCCTTGAAATAAGGATAGTGTTTCCGTTGGGTGTCCTTTTCCCTTGGGTTGAAACGCAAGATGTCATAGTCTGATAGGTTGAAGGGCTTGGCATCTCGCTTGGGTTCTGCCACTCTGCTTTCACGCACATCAATGGGATTATTCAACAGTCTGTTGCATACCACATTCACCAGTCTGTCCAATGACATCCCTGGCTTATAGTCGTCAAACAGCGTAGGATGCTCCTTGATGAAGCCTATCACGTTGTAGTTCTTCTGCTCTGGTGGCTGAAAACAGCATTTGCCGTTGCCAGTGACAATAAACTTGTCACCCCTCACTCGCTGTCCATGACTATCCACCTTTACATACGACGGATAGCGCAAGCCATCTCGTTTGTTCAACTGATAGCCTGCGTCCACCAACAACTCCTGTATGTTCAGACGCTGTAAGAAATCATTATATGTCAGTTCATTATTTGCCATAAGCGTATTCCGTTATAGTCCTTTCCCCATGTGCTGATGCAATACCTCTTGGTTCATGGCTGCCTCAAAGTTTCTCGCCGCCACATCCATCGGTGTATCTACTCCTGGTTTGAAGTAGGGACGAGGTGGTGCAGGGGCTGCACCATGATGGTGGTCAACTATCACTACAGGTGCGCCATGTGGTCTATGAAGTTCACTGCCGACTTCGGCAGCAACACCCAGTCCTGCCAACAAAGCTGCTCCTATCTTGGTTCCCAAACTGGAACGGTCTTTCATATCCACCTCACCGAATATCTTGGAAAAGAGTTTCATGCGATGGTAGTCATCCACTGCCATGAACTTGTCATACTGCTTCTGCGTTATCTCGTGGCTTACTCGCTCACCGTTGATGATGGCTGTCATGCGGAACTTGCCTTCTTGCTCCGCTGGCTCCACTTGTATCTCACCAACAGTTACTTCTCTGCCATGCTTGCCTTCACGGAACCACCCCTTGCTCTCGTCCAAGTCCTGCCCATCCACAATACCTACTTTATTGTTCATAGGTTCTTGCTGCACTTGCAGTGGCTCAACGGTAGATTGCAACTGCATCTTGCCGTCCAACTCCTGCTGCACCTCTGGACGCAAACCGATATGGATGCGCTCCTTGCTGTTGAGCATGTCCATCGTTATCTTGTCTGCGAAATCATCCTTGATGACATTATTCAATATATCCAGTCGTTTGGCTACAGATACTTGCTTGACAGAATTGTTGGTCAATGCCTTCAATTCATCGTCGGTCAAGTCATACACCATATCACTTTTGGTGCTTTCTGATTGGATGGTGAGTGTCTTTGCCTTCTCATCGATGATGATACCGTGTGAAGACAGGCATTCCTGCCATTGATCGTTGGAGAAATATACAGGTGAGCTTATCAGTTCCTTGTAGGGTTTGGCTGGCTCTTGACTTCTTGGACGTGTTTCTACAGGTGTCATCACGGCTTGCAGGTTTTGCAATACATCTGCTTGTGATGCTACTTGTTGCTGTCCTTTATAGTAAAAGCCATAACCTCCAGAGGTTAACTCACCAGGTTTCAGCCTTCTGTCTGGTCTTTCCGCTACCATTGGTGCTCCTGCATAGAACATCTGTCCTCCGACTCTGCGTAGATGATAGCCGTCCTGCATTCTCAGTGTCCAACCTAAAAACTCTGGACTCCATCCCAACCGTCCGTACTCTCCAGCACCAATCCTATATCCATGCAGTCCCATAGCCACTCTTCCATTGGCATTTCTTGCATGGACAAGGTTTCTCGGCATATAGAAGTCTTTGCCGATGATGCTGGTAAAGACATTGTACGCCTTCTTGTTGGCAGAGTTGGTTCCCCAATCGGTCAATGCCAACATCTGTTTCTCGGTGAGGTTGTAGGTCAGCAGTGGGGAGTCATGTCCCTGCACCGCTAACTGATAACCATCGCCATTGGCTATGATATGGGCTTGCATACCATTACGCATCAGGATGTCACGCATCTCTGGCTGCAAGTCCATCTGTCTTGGATTCAAGTTCTTTCTTATCGCCATAGCATGATTGTATTAAGCGTTCTCTGTTTCCATTCCTTGCTCCAACAGCTCGTCTTTGTACTTCACAAACTGTTCCGCACTCTCGTTGCCGATGCACAGGGCGTGTTCCTTGCAGTATTCCTCATACTCGTTCTGCCATTCCTCACTGAAATGGTTCACATAATCAAGCCAACCGTATTCACCGCTCTGCATCTTCTCCACGAGAATGTCTTCTGTATAATAAGGTCCTTTTCTCATTTCTTCCCTAAATTTGATGTTTCACTTTACTTTCTTGCAACGGCAGAAGCATGTCTTCCAGCAGCCTTTTTCTGCTCATTCCACAGTTCTTCGGTATATTCCTCCTCTGGAACATAGTCGAGATTACCGTCAACATCCATTACCCAACAGCCATAGATGCCGAAAGTGTATTTGTCCCACTCTCGCTTGCCTTCCTTGCGCCACTGCTCACCATCGCCGTTGGCGAAGCGGATGCCAGTATCGCTCTTCAGGTCGATGCCTACAGTCACAGGCTCGTCTTCTACGGCAAATGTCAGTGCCTCGCCATTTTGGATGCTCTTTAGCTCCGTTCCTCCAAGACTGAGTTCGTCAGATAGCACCTGCAAGTTTCTACCAATCACAGGTGTCGGCACAGCCATCACTTGGTTGGTCTCTCCGTCAATCTGTACAAATGCCTTGACATGTGTGCCATCTGGCATATCCACATCTGCCACCACAGCCTTGCCCTGCTTCAACAGTTCCTGCTGCTCCTTGGTGAATTTGTCCAATGGGGCGTACTTCAATACAGGATAGAACATCACATCCACATTTCCGTCTGCCATTCTTACCAAGGCAAATCGGGTTCTGCTCTTGATACTGTAGCCCTCGTTTACTTCCATGCTCACAGGCAACACTGGCGATGGACGACCATTGCTGATGTCATCCAAGGCATGCATCGGAAGGTCTTCTATCATCTCATGGGCAAGACCGAACTTTGCAAGTGTCTGATACGGCACTTCGCTTTCTTCAAATGAGTTTCTTTTCATATTCTGATTATATTTTGAATGATACTTTGCATATAGCCATGCAAAGATAGCCCAAGAGTAATGAATACAAGAAAGCCTACGTTCTTCTGCTCAATCTTTTCCGTTTTATTATGATTATATCATCATTTCATACTCTCAATCATACTTTAATCTTATTTTATGTTATACTTTTACAGCATCGACAATCACTCTTGATATCTTTCCCTAACTTTGCACCATGAAAAGGAAAATAGTGGCATTATGGGTAATAAGTTGTCTGGCGGTATCAAGTGCAAAAGCACAGTTCAATACCGTCAGCGATAATGTATGCCGTTACAAAGTCAAGAAAGTTGAGGAGAAGTTTCTGCTTCCTGCCAATCAACCTGTAGATTCTATACAAGCCAATCTACTTCAACAGGAAACAGACTCAATGGATAGCAAACAAAAACAGCGGATAAGCAGCTATCCAAGCATCACTTATCCACTGAAATCAATCAAGGTCACCAGCCCTTACGGCTATCGTCGTGACCCTATCAATGGAAGAAAGTCTATGCACCATGGTATAGACCTTCAAGCGCATAACGAGTATGTGTATTCAATGATGGATGGTAAAGTGGAGAAGGTTGGCTACGATGCTCGCTCTGGCAATTACATCATCCTTCGTCATGCCGACTTCACCATCAGCTATTGTCATTTATCTAAAGTTCATCTCGCCCCAGGAACTCCTGTTTTTGCCGGCACCATCATTGGTAGATCAGGCTCCACAGGACGTGCAACTGGCGAGCATCTGCATATTGTGACCAAACATAAAGGAATTATTTTCGATTCCAAAATTCTTTTTTGTTACATCAAAAGTCATCAAAAGTAGTTTTCTTATACATATTATTGTGATTTTTGTGAAATAATCTCAATTTTTATGGTTATATGGAGATTTATTTGTATTTTTGCATCCGTAACAAACAAGAACGTATGAACAAATGCTGATAGAATTTACGATAAGAAACTTTATGTCATACAGAGATGAGGTTTCGCTTAGTATGGTTGCTAGCACTACTGTCAAGGAGTGCGAGAGCAATGATGGTTACTCGAATGTTTCCACCATGGATAACGGCAAGCGTTATTTAAGGTCTGCCGCCATCTACGGTGCAAATGGTTCGGGTAAGAGTTCTGTAATTGCAGCTATGGATATTTTCAAGTCTATGGTGCTACGGTCATTTGTCGATGAGAGCATCGTCAAGCGTCTCTCTCTTCTTCATTATCGTTTTGATGTGGAAAGTACAAAAGAGCCTATTTCTATGCAAATGATATTCATCTGCAATGGAGAAAGATACAGATATGGATTTGAGGTCAGTCAGAACAAAGTGCTGACCGAATGGCTCTTCGTGTTACTTGAAGGAAGTACAAAAGAGAGCTATTGTTTTAAGCGTGAAGGACAAAATATCAAGGTCAACTCAAAAGTGGTAAAGGGTGCAAGGGGAGTTGACACAAAAACCAGAAGTAATGCCCTATACCTTTCCACTGCAGCTCAATTCAATGTGGAAGTGGCAATGAAGGTGAAAGAATGGTTCCGCAAGCGCTTCAATATTCTTTCAGGTTTAGATGATAACACCTTGGCTTATACTGCAAGGACTTTTATACACAATCCTTTGATTCGTGAGCAAATCCTCAACATGATTGGCATAGTGGATAATTGCATCAAGGATATGAACGTTAAAGAAAATGTCAAGGAAGTTGATACGCAAGATACTCCTTTTGAAATATTGTCTCGTTTGGGCATCCATTTCCCGACAGATTCCAACCAACGTATAGAGCAACATGAGTTGGAAATTCTTTCAACCCATGATCTGTATGACAATGGGGCGGTAATTGGTAAGGAGCAGTTGAATTTCAAATTTGAGTCCTTGGGTACAACCAAACTGTTTGCTCTTCTTGGTCCATTCTTCGACACCATTCAAAATGGTGGTGTGCTTGTGATTGACGAGTTTGGCGCAAGTCTTCACACACAGTTGTCAGTAGAATTGCTCAAACTATTCTATAGTGTGATGAATACCTTGGGGGCGCAGTTGATTATAACAACTCACGATACAAACCTCTTGCGTAAGGATTTGCTTCGTCGTGATCAGATATGGTTCGCTGAGAAATCTTCTGAGGGTGCATCTGATTTGTACTCTCTGGTGGAATACAAAATCAATCAGGCTAATAGCGTCCGTAACGATGCGTCTTTCTCAAAGGATTATCTGCTGGGACGCTATGGTGCTATTCCTTATTTCGGCAACATTGATAAATTCATCATGGAGTATGGCAGCAAAAAAGAAGAGTAAGTTTGAGAATAAGTTCAAAAGCACTGCTGCTTCCGAAAGCCGTACTGCCAATGTGAGAGATGAGCGTAAGGTGAAAGATGAACAGCCCAAGTTATCTTTCAACTTCAAGGATTTCGATTTCAACCAATGTCCTCCAGGACAGACTCTTGAAAAATGGCAAGAAGAGAAAATGCTTGATAAACTTGTTGGGCGATTTGTAGAAGTATGCTCTTTTACAAGACAAGAAGCTGTACAGCAGGGACTCTTGAAGGTATATGGTGATTTCCCTGAAAACAGCCACTTCAAAATTCCTCCGCATATCAAGGGCAAGGTTTCTTGGGGTACGATTCGGAAAATCGGCGGTCAAAAGCCAAGGCTTGCAGGTTACATCATAGAATCTGTATTCTATCCTGTATTCTTGGACAAAGATCATCTGTTCTATCCTTCTACGAAGAAACATACATAAACGAAAACAGACCGACATGAAATCTTGTTCATATCGGTCTGTTTTCGTCACCACCACCTACTTCTTTTACGTGTTTTTATCACAATTGGTGTGTAAGGAAATCCTTCTTGGGTCATTTTCAAGCCCTCGCCATCAAATTGAGTAATTTGGATCTCAGTATCATCCTTGATGAGTTCACTTTCATAATAGCATGCCAATACAGAAAAATAAGTGAAGTCATCTGTTCTCCTGCATATCTTGTACCATTGATCAGTCTCACTTTTCTCTATCAGATACTTATTATTGATGACACAGATGTTGTCATCTGCCACAATTTCCCATTGCCTTAATGGTCTGTTCATGAGTCTCTGGATGTTTCTTACATAGCACCAGTCGCCTTCTTTCAATATGTTCAGATAACCACGCTTGAACAGGACCGGTCTTGTATAATGTTTCCTGTGTGTGATAGGGTCAACCCAAAAGCTTTCATTACTCTGTGCATCATCCACATGCCAAATGCCGTCTTTCTCGATTCTTATATTATCTTTCGCTGTTCCAAGATATTTCTTGATAGGATAGAAGTTATCGACAGGATAATATTCATAAAGTTTATATGAATTCTTAAGCTTTTCTAAGCCTTCCTTCTTTTCTTCTTTGTCTTTTTTTGAAAACTCAGCCAACTCCTCACGAGAGTCAACTTTCTCCAGTTGACTGCCGATGTTCTTCTGTACAAAATATTGTTCGTTCTCATCAACATACAGTCGTGCGTTGCCTTCTCCTTCTTTGTACATATACACCTTGTTCGGCTCGTCCCAAGGAATAAACCTATGCTTCCAACTTAGTCCTGTTCCTACTTGTAGTTCCAAGGTTTTCACCGTCAGATAGGTCTTTTCATCAATATACTTCGATAGGATGCGAGGGTACAGCTTTTTGCCATCCTCTGTACTGAAATCGATGCCCATCAGCTTAACACTTTGTGGCTTATTGGCAAACCACAACCTGTTCCGCAAGTCAATCCATTCCTTCCTACCTACTTTCTTTCTTATGTAGCAATAGGCAAAGCCATCATTGGTCACTTCTATCTTCTTATATATGCAATCCAATATCACATTGCCGTCATTGTCTTTGATGCCCAACAACCCTTTGTCGTTCTCCATCAGGCTATAGCCATAGGTGTCCATAATCATCTGCTGTTGACGCTCATGATTGATGATTTTTATCATCTCCTCATCACCATCCATCACCAGGTCCATCCTACAGTTGTGACTATTGACTTGCATACACGTCTCTTGCAGGACATCTTCCAGAGAAGTACGTCCTTCAAACATACTCTGCCAATCTCTATCCACAGAAGGCAATCCGAACCGCTTATAAAGTCCCACATTGTCCAGTATCACGCAGTATTCCTTACCCTCTGCTACTCGCAGTCCTCGTCCTACCATCTGCATATACTTTGCCAATGACAGCGTAGGTCTTGCCAGTTGGATAAACTCCATATCAGGACAGTCGAAGCCTTCTGAGAATAAATCCACGCTCACCAGTATCTCAATCCCCTCGGAAGCATTTGAAGCAGATTTTATGGAAGAGGATAGCGAGGAAGATTTGAACCGTTCTATCATGTCTTTTCGTTCAGCAAGCGGAGTCTTGCTCGAAATCGCAACAGCCTTGATGCCATTCTCTCGATAGAACTCTGCAATATGCTCAGCATGCTGAATACTTATGGCATACACGATGCCTTTCTTTCCTGGTACATATTGTTTGATGGTTAAACAAAGCCTTTCGAGCGATGGTCTTACATCCATAACCTTGTTCAACTCTTTCTGCTGATAGTCACCATCAACTCCTCGCTTCTGTAACGAATCAATAAGTAGTTGGTCGGCACTGTCTGGCTTGATGGAGTAATAGTCATACAGACTCAACCGCCCTTCGGCAATAAACCGTTCCATGTTCCAAGAACATAACAGCATCTCAAACAAATCCGTGAACCCTTTGCCGTTCATTCTGTATGGTGTAGCCGTCAGTCCCAATTTCTTCGCTTTCGGATAGGCGTTCATCACCTCAGCGTATGTCTCTGCCAATGCATGGTGTGCCTCGTCAATCACAATCAGACTCGGCTTCTCCTTTATCTCCCGATAGTGTCTTGACAACCATTGTATGGATGTCACTTGGATTTTCTCTGAATCCAAGTCAGGAAAGAATCTTGCAAGCGTGTCTTTGATTTGTGATACGAGTTCTCTGCGATGAGCCACCACCCATACATACTTATTCAAGTACATCTCCACAATGGCTGCAAGCACATGGGTTTTCCCTGTTCCTGTCGGCATTTGCACCATCACAGAATCATGGCGTCTAAATGCCTCCTGCACTCGTTTCACCATATCCTCTTGGTAATCAAACAGCTTTATCATCTTCATTGTCATTTCAAAAAGCAAAAAGCCTTTTTGTCCTTTTACTTTTTTACCTTTTTACTCTTTTACCTTTAAAAGATTGATTGTCTGTGTTTTTCCCGTGATGTTTGTTACCATGGCGATACCGTTGTCATGAATCTCCACCTTCTCATATCTGGCATCAACAATCACTTTTCCTTTTAATGTCATAACACCCCAATGTCTGGGAATCTCTTCAAAGGCGCAATAGGCCCCGACAGGTTGTGATATACTGTGGTAAAGAGGTGGCACGATAACTTTACCATCTACCTTCACACCCCATTTCTTTCCTGCCTGATACAATTCCACATGCCCTGCCTCCGACTTCTCATGCAAAAGAAGCAGCTCGTTTGCTTCCATTTCCTTCTTTTGCAACATCGCCTCTTTATAGTATTTCTTGCCAAGGCGAGGCATTACAATATGAAGATCTTCATTTTCATTCTTAGGGTTATTGCACCCTATATAAGTCTTCTTCAAATTAGAATCCACCAAGTAGTAGTCCTGCTTGCTATCCATGATAACGATACCGTCACCACAAAGATTGGCACACAGCCAATATACATGCTCATAATCATTACGCAAAAAGCACACATCCTTACTCGCCGTATAATCCTTACGCATCAAGCCGTCACCACCTTCATAATAGTACCATACTTGGCAACCACTGCCTACGGAAAAATCATTGTGATATATTAAGTAATACCCACGATTCAATATGTCATTTTGTAAAGGACGATAAGGTAATGCAAAGTCCTCATAGGTACGAGACTTGAAGAGGCCATTATATACGACGAACTCCCATTCATTTATGGTGATTACCTCGGGAACATCCTTCGCGTGAATGTCCTCGTCGATGAGAACTCTCGCCAAGAGGTCGTAGTAACATACTGTTTTTCTGCGAGGTCGATAGGACAAGATATTCCCACGCAAGAACTTCATATCATAATAGTTGCCAGGCTCCAGAACCTGTTCGCCTTGTCTGTTAACCACCGTCATCTTTCCGTCAGGCAGCTTGACAATGGCAAAATCATCATTGCAATCAACAAACTCCCGATACTGCAACGCATGCATCAGTTCCTCATGGCTCATCACTATCATCATTTCCGAATCTTGACTAACAGGCATCGTTTCTTGCTTTCCATACATCAAGAAGAAATCTCTTTCTTTCGGAGTCTCCTTCTTTCTGCAGTATTTCAGTCTTCCTTCAAACGTAGCCTTCCAGTTCCATACTTGCGACGGCAACCCGAATACCCGATACAATCCCACGTTATCAATAATCACACAGTTCTTCTTCCCCTTGGCAACACGCAGTCCACGTCCCACCATCTGCAGATACTTTGCAAGCGAGAGCGTAGGACGAGCCAACTGCACAAACTCCACATCCGGGCAGTCGAAGCCCTCCGAGAAGATATCAACATTCACCAGCACTTGGATATCGCCTTTCTTGAAAGCCTCAATATCAGCTTGTCTTTCCATGGCAGGAGTCTTCGAGTCTATGGCAACCGCCTTGATGCCATGCTCTTGATACAGTTCCATAATTTTCTTTGCATGAGATATGTTGATAGCATACACTATGCCCTTTCTATCTTTGCCATACTCCTCAAAGCTTTGGTAAAGCCTTTCGATGGAAGGTCTTTTGTTCAGCAGCATATCCATTTCCTTGTTCTGGTAGTCACCATCTGCCCCTCGCTTCTGCAAGGAGTCGATGAGCCGTTGCGTCACACCATCCGACTTAATACTCACGAAGTCGTAGGTCGCCAATCGTCCTTTGCTGATAAACTCAGGAATATTCCACGACTGCACCAACACATCAAACAAGTCTGTGAATCCCTTACCATTCAATCGACAAGGCGTAGCCGTCAGTCCCAGAAACTTTGCTTTCGGGAATCTCTCCCACATTTCCTTATAGGTCTTGGCAAGCGCATGGTGCGCCTCGTCAATCACTATCATCCCAGGTTCTTCCTCAATCTCATTATAATGCCGAGCCAACCATTGTATAGACATGGCTTTTACAGAGACCAATAGTGACTTGTTTTTTGACGAAGAGTAAGAATAGAACTTCTTTATGGTTTCCTCTATTTGCGAAACCAATTCTTTACGGTGTGCAACAATCCAAACCTTCGTGTTTGGATTATCTTCTACAAAAGAGTCTATAGCTGCCGTCAACAGGTACGTTTTTCCTGTACCTGTCGGCATTTGCGCCATTACGGACCGATGAAGGCGCAACGCCTTCTCAATCCGTTCCTTCATATCCTCTTGGTAATCAAATAGCTTGATTTCCTTCATTCCAAAGAATTTATTTCTTCAATAGATTCTCAACATCCTTGATGGCTTTATCAAGGTCAAAAGCCTCTTTGCCTTTGAAAATCTCCCAACCATAAGACTTCAATTGCTTCAGCATCTTCGCAAAGGCTTCTCTCCAGTTGGATGGGTCGTGTGGCAATGTCTCCATTACCACCTCATAGCCATCACGCACAATCTTTTTCATGCGAGTAGCCTGTTTCGGATAGTCTGCGATATACCAATCTGAGTAGTTGGCACCACTGAAGACAATAGAAGAGGCGATAAAATTAGCATAAGCATAGTTGTTGCTTTCCAGATAAACATGCGCTTGCTTCATCCAACCTTCCAACACACGCAAACCATAGTTGAGGTCAGTGGAATCCTCCACCGTCCACTTAAATACCTCGTTGATTTTTCTTACAAAATATTGTGAAGGACTCTTACCCGTAGGCTTGTACTTGTAATTCGGTTGCTTACGACCTTCCTCTCTGTTACGCTTCCGCTTCCTTGCTGCTTCTGCCTCAATAGGGTCTTCACCAAGATTGAAATCAAGATTTCCCCATAAATCGAAATCTGAAATCACATCAGGATCTTCCTCGCCATAAGCATCCTCATAACAGCTTACATGCTCACCTGAAGGTGCCGTGAAGTAGGAACAAGAACAGTCATCACGCTCATCCTCCTCGATACCATCCCATAGTTTCTTGTTGTCCCATCTTTCATAGACAGCCATATCCATCCACATGCCAGAACCATTGATATAATAATCGCCATTCCATCCCACCATCTGACAGATAAGACACTTCTCTTGGTGACCATCAGGAATAGGAGTCGTGACAACTACAGGGGAATACTGCTCGTTATCCTTGTTCATCAAGGTCAACTTGCCATCCTTCGATGCCACCACACGGTAGCAGTCCAATCGAATACCTCTGATAGTGGAAAGGGAATGTGCCGTTACCGCATCTCCCATCCGCTCAAAGCAATGTCCGAGGCGTTGCATCACCGTTACTCCCTCCTTATCCTTCCAGTTGAAAGCAAAGTCAGAGGACACTATGTTGGATGCAATCCGGCTATCCTCATTGAAGAGTTGCAGATATACCTCTTCTCGGTAATTACTATTTGGAAAAAGCAAACCGACAGCTAAGTCAGCATGGGCAAAGAACAAAGCCACAGACTTCATTTCATTGAAATCATGAGATGCCACGCTCTCTTGAACCCATTTCACCAGACCACTCTCTGGAGCTGTTCCTATAGCTTCACCCACAATCATCTTCACTGCATTCACTGTTGGAACTGACAACTCCATCAGTCCGCACCAATGTCCAACCATATCTTCCGAACGGCGGTACAATTGGGCATATACGTCATCCAATTTAAGATGTCCCATGTTCTCCACATACAACAGTATCTGGATGACATAAAACTCGTTGATTTTCTTGCATCCATCTTTCGCAACGGAGCAAATTCTTTGATATATATCGTAATAGAAAGGCACCTCAGCCTGCAAATCC
>OLXY01000767.1_pt1 | contig 13657 bp, 10 predicted proteins | sample 1644221 | NCBI WGS metagenome assembly OLXY01 (sample SAMEA103958121, study PRJEB25191) | human gut metagenome | reverse complement strand
GCGGACACTCGCTGGTATGCATCCGCCTGGAAACGGGTCGTGCGCATCAGATCCGCGTGCAGATGCAGCATGCGGGTCATCCGCTGTGGGGCGATAATCGCTATGGCAATGGCAAACGCGGCCAACAGATCGCCCTGTGGGGCATGCGGCTGACGCTCAATCACCCCATCACCGGCGAAAGCATGCTCTTTATCGCGCCCCCGCCCGAAGCCGCCCCCTGGACAGCCTTCACCCGCGAGCTGGACGGCCTGGAAAAGGACTGGCCGCAGATCATCTTTGAACCTGGACAGCTGTAATTTGAGGAAAGCATGAGTAAAGCTCTGACCTTTGAAGTAAAAAAGCGCGACGCAAAATCGCGCGCCCGCCTGGGCGTGGTGCATACCCCCCACGGCGATATTCAAACGCCCATCTATATGCCGGTGGGCACGCAGGCCTGCGTCAAGGCCATGACCAGCCGCGAGATGAAGGAGATCGGCACGCAGATTCTGCTGTCCAATACCTATCATCTGCATCTGCGCCCCGGCGAAGCCCTGGTGCAGGAAGCAGGCGGCCTGCACAGCTTTATGAATTGGGATCGTCCGATCCTGACCGACAGCGGCGGCTTCCAGGTGTTCTCCCTGGCCGCGCTGCGCAAGATCACGGAAGAGGGCGTGGCCTTCCAGAGCCATCTGGACGGCAGCCGACGCTTCCTCTCCCCGGAGGAATCCATGCGCATTCAGCAGATGCTGGGCTCGGATATCGCCATGGCCTTTGACGTGTGCTCCCCCTACCCCTGCGATTACGATACCGCCAAGGCGGCCATGGAGCGCACGCATCGCTGGGCCGAGCGCTGCAAAAAGTATCATACCCGCGAGGATCAGGCGCTGTTTGGCATCGTACAGGGCGCGTTCTACAAGGATCTTCGCATTGAAAGCGCCAAGACGCTGGCCGATATGGATTTTCCCGGCTATGGCATCGGCGGCCTTTCCGTGGGCGAGCCAAAGCCCGTCATGTACGAAATGCTGGATGAGCTGGTACCCTATCTGCCCGACGAGCGCCCGCACTATCTGATGGGCGTAGGCACGCCAGACTGCCTGCTGGAAGGCGTATTGCGCGGCGTGGATATGTTCGACTGCGTGCTGGCCACGCGCATTGCACGCAACGGCACTGTGTTTACCAAGCACGGCCGCATGGTCATCCGCAATGCCGAATACGCTCACGATTTCCGCCCCATTGAGGAGGACTGCGATTGCTATGCCTGCCGCAATCATTCCCGCGCCTATATCCGGCATCTGCTCAAGGCCGGTGAGATCACCGGCGCGCGGCTGGCCAGCATCCATAACCTGCGGTTCCTGCTGCGCATGATGGAAGACATTCGCGCGGCCATCGCCGAGGACAGGCTGGAAGAATACCGGAGCGATTTCTATAATCGCTATGATATGAGCCGCAATTTCTAAGGCTTTTTGCAAACTGCATCTTGACAGAAGACGCCGAAAAAGCTATACTTTTCTCCGAATTGAATACGCAGCATTGACGCAGATAAGTACCCGCTGATCTTCAGCGAGCCGGTGATGGTGAAAGGCCGGCGCCAAGCGGAGAAGCCCCTGCCGAGTTGTCCGCCGGAAATCCAGTATGGCGGATCGGTTCCTACCGTTATCAGGCTTGAGGTGGGCGAGTCATATCGCCAATCGAAGTGGTACCGCGAATATTGTGTCTGTTCGTCTTCGAGCGTGCAGGCACAATTTTATTATTTTAAAGGAGCGTAATCGCTATGAAACAGCTTTCTTCCAATGAGCTGCGCGCGCTGTTCCTGAAGTTCTTCCAGAAAAAGGGTCACAGCGTCATTCCTTCCGCCTCCGTCATTCCCGAAAACGATCCCACCGTGCTCTTCACCACCGCTGGCATGCATCCTCTGGTTCCCTATCTGCTGGGTCAGAAGCATCCTCAGGGCACACGCCTGACCGACGTGCAGAAGTGCATCCGCACCGGCGACATTGATGAAGTGGGCGATATGAGCCACCTGACTTTCTTTGAAATGCTGGGCAACTGGAGCCTGGGCGATTATTTCAAGGATCAGATGATCCCCTGGAGCTGGGAATTTCTAACCAGCCCCGAATGGCTGGGCATCGACCCGGACAAGCTGGCCTTCACCGTGTTTGAGGGCGATGAGGATTGCCCGCGCGACGAGGAAGCGGCTAACCTGTGGCGCAAGTGCGGCGTAAAGGACGATCATCTGTTCTATCTGCCCAAGGAGCATAACTGGTGGGGTCCTGCCGGTGTGACCGGTCCCTGCGGTCCGGACACCGAGATGTTTATCATAACCAAGAAGCCTTGCGGCCCGGATTGCTCCCCTGCCTGCCACTGCGGCGCGTATCTGGAAATCTGGAACGACGTGTTTATGCAGTATAACAAGCAGAAGGACGGCTCCTTCGTTCCCCTGACACAGAAGAACGTGGATACCGGCATGGGTCTGGAACGTACCATCTGCGTGCTCAACGGCAAAAAGAGCGTGTATGAAACCGACGCTTTCACCGGCATCCTGGCCAAGATCGAGGAGCTGTGCGGCAAAAAATATACTCCCGATGACGAGAACACCCGCGCCTTCCGCATCGTAGCGGATCATATGCGCACCTCTACCTTCATTATCGGCGATCCGCGCGGCATCGGCCCCAGCAACGTGGGTCAGGGCTATATCCTGCGCCGCCTGATCCGCCGCGCCGTGCGCTACGGCATGGGTCTGGGCCTGCAAGAGGGCTTCACCGCTGAAATCGCCAAGGTCATCATCGATCAGTACAAGGCGGTTTATCCTGAGCTGGAGCAGAACAAGGCCTTCGTGCTGGAGCAGCTGACGCTGGAAGAGGGCCGCTTCGCCCGTACCCTCAAGCAGGGCGAAAAGGAATTTGACAAGGTGATGAACAACCTGCGCCGCACCCGCGAAGCGATGGAGAAGATTCTCGCCGACGATACCCTTGCCGCTGCTGAAGAAGCGGTTAAGACGCATGTCCTGCGCCCGCAGCCGGATATGGTCTCTGCCATCGAGGCCGTCAAGGCTGGCGATTTGGCCAAGGTCAAAGCTGAATGCCAGAAGATTCATGACAGCCTGAACGTGATCGACGGCCGCAGCGCCTTCAAGCTCTATGATACCTATGGCTTCCCCATCGAAATTACCAAGGAGCTGGCCGCCGAGAACGGCCTGACCGTGGATGAGGCTGACTTTGCCAAGCGCTTCGAGCAGCATCAGGCCACCAGCCGCAGCGGCGCGGAGCAGATTTTCAAGGGCGGTCTGGCCGATCATAGCGAGCAGACTACCTGCCTGCACACCGCCACCCACCTGCTGCAGGCTGCGCTGCGCAAGGTGCTGGGCGACGAAGTGCACCAGAAGGGCAGCAATATCACCGCCGAGCGCCTGCGCTTTGACTTCACCTTCGGCCGTAAAGTAACGCCCGAAGAGCTGGCCCAGGTAGAAGCGCTGGTAAACGAAGCCATCGCCGCCAAGGTGCCCATCACCATGGAGGAAATGACCGTGTCCGAGGCCAAGGCGCAGGGCGCGATGGGCCTGTTTGAAAGCAAGTACGGCGAGGTTGTGCGCGTGTACACCATGGGCCCCTACTCCAAGGAAATCTGTGGCGGCCCGCACGCCAACAATACCGGCGATCTGGTTTCCTTTAAGATCATCAAGGAAGAGGCTTCCTCTGCCGGCGTTCGCCGCATCAAGGCGACCATCGGCCGCAAAGCCGAATAATCCCGTTCATTGCAAATCGCGGAGGATGCGCCACAAGGCCGTCCCCCGCGATTTTTCATCGGAAAGGAGCTTTATGGACGTCACCTTTGTTACCCCGGAGGGCACGTTTAACTATCGCGTGTGTGCCGTCATTATCCATGACAACCATCTGCTTGCCATGCAGGATGAGCGTTCTCCCTATTATTATCTCCCTGGCGGGCGCGTGCATTTGGGCGAAACACTGGAAAGCGCCATGCACCGTGAAATGCGCGAGGAGCTTGGCTTTTCAGGTCTTATTCTCCGCCCTCTGTGGCTGTGCGAAAACTTCTTTGTTGAGGATATAAACCGGCAGCATTATCATGAGCTCTGCCTATACTATCTGCTGGAAGCAGACGCGGAGCTGCTCACCCGCGGCAGGCGCTTTGAAAGCACGGAGGGAAAGCACCACCATGTATTTGAATGGCTGCCCATTGATCAGTTAAAAAGCGCTTATCTCTACCCGCTTTTCATCAAAGAACGCATCGACCGCCTACCTGAGCAGCTGGAATTGATTACGCAGATTGAAAATTGAACACACGCAAAAAGGCCAGGAAATTCCCGGCCTTTCACATTTGATTCTTAATGCATAAACCACCGCACCACGCGCGCTTTCAGGCTGGTGTATGGCTGATAACGGAACGGCAAATTGCCGCACACGCCCTGCTTGACCACGCTGGTATAATGCGTAAAGATATCGAAGCCGCGCTTGCCGTGATAGCTGCCCATGCCGCTTTCGCCCACGCCGCCAAAGCCCATGTGCGTGGTAGCCAGATGGATGATGGTATCGTTGACGCAGCCGCCGCCAAAGGAGATGGCGTTCATGATCATGCGCTCGTGCGTGCGGTCGCTTGTAAACAGATACAGCGCCAGGGGCGTTGGATGATGCGCCACGATAGCGGGCACCTCGGCGATATTCTCGAAGGTCAACACCGGCAAAATGGGGCCAAAGATTTCATCCTGCATGGCGGCGGAATCCCGTGTGGCGTGATCGATGATGGCCGGCGCAATGCGCAGCTGCCGCGCGTTCGTTTCGCCGCCAAATACGTCCTTTTCATCCGCCAGCAGGCCGCACAGCCTGTCAAAGTGCTTTTGATTGACGATCTTGCCGTAATTAGGATTATCCAGCGGCTTTTCGCCGAACTGGCGGACGATTTCGCGTTTCATGGCCGCGATCAGCGCGTCATGCACGCGCGCATGCACCAGCACATAGTCCGGCGCTACGCAGGTTTGTCCGCAATTAAGGTACTTGCCAAACACAATGCGCCGCGCCGCCCAGGCGATATTGGCTGTTTCATCCACGATGCACGGGCTTTTGCCTCCCAGCTCAAGCGTCACGGGCGTAAGGTGGCGCGCAGCCTTTTCCATCACCAGGCGGCCCACCGTCTTGCTGCCGGTAAAGAAAATATAATCAAACTTCTCTTCCAGCAGCGCGGTGTTTTCATTGCGTCCGCCCTCAATGACGGCCACATATTCGGGCGCAAAGGTATCCCCCAGCAGCTTTGCAATGGCATGGCTGACGTTGGGCGAGTAGGCGCTGGGCTTAACCACCGTATTGCCCGCAGCCAGCGCATCAACCAGCGGGCCGATGGTCAGCAGCAGCGGATAGTTCCACGGGCTCATAATCAGCACATTGCCGTAGGGCTTGGCCAGCACGCGCGATGCAGCAATCCCTTGCGCCAGCGGCGTAGGCACAGCCTTTGCGCGGGCAAAGCGCCGCACATGGCGCAGCATATAGGCCAGCTCCTCAAGCACCATGCCAACCTCGCTCATATATCCCTCAAAGCCGCTCTTGCCCAGATCCGCCTGGAGCGCATCCAGCAGCAGCTTTTCCTGCGCGCGGATGGCCACCTGCAGCTTTTTCAGCTGTGCAATTCTAAAACCAACATTTTTCGTTTCGCCTTTTTCAAAATAAGCGCGCTGCATAGCGCAAATGCGCGTAATATCCATCGTCAACACTCCTTTGCCGTTCTATTATACCGTATTCTCCTCCGCTGCGCCATAGGATGGCTAAAAAAAGCTATGCGCAGCCAGCGAATTATGCTATAATCCAAGGGACGAACACGCACGAAAGCGAGGCATACCCATGATTGATTTGCACGCAATACAGACCCGAGTGGAAGCGCTGATCCGCCAGGCCGGCAAAAAAATTGCCGATACCAGCGCATCGCCCATCCACAAAAAGGCCGGGCATTATAACCTGGTAACGGATACGGACGTAGCGGTGGAGGAGTTTTTGAAGCAAGAGCTGCTTGTCCTTCTGCCAGACAGCCGCTTTTTTGCCGAGGAACAGGAAAACGAAGCGCTGACAAGCGCCTATACCTGGATTGTCGATCCTGTGGACGGCACCTGCAATTTCACCCGCAGCCGCCGCGCATCCTGCGTATCCATCGCGTTGATGCTGGATCGGAAGCCCATTCTCGGCATGATTTATAATCCCTATGCGGACGAGCTTTTTTCCGCCGTTCGCGGCGATGGCGCATGCATGAACGGCCAGCCCATCCATGTGACCGAAAATGCCTTTGATAACGCGCTGATCGCCTTTGGCACATCGCCCTACTATGCGCACCTGGCCGCGGCAACGGCCTATTGCTTCCATCAGTTTCTTACCCGCAGCGGCGATCTGCGCCGGGTAGGCTCGGCCGCACTGGATTGCTGTGATCTGGCCTGCGGGCGCGCTGACGTGTTTTTTGAGCTGCTGCTCTCCCCCTGGGATTTCGCAGCCGGCGCGCTGCTGATTGAGGAAGCGGGCGGCGTTTTTACCATGCCTTTTGAAGCCGAGATCGACTTTGGCAAGCCCGCCTGCATTCTGGCAGCCAACCCGCAATGTCTGGCTCCCGCGCATGAAATCCTGATGCGCGCCAGAGATTATATTGAAAAAGGAAAATGATCTTTCACTCGTAAAACACCCCCGGATCGTCTGCCTGTCGGCGCGATTCGGGGGTGTTTATTTACAGATAGATCCGCGGCACACGCCGGGTGATGATGGCTGTGCACTCGTTGCGGTTGAGCCCACCGCGCTGGGCGTACTCGCGCAGCGAAACGCCGCCGCCAAGCAGTATCGCCGTATCACCAGAGGCCGTCTCCGGGATATCCGTCACGTCCGCCATCATCTGATCCATGCAGATCAGGCCCAGTATCCGTGCCCGGCGGCCACGAATCTCTATCTCTCCCTTGCCGCTGAACACGCGTGGATAGCCGTCTGCATAGCCTGCGGAGATCACCGCCACGCGAGTATCATGCATCAGCGAATGGTCGTCGTCATAGCCGATCAGCTCACCCGCCTTGACCATAAACACACGCGTAACTCGGGCGCAGAACCGACCAACTGGCTGGATTCTTTCGGGCTGCGCATAACCATTTGGCGTGTTGCCATACAGCATGGCGCCCACACGCACCGCATCATACTGCCACTGCGGATAGCGAGTGATGCCGATGGAGTCCAGCATATGCGCCATGGGAATGGCAATCCCCTTTGCTAAAAGCCCCGTGCGCACCGTCTCAAAGGCCGCCTGCTGCGCCTGGTCGCTCTGCGTATTGTGGAGCGCCAAGTGGGTATACAAGCCCTCTAAGGCAATGCCAGGCAATGCGGTGCAGCGGACAATCTGCTCCGCCGCCGTATCGGGCGCAAAGCCGATGCGATGTAGACCGGTATCCACCTTAAAATGAACCTTGGCAGGCGTATTGGTCTGCTGCGCTGCCTGCGACACGCGCTGCGCGGCATCACAGGCACCAACCGTCAAACGGATATCCTGCCTGATCGCCGTATCCAGCGCACCATCCAGCGATTCGCCCATGCACAGAATCCAGGCTTCCGGCAGCGCGTCGCGCAGCTCAAAGGCTTCTGACAGGCACGCTACAGCAAAGTGCCGCACACCTTGTGTCCAAAGGAAACGTCCAACCGTACGCAAGCCGTAGCCATAAGCATCCGCCTTCAGCACGGCAATCAGGCGCGTTTCGGGCTTTAGCAGCTCTCGCGCGGCGGCAAGGTTGTTGGCAATCGCCGCCGTGTTCACCTCCAGATAGCAGCGGGCGCGCGGCGCATCCTGACAAATCATAGGCACTGCCTCACACATGATTCTTGGGATCGGCCGCGTCCGCAAAGGCGTTGCCGATCAGGTAAAAGGAAATGGTGATGATGGAAAGCACAATGGTCGGGAAAACCAGCTGATAGCTCTGCGAGGTGGAAATCAGCTTGCGCCCGGTATTGATCAGGTTGCCCAGCGAAGGCGTGCTGACGGGCAAGCCCAGGCCGATATAGGTAATGAATACCTCGCTGCCAATCGCCCCAGGAATGGCCAGCGCCATGCGCAGGGTGATCACCGATACCAAATAAGGCAGCAGATTGCGCGTGATGATGCGCAGTGTGCTGGTGCCCAGGCACCTGGAAGCCAGGTTATAGTCGCGGTCGCGGATGATAACGATCTGGTTGCGGATAAAGCGCGCCATGCCCACCCAGCCGGTCAGGCACATGGCAAAGATCAGCGTGGCTACGCCTGGACGCATGATATAGGAAATCAGCACCAGCACGATGGTGGTGGGCACGTTGTCAACCACATTGTAAACCGCCGTAAGCAGGCGATCCAGCCTGCGAACATAGCCCCACAGCACACCCACGACGATGCCGGTGAATGCCTCGATCACCGCAACCATAAAGCCGATAAACAGCGACGTACGCGTGCCAGACCACACCATCGCCCACAGATCCTGCCCCAGATTGTTGGTGCCAAACAGGAACGGCGCGGTGCTGGGCAGGATGCGCAGCGCGCAGGCCGCATTGGTGACGGCATGATCGCCGTCCATATCCAGATACCTTGTCTCTACAAACAGCGCGTCGCCGTTGTTGGTGCAATCCGCCGGGGAGCTGTACAGCTTGATGGGAAAATTGGATCGCGCGGTATAGGGCGTTTGCGTATAGTCCTCGGGCAGCTTCAGCTTGGTGGTAAAGTCGTTTTTCACATAGCCGCGCTGGCCGTTGATCTCTACATAGCAATAGGAATCGCCATATTCCAGCACGGTAAACTGCTCGCGCGCTTTCAGGGAGGCGAGTACATTGCTCACCGCGCTCCAGCCTTCGTTTTCATATGGGGTGACGATCAGCTCCGTACCCGCCTCCACGCGAGTCTTCACCGTGGTCAGGGAGGGAGCGATGTTGCTCATTTGAATCTGCGTGATCGGGTGATTGATAATCAGGTTGGCTGGGTACTGTCCAGGCAGAGTCGGCTGGATAAAGGTGAACAGCAGCAGCGCCAGCAGCACGCAGAAAAGCGTCAGCGCCACCCTGTTTTTAAGGAAGGCGCGGAAGGTGCTGCCCCAATAGGAATAATCGGAATAGCCGATCATTTCCCCTTCGCCCGGATGATACTGCGCAAACGCAAAGGGAGCCTTGGCCGCCGCCTGCATGCGCTCTCGCAGAGAATCGCTCATGCGCGCCTCAACAGGCGCACTTTTCCATTTGCTGAACATACCCATCAGCGCGCATCCCCCTTTCCGTGCAGGGAGATACGGGGATCCACCAGCACCATCAGCAGGTCGCCCAGGATCAGGCCCACAATCCCGATGCAGCTGTAAATCATCACAATGGCCTGCACCATGGGGTTATCCTGGCGGCTGATCACATCCACCAGCAGGCCGCCCATACCGGGAATGGAATAAAGCGACTCAATATAAATGGAGCCGCATACCGTATACATCAGCGACGTTGGAATATACTGAATCATAGGCACAAAGGCGTTACGGAACACATGGCGCATGGTGATTTTGCTTTCGTTTACGCCCTTGGCGCGCGCCAGCTTGACGTAGTCCTTGTTGTTTTCATCCACCATATAGCGGCGCAGCCACATGGCGTAATAGGCGATGTTGCCAAGCGACATGGAAAACACAGGCAATATCCAGGTGCGCAGATCCTCGCGGCTGAACAGCATGCTCACGTGCAGGGCGGTGGAGCCAAGCGATTGCAGGTAAATATAGTACACCGCCGCGGGCACGGCGTTGACGAACACGATAAAAGCCGTGCCGAAGCGATCCCAGAAGCCGGATTGAGAACGCGCCATGGCCGCGCCCAGCGGGATGCCCAGCACCAGCGCCACGCCCATGGAAAGCAAACCCAGGATAATCGATATGGGCGCTTTCTGCGCAATGATGCCGCTGATGGGCGCACCCACGCTGTAGCGGGAAGAGGTGCCCAAATCGCCGTGCAGCAAACCGCCAAAGAAGCTGAGCAACTGCTTATGCAGCGGCTGATCCAGACCCAGCTGCGTCAGGCGCGCAGCGATCATGCTGTCGTCGAGCTTATCAAAATTATCAAAGTATCCCTCAATCGGCATTTGGCGCAGCAAAACAAACACTACCGTCAAAATCACCAGCAGCGTCAGCACGGAGGATATCATTCTTTTCAGTAAATATTTACCCAAGGCCCGCTCCTTCCGGCCATGCCGTAAATGCAGCAGGACGGCAGGAGGCGTTTCGCCCCCCGCCGCATGCCGCGCGCATTGCGTGTAAGCTTTATTTTAGGGATTGGCCGTCAGCGCTTCCAGATCGCTGAGCCACTGGTCATAGGCGTCGTAGTACTGATCGGTGCTCATGGGCTGATCCAGCAGCACCGCGCCCTTGAAGCGCTCCTTGGAAATGCCGGTCGCCGTGTAGGGCAAGGTGAAGGGATCGATGCGGCTGGCCGTGTAGCCGCCCGTGCTGAAGCCGTAGGGGATCACGATGGCGTGATCCACGATGAAGGCTTCCGCCTGGGCAAAGGCCGCGTAGCGTGCCGTCAGGTCATCATAGATAGCCGTCGCCTGATCAAACAGGCTGTACAGCTCGGTGCGAACCTCATCCATGCCCTCGCACTTATCGATGAAGTTATAGTTGTTGCCGGCGGCAAAGGGCTCAGAGAATGTCTCGGGATCATCATAATCCGGACCCCAGTTGCACTTCATAAAGGCATAGTTGCCGCTGCGGCGCGTGCTGCCAAGGAAGCCGGAGGAAGGATATGCCTCGATAATGATATCGATATAATCCTTGCCCAGCAGTTCTTCCAGCTGCTGCTCGATGATCTGGCACTCGTCCGCCCAGCCGTTCACGCTGGCATTGTAGGGCATAAATACCTTGATGGGGAAGGTAACGCCAGCGGCGGTCAGTTCTTCAATGGCCTTGTCGCGATACTCAATCGCCTTGTCAGTCTGATAGGTACCCACGCCCAGCTCGGTAATAGCCTTGAGCGCGCCAGTCTTTACATAATCCTCACCGTTGATAATCAGGAAATCGGTAGGCGTAATGCTGTTGAACAGCAGCGCCTCGGCATTGTCCGCATCTGCCGCCGTCTTTACCTTCAATCGATCCAGACCGTAATAGAAGGACTTGCGGAAATTTTCGTTCACAACGGCCTTGGCCCAGTTTTCAGGCTCATACTCGGCCGCAAACTGCGGAGCATAGTTAAAGGAGAAGAAATAGCTGTAGCAGCTGGTGGGACGGTCGGGACGGATATACTCGGACTTAACCGGATCGTCCAGCCACTGGCTGGCAATCTCGGCGCTGATAGAGGCGGAGTCCACCTCGCCCTTCAGATACAGATCGGCCGAGATGGTCGATGCTTCTTTGTTGTAACGATAAACAATCTGATCGATCGTTACATGCTCGAGATCCCAATAGGCGCTGTTCTTGGTAAGCACACGGGTTTCCTGGGGTTTGAACTCCGTCAGTGTGTACGCGCCGCAGTACAGCAGGGTATCGTTGCCGGTAGCCAGGCCAAACTGCTCCCCTTTTTCGGTGAGGAAAGGGCCATAAACAGGCATGAAAGCCTGATTATCTACCATCGACAGGAAATAGGCCACAGGATTCTTCAAGGTGTACTGCAGGGTATAATCATTCAGCGCCTTTACACCCACGGTATCCCATTCGGTCTTGGGGGCGGGCTGCTCCCCCTCCTTGGGGGTAGCGGTGCCATCGTAGTATTCCTTCGCGCCCACGATGATCTTATACAGCGTTTTGGCGCTGCCGGAGGCATGCTGGGCGTTGAGGATGTATTCGGCGGCGGTTACAAAATCGTGAGCCGTCACTTCAGCCACGGCATTTCCCTGCGCGTCCACCCACTGCACGCCGTGGCGCAGGCGGAAGGTCCAGGTCAGGCCGTCGGCGCTGGCTTCCCAGCTTTCAGCCAGGCAGGGCTGAAGCTGCCCATACCGGTCTGATTCAACCAGCGTATCAATCAGGTTAGAAAGCAGCCCAAACTCGCTGGTGGTAGTGGTGGTCAGATAATTCAGTGTTGTCACTTCGCCGCTGTACAGGGAGCGATATGTCTGTTTCTCTGCCAGCGCAGGTGCAGCGGCGGACAGAGCCAGGAGCAGCGTGAGCAACAGAGCGATAAACTTTTTCATCAATCGTTCCTCCTTCTTGTGCAGTTCAAGCGAACTGTTCATTTTATGCGGGCATGATCAGCCTGATGCCGAATAAAGCAAAATCACGCCCTTGCTACATTGCACAATGTAAACAAAAAGCGTGATTTTGTCAACCACTATATGGTTTTTTGTCCAGACTACTTCCACATTTGCACAATATCCACAGCTTTGAAATAGTGATTGATGATTTCCTGCGCCGTTTTGCCATTTTCCGCCATGCCATAGGCGCCCCACTGGGACATGCCCACCCCATGGCCATAACCGCGGCCGGACAGCGCAAGCGTTCCATCCGAATAGGCAATATGGGTCAGCAGCGTTGATTTCATCTTGGTGCTGCCAATGGCGATACGGAATTCATTGGCCGAAACAGGCTGGCCGTTCAGCAGGATTTCTCCTGCCCGGCCGCTATCGTCCTTGGCTCCGGCCTGTACCGTTTCAATGCCGCCGTCCAGCTTCAGCCCCGCATCGGCGGCAGCCTGGATGACCTCCGCCTCCGTAAACTGCGTCGACCACTGCGCCGCATCCTGCGGAGCACTTTCGCTCTCGTTTCCGTCCGTCACCTGGGTATAGGGCGCAGCATGCTGATAATCCAGCCCGTTTTCCGCCGTATCGGTTTTGCCGCCCGAATGGGCATGAAACCAAGCGTATATTGGCTCGTTCTGATAGCAGACCACCATGCCGCGCGTATCCTTGACCGCCGCGCGGATGCGCTCGTTCACGCCCTCCGCATCGTAGGCCTGGGCTTCGCGGATATCGGTAGAGATATCCGCGCCCTCGTACATGCTTTTCTTTTCCATCAGAAATTTCAGCACAAATGTTCGAGCCAGGATAGCCTGAGCCTTGAGCGCCTCCTCGGGCCAGTCGTTTTTCATCTCTCCCGCCAGTACGCCGCAAAGGTACTCCTCCAGGCCCATTTCGTCGATCTTATCCTCTGACTGCACATAAACGTTCAGCACGGGCACACCGTTCTGATCTACGCGGATATCCTCCGGCAGCTGGGGAAGATTGGCGTCTTGCGGCGCTTCCGTGGCCGCATCGGGCGTGGGCGAAGGCTGCATATCGCCGCCTGCACAGGCTGTGCAGGCAAGGGCCAGGCACAGCAGAAAGGATAGTAGTACAGCTTTCTTCATTCAAACAATCCGCCTCCTGTATGCGTAGTATGCCCATTGGACACTTCGGCATGCAGAAGGCGGAAATTTGATTTTTATCTTCTCAGTCCCAGCAGCGTAATCGCCTGCGCCAGTGTTTTCACAGGAGTCAGCTCCACGCCTTCGGGCAGATGCAAGCGTTTGACAGAATCCGCCGGACACATGATATGTCGGAAGCCCAGCCGCACGCACTCGTTGATGCGGCGCTCCATCTGCGTGATGGCGCGGATCTCGCCCGTCAAGCCCACCTCGCCCATCACGGCCAGGTCGCTGGGCAGCGGACTATCAGACAAGGAGGAAGCCACCGCCACGCACAGCGGCAGGTCAACCGCAGGCTCAGACAGCGACAGGCCGCCAGCGACGTTGACATATACGTCCTGATT
>OLXY01000758.1_pt1 | contig 13784 bp, 8 predicted proteins | sample 1644221 | NCBI WGS metagenome assembly OLXY01 (sample SAMEA103958121, study PRJEB25191) | human gut metagenome | reverse complement strand
GGCAAAATAGCGGTTCACATAGTCCACGGCGTCCAGCTCCAGCCCCTGCGCCCTGCGCAGGGCCGCATAATCGGCCTCGGGCAGCTGCTCGCGGAAATAGGGGTTGAAAACCAGGTTGCGCACCTTGAGCGAGTCGGGGATCGCCCCTGCGGGACTTTCCGCGGCAGGCTCCGCCGGCTGCTGCGCCGCCCCGTTCAGGTTGGCGAGCACCCACTCCTGCTCGATGGTGTTGATCTTGTCGATCAGGCGCCCCTTGGCATTGCGCACTTCGAATATCCGGCTTTCGAGCTGCAGGATCTCCTGCGAATAGCGCTGCCTGTTCGCGGGGTCTTCGCGCAACTGTTGCCGGGCGCGTTCCACGGCATTGACGATCGAGTCCTCGCGGATCTGCAACTGCGCATCCTGTTCCAGAAGCGACATGTACTCCCGGTTGCCCTCGAGCCCCGCGATACGGGGTTCCACGCGAACCTGCTGCGCACAGAGGTCTCCCGCCGCCAGCAGCGCCGCACATAACACTATATAAACCTTACGAAATACCATCTCGGTTACCTCCACCATTTAATGAAAAAGAGTTGTATGAATCCGAATATTTCCAGACGCCCCAACAGCATCAGCAGCGAATTGGAGAGCTTGAACACCCCGGGAAGCGCCGAAAAATTGTCCATCGAGCCGACCTCGCCGAAGCCCGGGCCGACGTTGCCGATCGACGCCACGGCCCCCGAGAAACTGGTCATCAGGTCGACGCCGAATATCGTCCCGAAAACCGTGCCGGCGAGTATCAGCATCAGGTACGCCACGATGAATATCATGACCGAATGAAGCGCCTCCGTTTCCTGGATAACGCCGTCGAGGCGGATGCGGATGATCGCATTGGGATGCTGCTGCTGCCGCAGCCGCGTGCGCATCATCTTCATGGCCAGCACCAGCCGGTTGGTCTTGATGCCGCCCGCGGTGGAGCCCGCGCAACCGCCCACAATCATCACCAGCAGCAGCACCATTTTGACCGCCACGGGCCAGAGGTTAAAATCCGCCGTGGCATAGCCGGTGGTGGACATCACGCTGGCCACCTGGAAGCTGCCGTAGCGCAGCGCCTCCCAGAAGCCATGATAGCGCGGCAGCAGCAGCAGCAGCATGGTGGAAAAAATCGTCGCCGTTCCATAGATGCCCAGATACCAGTGCAGCTCCTCGCTGCGCAGCGCATCGCGCCAGTCCCCCGTGATGGCACGGTAAAACAGCGCGAAATTGATGCCGAACAGCACCATGAAAAACGTGATGATCCACTCGATCAGTGGGCTGTGGAAGGCCGCGATGCTGGCGCCGTAATTGCTGAAGCCGCCCGTGCCCGCCGTGCCGAAGGTATGGATCGCCGCGTCGTAGGGATTCATCCCCGCCAGCAGCAGCACCGCAAATTGCAGCGCCGTCAAGGCGGCGTAGATCAGATACAGAATCTTGGCTGAATCGCCCATCTTGGGAACAATCTTGCTCAGGCTCGGGCCGGGGCTTTCCGCGCGCACCAGGTGCGACGTGCGCCCCGTCATCTGCGGCAGAAGCGCCAGCGTCAGCACAAGCACACCCATGCCGCCAATCCAATGGGTAAAGCTGCGCCAGAACATCACCCCGTGCGGGTAATGTTCAAAATTGGTCACCACCGTTGCGCCCGTGGTGGTAAAGCCGGATACGGCCTCAAACAGCGCGTCAATATAATTGGGCAGATAACCGCTGAACACAAAGGGCAGCGCGCCAAATCCGCTCAGCCCCAGCCAGGCCAGCGCCACGATGACGAAGCCCTCTCGGGCGCGCAGATTACTCTCGCGCGGCTTTGCCAGGAACCACATCGGCAGCCCCAGAAACACCATCATCAAAATGGTTTTCAGCAGCGCCTCGCCATCGCCCGGATCATGATATACCAGCGCCACCACATAGGAGGGCAGCATCGTAGCCGCCTCAATCAGCAGCGTTGCGCCCAGGATTTTGAGCACCAGTCGTTTGTTCATTTGCGGATAACCTCGTTCAGATCGCCAATGCCGCTCTCGCAGGCGATAATCACCACGTTGTCCCCCGCCTCGATATGATCGTTACCAAAAGGCACGATCACCCGGCCGGCGCGCACGATAACCGCCACCAGGGTATTGGGGCGCTTATGCAGCTCGCGCAGCGGCACGCCGATATAGGAATCGTTTGGCCGCGCCACAAATTCCAGCGCTTCGGCCTTGCCGTCCATCAGTCGATAGAGCTTTTCTATTTTGGTTCCGCCGCCGTTTACGCGGGCGCGAACATAGCGCAGGATATGTGCGCAGGTGATAGACTTGGGGCTGACGATGCTATCCAGGCCCATGGAACTGATAATATCGGCATAGGCCACGCGGTTATTCTTGACCACCACCTTGGGCACGCCCTGGCGCGCGGCAAACAGGCCGGTCATCAGGTTTTCCTCATCGCGGTCGCACAGGGCGATAAACGCATCCATCTGCGTCAGCCCCTCCTGCTCCAGCAGCTCCTGATCGGTGCCGTCGCCGTAAATCACATTCACGTCCGGCAACGCCTCGCTGAGGCGGTTGGCCTTCTTTTCGTTTATTTCAATCAGGCTGACATGCACGCCCATGGGCGCGATCATCTTGGCCAGATAATAGCCAATGCGCCCGCCGCCCAGGATCATCACATCCTTGACGCGCAGCGAGTTTTTGCCCAGGAAGCGGAAATACTCCGTGATCGTCACCACATCCGCCGCTACATGCACACGGTCGCCCGGTTCGATCACAAAATCGCCGCCCGGAATGATCACGCTGCCATCGCGCTCCACCGCGGCGTACAGCACCTGTGGAATGCCGTGCACCTTGGCTGCAATTTCGCGCAGCGGGCGGCCGACCACCGCGTCGTGCTCCTGCGCGCGGAACTCCACCATTTCCACCCTGCCGCGGGCAAAGGATTCGATATTATTGGCAAATGGGAAGCGCAGCAGGCGGCTGATTTCCTGCGCTGTGGCGCGCTCAGGATTGATCGCCATGTCGATATCCAGCTCATGGCGCAGCAGGTTCAGGCTTTCATTATATTCCGGATCGCGGATGCGCGCGATGGCATACTGCGTACCCAGACGCTTGGCCACCAGGCAGCAGAGCATATTGGTTTCATCGCTGGCCGTGGCGGCAATGATGATATCCGCCTTCTGCGCGCCCGCGTCAATCAGCGTTTTCGCGTTCGCGCCGTTGCCGCGGATGCACATCACATCCAGCGTATCCTCGCTGCGCTGCAGCGCCTCCTCATCTATATCCACAATCACCACATTATGCCCCTCGCGGGTCAGATGCTCCGCCAGCACATGGCCTACCTTGCCATCGCCAACCACCAGAATTCGCATGTTATCCTCCGTCTCGCCAAGCAAATCGCCTGTTAATGCATCAGGACGCTATAAGTGCAGTATGCATTATAGCATTTTTACTACATAATAACAAGAGGACGGTCTATCGGCTTCTTTCAGGCTTCATCTGCTTTTTTATATGGTATATGGTTGTTATTTTTTATTTCAAAAAGCGGATATTTTTTTATTTCAAAAAGCGGATATTTCTACTTGTTTCTTCCATATTTATCATGTATAATAATATTGATGATGGTTTTACCAAACTGTTGATAGAATAGGAGGTCTTCAGATGAACAAGAAACTGTTGCTTGGATTGCTTCTCGTTCTGCTTCTCCTTTCTTGTCTGGCCATGGCCGATGGATGCGAAATCTGCGGGGATAATCCAGTCTTCGCGGAAGATACTGTTGCGGTGGCGGTAGATGATCAGACTCATACGAAGACATGTATACATGGGGTGGATTATACGTTCAACCACACTTACTCTTCCGCTGAAAAAGGAAATTATAAATCAGATAATAATTACCATTGGCTTGAATGCACAGCCTGTGGCAAAGAAAAGCCACACCGCAGTTCGCATCTTTCCGCCTGTAATGAATTAGGTAAATGTGTAACGTGCGGTGCTGAATATCCAACAGGTTCAGGCTCAATTCTTCATACTTTTACTGACAAATACGAATCTGATGCTGAAAACCACTGGAAAACATGTACTGCTTGCAACACTATTTTCAGTGAAAGACATCTTGTATATTGCTACAATCTAACCATCTGCGCAAAATGTGGTGCTAACTATTCTGGCGACAGCATTAGTCACAAATATAATAACAGTTATGAACATGATGCTGATCAGCATTGGCTGGTATGTACCAGTTGCGGTGCTTCTTCCCAAAAATGGGCTCATTTCGCATATTGCGATAAGCCCAGTAGCTGTGCAACATGTGGCGCTGATTACTCTGGCAGTAGTATTGAGCACACGTATAACTATAATTCCTTCGAGCATGACGCTGATCAGCATTGGAATGCATGCACCAGTTGCGGCGCTTCTTCCGAAAAATGGCCTCATTCCGCATATTGCGATAAACCAACCATCTGTCATGTTTGCGGCATTAACTACTCCGGCAACAATGTTCAGCATAGGTACAATTATAATAATTATGAGCATGACGCTGATCAGCACTGGAATGTATGTACCAGTTGCGGTACCTCTATTAACACAGAAGTTCATCGGGCATATTGCAGCAATCCCAATGTCTGTGCAAGATGCGGCGCTGACTATTCCGGCAACGATATTAATCACAAGTATAATAGCAGTTATGAACATGATACCAAACAGCATTGGAAAATATGTACCAGTTGCGGCGCTGCTTCTGGCAAAAGCGAGCACTATGCATATTGCGATAAGCCAACTGTTTGCGCAGAATGTGGTGTTGACTATTCCGGCAGTAGTATTCAGCACAAGTATAATGACAACTATGAATACGATTCTAATGGGCATTGGCGTGTATGTAGTAACTGTAGCGCTCCTGCCACCAAAGAGAATCACACTGTGTTCTGTAAAGACCCATCTCTTTGCAGGGTATGTGGCTGCAATTACACAAACAGCACTGTTCAGCATCATTATAATAACAATTATGAATCTGATGCCTACTATCATTGGCAACTCTGTATCGATTGTGATGCCTCTTCCTATAAAAAACAGCACTATGCGTCCTGTAAAAATCCTACCGTTTGTAAATACTGTGGCAGCAGTTATTCGGGAAGCGTTGTTCATCCTCGTTACAGCACAAACTATGAGGGATTCGATGCCGAGTATCATTGGCGCATATGTCCTGATTGCGGCGCCGCTGTCTACAAATCCATGCACTTTGCCTCCTGCCAAACTCCTTCTGTTTGCATGACCTGCGGCAGCAGTTACTCAGGAGACGATATCCGTCATCGTTACAATCATGACTATGTGCATGATGCTGATCAGCATTGGCAGTTATGCGCTGATTGCGGCATCACCATTGACAGTAAATGGCCTCATTCTGCCTCCTGTACAAATCCTACTGTGTGCAGCATTTGTGGAGCCGACTACTCCGGCGCCAATCTTTCTCATCATTTTTCCAACAAGTACGATTTCGATTCTCTACGCCATCGAAAGGTATGCGATGACTGCGGCAGCTTTTCTTCATATCGTGAGCATACTGCCATTTGCACCAGCAAGAACGTGTGTACCGAATGCGGGTATACATCATACGCTGGTAATCGCATTCAACACAACCAGAGTCAGACATACTCTTCTGATGACAACGAGCATTGGTATGAATGCTTTGATTGCGGCGAAAAAATGAGCAGAAGTCTGCATCAGGTTTACTGCTATAACCCAACCGTATGCGTCGTTTGCGGCGCAGAAGTCTCCTCTCCCGTCATTCAGCACGTCGGCTCAGAAAACGCTTCAAATTATGAATCGGACAAAAACAAGCATTGGCTGATATGCAAAGGCTGTAGTAAACCTATCTCTATGGATGTCCACTACGCACATTGTGACGACACTCCTGGCATTTGTATAGAATGCGGGTTTCCAAACGTACAAGATATCACTCACGATTATCTATTATTCGGTTATGACGATGTCTGCCACTGGGAAGAATGTCAGATATGTGGAGCAAAGATAAATATCGAAGCCCATCTTGCCACCTGTGGTCAACCCGGTATATGCAGCCATTGTCATGTAGAATATAACGGCAACAACATTGAACACGATTATGCCTCGGCCTTCGAATACGATGAAAACTACCATTGGATCACCTGTATCAACTGTCTCAACTCCATTACGCTCAAAGAACGCCATGCTGTCAGTTGCACCGCCCCCAATTCTTGTGAATGTGGCGCTAAAGTTTTTTCTGCCAGAGTCTACCATGGCGCATACATCACAGAGTATAATGAAAATGAGCATTGGAATATCTGTACAAGCTGCAACCAGGAAATCAGCCGTGAATCTCACTCAGTCATGTGCAATGCCCCTGGCGAATGCGCATATTGCGATGCCAAATGTCCCAATGCTCCCGTAACCCACGAATGGAACTATAGTGAAAAAATCAAATCGGACGACACCTATCATTGGACAGCGTGCAAGTATTGCGGTGAAATCAAGGATGGCACAAAGAATGAGCATACCGCATATTGCAATAAGCTGGGCGTTTGCGGTATATGCGGAAAGAAATACGCCGGTTCAAATGCAATGCATATCATTCTTTCCGATTGGAAGTATGATGATGCATCGCATTGGCGCGAATGCCTAACCTGCCATGCCAATGTTTCTTCCGACGCGCATGGTTACCAATGCAGCAATCCTAACCAAAACACTACAAAGTGTTCCTGCGGCTATGAGGGTGATATTCCCATTTGGCATAGCGAAAGCCTTGAAAGTAACACTCCAGCTACCTGCCTAACAGACGGTGCGATCATATACAGGTGTTCCGGCTGTGGCAAAACACGCACGGAGATCATCAAGGCTGCGGGCAAGCACACTGAGGAAATCGCCAACCAGACCCCCGCTACCTGCTTGGTTGATGGCTCTATCACTTACAAGTGCTCTACCTGTGGTGAATCACGCACCGAAGTCATCAAAGCTGCGGGCAAGCACACTGAGGAAATCGTCAGTGAAATTCCTGCTACTTGCTTGGTGGATGGCTCCATCACTTATAAATGCTCCGCCTGTGGTGAATCCCGCACAGAGGTCATCAAGGCCGTGGGCAAACATGAAGAAGTGATTGACAGCGGCCGCAAAGCCACTTGCACCGAAACCGGCTATCAGGAAGGCAAGCACTGTAGCGTATGCGGCGAGGTGTTAGTAGAGCGCCTGTCCATCCCCGCCACCGGGCATCGCTTCAATCGCTATCTGGCGCAGGATGGCAGCATGCATACTGCCGTCTGCGAAAATGGCTGTGGCAAGCAGAATACCAGTGCTTGTGAATATGAGAAAATCACCGCCGAAAAGCTTACGTTCTTCACCTGTAAGGTATGCGGCAATGTGAAGTTAGCAGATACTTCCGCATCCGGCGACAATTCTCAAAGTCAGCTGATTGAAAACGCCAGTATTTCCTCTATTGAGGGTGCACAGCCAACAGTCTATCTGCAGGTTCTACCCGCGGATAGTCCGTATGCTGGCGCACATCTGTTCCATATTTCTCTTTGCATGGATGATTCAGCTTTTACCCCCACCGAAGCCATGCGCGTGGAAATCCCCTTGGATAACGCTGATACGATGCAGACAAGCGACTGGCAGCTGTTTTTCATCGCGGAAAACGGCCAGATAACCGAGCTTCCCTTTGAAATTGCAGATGGAAAGATTGTCTTCACTGCCACGCAGTTGGGCATGTTCCTGTTTGCCCCTGCCGGTATCCTTTAAGTTATTCAACCTGCATGATGAGCAATCCATCATGCAGGTTGTTTTTTCTTCAAAGTCACCTTATCTACAGAAACGGCGGCCTGCGGTTTTCACTGCAGGCTGCCGTTTCTGTCTTCCTATGATTATTGTTTTTGACTGCTTGATTGCTTATTTTCCTGTTAATCATGCTGCGTCTCTGCATGATCATGCAGCTTATTTATATTGGAATCAAACGCAGCTTTACCTTTTTCTTCCTTTTAATGTCGAAGAATTATTTCCACATTTCCTCAAAGACAGGCGCAGTGCAAGCGCAGGTACCGTCTTGTGCTATCAAAAGAATATATGCAAAGCCATGCACTTGACTCAGTTCAAATGTTGCTTCCGTAATCACGTCAGAAGGCATAATGATATTCTGGCGATTTATTCCCACCTTAGCAGATTTAAGCATCACGCGGCTGACCGGCGAGCACTTAACCGACAATTTTTCCCCTTGTAACGTATACTCCAACACTTCGGGGCCTGTCGATCCATATACATGCCCCGCATCCAGCGCTGAAATAACACTTTCATAAGTCAGTTTCTTTGCTTTGATCATAGTGAATGCGCCAAAAGAGTCTGTAACAAACCTTCTAAAGCGACTAAGGTTGTGGTTGTCATCCCCTGCGACAGGATAAGCACGCTGTCCCGACTTGAGAAAGAGCGCATATTCGGATAAGCCGTTGCCTTCCAGCCCATAAGTCTCAGCATCATAATTGAACACTTCAAATCCGCTTACGCCGCGCAACGCCGTATAAACGCCGGCTGGCTGCGCCGACCAGGCCGGATGATTGTAGTGAACAATGAACCCTTCCTTTTGCAGCTTTTCAATGGTGCGATTATATGCCTCCACATCACCATGTTCCATTTGCAACATGTTTTCCCGCGTGCCCGGCGTACGTGCAATACAGCAGATATGGCAGCATTGATCCCAGCCGGATTCTTCTGAGGATGTATGGTCATCCAATTCCGTGCCCGTAAGGGCAAGAAAAGATGTATCATTCAGATCACTGTGATCCACGCAGATCCGATGATCGGTATATGCAACAATCTGATAGCCCCGTATCTGATAAGCAATCTTCATCTCCTCTGGTGTAAAGTAACCGTCCGAAAGGTTAGTGTGGCAATGAAGATTGGCTTTATAGAAGTTACCTTCCTGAGGAAGCAGGTAATGGATCTTTTCCATAGTCGTCTCCTTTTGCGTTCTGTGTGTGAACCGAAAAGGCAGCGGGCAACCGCATTGAGGCGCCCGCTGCTTGCCTGAACGGATCAGTAGGACGCAAGAATTTCATTGGCCTCTTCGGCAAATTCATCCAATGCTTCTTTGGCGTCGATCTTTGTATCCATAATCAGTTCGGTCAGCACGTTAAGCATTTCGGTGTTGACTTCATTATAACCTTCATGAACCGGGCGGGAACGAATATGCTCGGTCTGCGCGGCAGCCACGGCATAGATATCATTTTCAGCATACAGTTCAGCCATTTCCGGGCCAGCAATCACGCTTCTGAGGATAGGCAGATAGCCGGTGGAACGGGTGGTATGCAGAGCGGATTCATAGCTGTTCATAAACTTCATAAAAGTCCAGGCAGCCTGAGCCTTTTCTTCACTGATGCCATTGACCATGACCAGGTTGCAGCCGCCGGCAGCGGAGTTTTCACCAGGGATCATGCAGGCGCCCAGTTCAAATCCCATACCTTCGGCATAGCCCATCAGCATCTTGAGGGAGCCGGTGGATTCTACAATGAAGCCTGAACGCTGATTCTGAAACTCCAGACGGGCGTCGGCAGTCGCGGTGCCGCCAACCTTGATATTTGCCCATCCTTCGGAAATGCCCTGACGGTACAATTCCATCGCTTTTATGGCCTTTTCGCTGTTGAAGGTAATTTCCGTATTGCTTGGATCCATCATGGAGCCACCATAGCCGTTGACAATGGCCTCGTATGTCCATGTAGTAACAGGCTGCACCCATCCAATCACGTCATTCTTGGTCAGAGCCTTACAGTATTCAATCAGTTCATCAAAGGTCTTGGGGCCGGCAGGATCCAGTCCAGCGGCCTGCAGCAGGGTTTTATTGGTATACATGATAGCAGTGCTGCGCTGATAAGGCAGGCCGTAAAGTTTGCCCTTCACATAGGTGTTGGTCATAACGCCGGCAGCATAATCCTCCAGATTAAACTCAGGGTCGTTGGCAATGTAAGATTCCAAGGGCTGGATAGCTCCGGTATTTGCCAGGTTAGCCATGGTCATGGACTCACCCAGGCTGACTTCGGGGGCAGTCCCTGTGGTCATGGCAGTCTTCACCTTACTATTGAGGTCATAGTAGTTATTGGCCTGAAACTCCAGCACAACTTCAATTTTGTCCTGCGAAGCGTTGAACTTGTCAACAAGGAATTGATGGGATTCGGCAACTGCCCCGGAATGGCAGTGCCAAAAGTGAATAACCGTTTTCTCTTCAGCCACGCCAGCGGACAGACTCAGAATCAGAGCCAGCATCAGGAACAAGGATACGATTCGTTTCATGGGGATACCTACCTTTCTTTTATTTCACGCCCTTGTCGGGCGCAAGAATCACTTGGAGCTGTACGTAAAAGCGTTGACAACACGGTTCTGTGCCAGAAAAAAGCCAACCAGCAGCGGCGCGACGAGTATGACGTTGCCCGCCATCAGTACGGGCCAGTTGGTACCGCCTTCCATGTCATTGAGGCGTGCAATGGCGATCGGAAGCGTGCGCACGTTGTCCTTTGTAGTCATAATCAGCGGCCAGAAATAATCGTTCCAGTGGCTGATCACGCTGAAAAGCACAAAAGTTGACAGATTCGCCCGGCACATGGGGGTTGCGATTTTCAGTACGATGCCCAAATCCCGCATGCCGTCAATTTGGGCAGCCTCAATCAGCTCGTCCGGTACATTCATGTATGCCTGACGCATCATAAAAATATTAAACGCACTTCCTGAAAAAGGCAGAATCAGCGACCACATGGTATCAATCATGCCCCAAGCGCTCATCATCTGATACATGGGAACGAAGATCAGCTGGCTGGGGATCATCATGGTGCTCATCGTCAAATAAAAAAACAGGTTTTTGCCACGGAAGTTGAATTTGGCATATCCATAGGCAGCGGGCAGCGTGGTAATCATCTGCACGATGATAACGCCGCCAGCATAAAGGAAGCTGTTGCGAATGTAAAGCGGGAATGGTCCAGATTTCCAGGCTGTGGCAAAGTTAACCCACTGCACCTTCTTGGCCAGCCACTGAATAGGCATTCGGATGGCTTCCACCTCGGTTTTGACAGATGTAAGAAGCATCCACACAAAAGGCAGCAGAAAAACAGCCGAGACCCCCAGGAGTCCCAAGGTATCAACAATTTTCGCGGCTTTCTTTTTCGTTTTCATCTCCGCAATCCTCCTTCCATCAGTTCAAATAATGCACGCGCTTGTTCGGCGCAAAGAAGTAGCATATCGTCAGCACCAGCAAAATACCAAACAGCACTGTTCCACCGGCCGCCGCACGGCCAATCTGCATATAAGCAAAGGCTCGTTGATAAATGTAATACACCAGCGTGTTGGTAGCATTGACAGGTCCGCCCTGCGTCATGATGGAAATGGAGTCAAATGCCTTGGATGCGTTAATCAGGTTGATAATCAGCACAAAGAACAGCGTAGGCGTAAGCATGGGCAGCGTAATATGGAAGAATATTCGGAGCTTCCGATTTGTTTCGAGATGCACCGCTTCATATATTTCTCGTGGGATGACCTGCAAACCGCCTATAAACATCAGCGTATAATAGCCAACCTGCTTCCAAACGGCCACAATAATCAGCGAAGGCATAGCCATATTTTTGCTGTTAAGCCAGCGAATAGGCTTACAGCCGACTAAGGATAAAATGTAATTCAGCAGGCCATAGTCTTCATTAAACATCCACATCCAGATAAAAGATACCGAAACCAGCGAAATAATGTGCGGAATGAAAATGAATCCCTGCGTAAGCGTTCGCATTTTAGTCTTTTTATTCAGCCACACCGCCATAGCAAGCGAAATAGACACCGTACCCGCTACCGTTGCAAACATGTATGTGAATGTATTGCGCATGATTTTGCCAAACGTTTTATTGCTGAACAACGCATTAAAGTTGTCAAGCGCCACAAATTCCATGGGATTAAGCAAATCCCATTTGTAGAAACTTAGGTAAATATTGCGGACAATAGGATAAATATAGAAAATGCACAGGCAAATCACAGAAGGCATTACATACAGATAGGGACGCCACATATCCCAGCCGCGTTTTTTGTGCTTGACAATCATCGGTTTTCCCCGTCCAGCAACCTGCCTCATCTCAGTCATAATTCGTAAGATCTCCTTTCTATTGTGAAAAAATGAATCGATTTACCGTTAGCGTAAAAAAACAAATGAAACATTTTATCAGATTTTGAACACAGAAAGCCCTTCTATTTTTTGTGCAGAAACGCGGATTATCGTGGGGGGCTTCAGTCCCTTGTTCTTGATGGCATCAAGCAGCAATTCAATGGCTTTTGCAGCAATTTCATCTGCCGGCAGGCGAATGTAGGTAATAGCAGGGTTCAGCGCGTCGTTGATTACGTCGCAGTCATAACCGATCAGAGCAATATCCTCGCCGATTTTCCGTCCCAGATGGTGAATGGCATAAATGCCGGCAATAGTCAGCCGATAACCTGGCAGCACCAGTGCAGTCAATTCCGGATGCTCCTGCAAAAAACTGATTGTCTTTTCCTTGGCCATCAGCGGCCAAAGTTTATCATCTTCTAAGTCAAACAACAATTCTTCTTCGGCCGTCAAACCGGCTTCATGGTAAGCTTTTCGGAAACCGGCTTTTCGCTCATACACATTATAACTGTTCTTGGGGGCCGTAATCATTCCGATTTTTCGGTGCCCGTTTTGAAGCAGGCAGGTAACACAGTCATAGATAGCCTGCACGTTGTCAGCCAAGACAGTATCGGCTTCTATACCATCCACGCGGCCATTCACCAGTACAAACGGAATACCAGCCGCCTGCAACTCACGCAGTCCCTGCTGAATCAGTTCTGTTGTTTGACCGCCAAGAAGAATGATTACACCGTCTACCATGCGTTGGCGAATAAAGGCGACCTTTTCAACGAACGCAGCAGCGCTGTTATTATAATTGCACAGTACAAGGCTGTAATTGCAATCAGTCAGCCGCTTTTCCGTTTTTTTAAACAGCGATGTGGTAAAAATGTTGTCAATCCCCGGTACAAGCAGGCCAATCATTTGGGAGGTATTTGTTCTGAGCCCTCTTGCAAAATCGTTTACCTGATAGTTCAGTTCGCGGACTGCTTCTTCAATGCGCTTATGGTTTTTAGGCGATATTTTTTTTCGATTCAAGTATTTTGACACTGTAGCGGAGGATACTCCGGCTTTTTTCGCAACGTCTGATATTGTAGCGCTCATTGGTATATCCTCCTCTCCTGAACCTCACTGACCCTTTCAGCGCTGTCTCTGTGCAGAAAATAAATCGATTTACTTTTTGTATCCAAAAAACATATTTTATACGCTTGTATAGTATACTCACCTTTCATGCAAAAGTCAAGAGGTCTCTTGTTTTTTCTTTTTGTCAGATAAAATGCGGAAATTTTGCCTTTTCAGGGCTTGCGCAGCCTCAATGCCTGTGATATAATTGGATGGATAACGCACGCGGGCGGTTTGCCGCTTGTGCCCTTACGGGTTGGCAGGCAAAAAATTCAACCCCCGCGGTGGAAAAACAAGGAGGAAAACCATGGCTGTCATTTCTATGAAGCACCTGCTGGAAGCCGGCGTACACTTCGGTCATCAGACCCGCCGCTGGAACCCCAAGATGGCTCAGTACATCTTCACTGAGCGCAACGGTATCTACATCATCGACCTGCAAAAGACCGTTCGCAAGATCGACGAAGCGTACATATTTGTGCGCAATCTGTCGATGGAAGGCAAGACCATCCTGTTCGTGGGCACCAAGAAGCAGGCTCAGGAAGCCATCAAGGACGAGGCTGCCC
>OLXY01000748.1_pt1 | contig 13903 bp, 9 predicted proteins | sample 1644221 | NCBI WGS metagenome assembly OLXY01 (sample SAMEA103958121, study PRJEB25191) | human gut metagenome | reverse complement strand
GGCGTCGCGCTTGTAGTTATCCTCAAGCACGGTATCGGGGGAGTAGGTCAGCTCCTCCGCCTTGCCCTTTTCGTTGATGCGCACGGGCACATTCTTCTTGGTCTTGTACCAGTTGTTCGCGTCCTTGGCGTCGGCGTTGTAGCTGTTATTCTCAACCAGGGGATAGAAAACGTGCAGGTTGTTATCCTTTTCCCACTGGACGATGCGCTGATACTCGGCCTGCTCCAGGCTCAGGTACATGAAGCCGACTTCCAGATAGGTATCGATCTTGCCGTTGAAGGTCAGGGTGATCTTCTTGCCGGCGCGTTTTTCAATGGGATCGCCGATCTTGAGCATGGGCTGGTAATAGCTTTCCAGACCTTCGCCCAGGGAGACGCTGCGGCCGTCGTAATCCTCCGCGCCCACGCCGATGGCGATGGCCTTGATAAGCCCCTTTTCGGAGAAGGTGCGGGTGGTGCCGCCGTCAAAGATGCCATAGGGGCGCAGCGCCAGGGCGCGCGGCGCCTTCTTGGCATAGTAGGAATCCATAAAGCGGGCGTTGTAGCGGGTGTTGAAAATAGGGGTGAGGAAAGCGAAAAGCACGATGCAGATGATGATGATCGTGGCCACCACGGAGGCATGGTTCTTGCGGAAGCGAATCCACGCATCCTTGAAATAGCCGATGGGCTTATCCTCAAACTTTTTATCGGCGATGCGCTCGCCGCTGTGTACAAATTCAAATTTTTCCGGGGGGATCTTCGCCGTGCCATTATACATTTCAGACATCTTATTTCTCCCCCATTCTGATTCTCGGATCGATGAAGCCGTAGCTGATATCCACCACGATACCGGCCAGCAGGCCGATAAAGGTGTAGAAAATGCCGTCCATCATAAATACGTCGTAGTCAAACAGACGGATGGACTTGATGTAGAGCTGACCTACGCCGGGAATGGAGAAGATCTGCTCAATGATCATGGAGCCGCCCAGAATGCCGATAAAGCTGGAAATCAGCATCGGCAGGATGGGCACCATGGCGTTTTTCATCGCGTGGCGAACGGTCGCCTGCGCGCGGCTAAGACCCTTGGTGCGGGCCAGCAGCATGTAATCGGAGGTCAGTGTTTCAGTCAGCTCCGCACGGGTGAAGCGGCAAAGACCTGCGATCTCGCCAAAGGACAGCGCCAGGATGGGCGCGATCATGGAATAGAACATCTTCCATGTCATCCACGAGCCGCCTGCGTCTGCCAGGGAATACACCTGCAGCGGCAGCCAGCCCAGCTTGAAGTACAGGAAGTACTGCACCAGGAAGGCGTAAACATAGCTGGGGATGGAAACAAACAGCATGACCATCGTACTGATAAAGGAATCCTGCCACTTGTTTTTCTTGATCGCGGCAAAGATGCCCAGGCCAATGCCTACCGGGATGGAGAACAGCAGCGAATACAAGTTCACCAGCACCGTAGGCAGCAGACGGTCGATCAATACATCCCAGGCTGGCTGACGGAAGGCAATGTACCAGGAAGTGCCAAAGTCCCATTTGGTGACAATGTTCTTCAGGTAAATGCCGTATTGCACCATCAAAGGCTTGTTATAGCCCAGCGCTTCCCAACGGGACGCAATAGCGGCCGCCTGCACCTTATCGGTGGGCAGCACACGGGGAAGCATTCTGACCAGCACGAATTCCATTGTTGTGATCACGAAAAGAACGAAGATCATCAACAGAATTCTTTTCAGGATGTATTTTGTCATGTCATCGTCTCCTTCTTCGGCTGTTTTTCTGGTGAAAAACCCCGCTGATTTGGTTCGACTGTCGTCCGAAGCTTACAGTGGGGGAAAAACAGCCGAAAACCACGGGGAACGGGGGATGCGAAATCCCCCGGTTCCCCATGGAAATGATGGTTCGCTATTCAATTTTGCAGGGAAAATTGAATTACTCGTAGCTCAGGGTGCCGCCCTCTTCAGCCACATACTCGGCCCATTCAGCGTCGCTGTAGTTGAAGGTCATCAGGCGCAGGCCGCCGAAGCCGTACATGAGGTTGTAATCCTCGGTGTAGTAGTCCACCTGATAGCTCAGCAGGGAGACGCTGGTCTTGCCGGCCAGCGGAATGCGGTAGTACTTCTGCAGGTACAGCTCCTCCATCTGAGCGGTGATGTACAGCTTGGTGGCGAAGTCAGCGTCGGTGAATCTGCCGGTGCCGATCAGCGCGCCGGACCAATCCTTCCAGGACATGGTCACGTCCTCGCCGTTTACGTTCAGGGTCAGCATTTCGGTAGCGGGATCCCAGCAGCCGATTTCGTTGACGTCGTACTGGTCGGTATCGCAGTAGCACTGGAAGTTGCGGAAGGGATAGAGGGCAGCGCCGCCCCAGGCGCCGTAGCCGATGGCGTATTCGCCGTTGGCCACGTCGGCATAGCGGTCGTTGATGTTGCCAACCGCCTCCAGGGTCAGGGTGCCGAAGCCGGAGCCTTCAAGCGCGGCGTTGAGCTGCTTGGTCAGAATCTCGCACTGCTTGTTATCGGCGGACTGGAGAGCGCCCGCGGCCCAGCCGATGCGGATGACGATGGGCTCGCCTTCCTTGTACAGGCCGGCCTCCACCAGTTCCTTGCACGCGGCGGCGAACAGCTCCTTGGCCTCGGTCAGGTTGTAGCCGGTGATGGACTGATAAGCATCCTTCAAGGTCGCGTAGGGAGTGCCCTCGCCGTACTTAACGCCGTAGAGGTTGCAGATGGCCTGCATGGCCTCGTCGGAGCCGCGGTAGGAGGAGGTGGGATCGTTAAAGATATCGTAGTGGTACAGGTTGTTCATCAGGGAATAGGCGGGCTTGTAGCCCTGGGTTGCGGTGACGTACTCGGCGCGGTCGATGGCCAGGCTCATGGCCTTGCGGAAGTTGGTGCTGGACAGCACGACGGAGTTGGTGTTGCCCTTGGAGGCGTCCATGGTCTGCAGGCTCTTCAGGCCGCAGTTGAAGAAGAAGGACATGGTGAAGGTGTCGTCCACCTTGTACAGACGGTCGGAGGTAGCGAAGGCGAAAACCTCTTCAGGAGAGGGGGACCACTCGGCCAGCTCACCCTTCAGGAAGGCCTGCTTGGCGGAGGAGTCGTCCATTACGTCTACGACGATGGAGGTGGCAGCATACTGCGGCACGGACTCGCCGTCCACTTCAAAGTTGGTCATGGACAGCAGGGAGCCGTCCTCCTGCTTTTCATAGCCGTACCAGTTTTCGTTCTGCACGAACACCATCTGCTTGTCGGCCTGCAGGGAAACCAGCTTGTAGGGGCCGTAGGACATGGTGTTCTCAATGGCGGTGCCGTAGTTGGTGGTGGTCAGGGTACCGGTGGTATCCATGCCCGCTTCGTAGTAGGGCTTGTATACCAGCCAGGTGTTGGTGCAGCTGATCAGGAAGTTGTTGAGATCGATATACTGGGCGGTTACATAGCGGATGGTGTAGTCATCCACCTTGTAGCAGCCGACGGTGGTGTCGTAGTCGCACATATCGCCGACCTTGCCGGTATCGATGAACAGGGCTTCCTTGAGCAGGTTGTTCTGCTCGGTCTCGTCGGTGATGCTGAACAGGCCGGACAGGATGGTCTTAACAACGTTTTCCACAACCTCGCGGTTTTCGGCGGTCACCTTGGTGTAGCCGTAGGCGTTCTTATCGGCAGCCAGCTGGGTGATTTGGTCATCCAGGCCAACGCTGTAGTTCTTGTTCAGATCGGCCAGGCTCATGCTGTACAGGGTCATGCCGTCAGAGCTGACGTTGACATAGACCATGCCGTCGGCAATGCCCTTGTCCAGATCGTAGGAGTAATCGGGGGTTTCGCCGTCGCCATAGGCGGGAACCATCACGTCATAGATGGGGGAACCCGCGTTGTAGTACGCGTTGCCGCCCGCCACAGCGGACTCGCCGGCGTAGTACAGGTTAGCGCGGTAGTTCTTCATCTTGGGGTTGAGCAGCTGCTGCATGGAGTAGATGTAATCATCAGCAGTGATGGCTTCGCCGTTTTCCCACTTGGCATTGGGGTTGAGCTTGATTTCATACACATAGCCCTTTTCGGCGGTGTCGGCGGTATCGCCCTCGCGCAGCGCAACGCTGTACTTGGTCAGATCGTCGCGATGCTCGGCGGTGACGTCCTCGATGGAGGTGGCCATTTCATAGACCCACTGATAGATGCCGTTTTCGGAGTCCTTGATGGACATGTCGCAGAAGCCAATGGAGAGATAGCTCTCCAGGATGGATTGATCCGCATTGGTTTCCCAGGTGTGGGGGTTCCAGTTGTTGCCCAGGGCGGTGCTATACGTATGATACGTATAGGTGGCGGGGGCTTCAGCTGCGGTGGTTTCGGCCAGAGCGGCGCAGCTGGTCAGCAGCATGCACAGCGTCAGGACGATGGCTAAAGTCTTTTTCATAGTCCGACATCCTTTCAAAATACTTCCGTATGACCGGCAGAGCCAACGGTTACATTATTATATGATGTAATATATGCAATTGTCAAGCAGAAATATTGTGCATAAATGTGATAATTATTTAAAAATATGCAAATTTACACATTGTGATGCGGAACGTTGACTTTTTAAGGGGAAAACGGATATAATGAGCCAATGATGGATGGAGGGAATGAAAATGACGACACAGCCAGCCCTGGGCAGCCGGGCGGAAAAGCGCGCATTTTATGCCCGCACACTGCGCATTACGGGGCCGATCGCCCTGCAAAATTTTATGGATGCGGCGGTCAGCTCGGCCGACGTAATCATGCTGTCCTTTGTCAGCCAGGCGGCGCTGGCGGCCTCGTCCCTGGCCGGGCAGGTGGCCTTTGTGCTGCAGATGCTGCTCTTTGGCGTATCCAGCGGCGCATCGGTGCTGGCGGCGCAGTACTGGGGCAAGGGCGATCGCCGCGCGGTGGAGCGGGTGATGGGGCTGTCGCTGCGCATTACGGTGGGCATAGGGCTGCTGTTTACCCTGGCTGCGCTGGCCGCGCCGGGCCTGCTGATGCGCATTTTTACAACGGATATTGCGCTGATTGCGGAGGGTGAAAAGTACTTGCGGGCGGTAGCTGCTTCCTATTTATTAGGCGGCTTCTGCACGGTGTACCTGAGCGTGATGCGCAGCGTGGAGCGTGTGCGCATGAGCGCGCTGGTGCATTGCAGCGCTGTGGTCATGAATGTGGTGCTCAACGCCTGCTTTATCTTTGGCTGGGCGTTTTTCCCCAAGCTGGGCATTACGGGCGTGGCGCTGGCCACGTCCATCACGCGGCTGATTGAAACGGCGATCTGCCTGCTGGATAGCCAGCGCTGCCGCGTCATCCGCCTGCGCGCGCGGGATCTGATTGCGCGGGGCGGCGAATTGATGCGCGACTTTATGCGCTATGCCGTGCCGGCTGCGGCCAACGATATCATCTGGGGCCTGGCCTTCAGCGTGTACGCCATCATCCTGGGACACCTGAGCAGCAATATTGTCGCGGCCAATTCTGTTGCAACTGTGGTACGCAATTTAGGAACTGTGGTCTGTTTTGGCATGTCCTCCAGCGCGGCGATCATCCTGGGCAAGGCCATGGGCGAAAACCAGCTGGACGAGGCGCGGGTGTACGCCGCGCGCTTTTGCTATCTGAGCGTGATTACGGCGTTGGCCGGGGGCGCGGTGATCCTGGCCTGCCGCCCGCTGGTGCTGAAATTCATGTACCTTTATGTGACGGTGACGGACGTGGTGCGCAGCGAGCTGAGCACGATGCTGTATATCAATTCCTATTATATACTGGGCAGCTCGGTCAACACCATGCTGATCTGCGGCATTTTCCGCGCGGGCGGGGATGTGAAGTTCGGCCTGGTATGCGATACCCTGGCCATGTGGGCCTATGCCGTGCCGGTGGGGCTGCTGTGCGCGTTTGTATTTAAAATCCCCGAAATGTGGGTGTATTTTGTGCTGTGTCTGGATGAGTTTGTCAAAATGCCGGTGATCATCTATCACTACAAGCAGCGAAAGTGGCTGCGCAATATCACCAGGGAGAACATAGAGGCATGACCGGGCGGGCGTTTTCCAAGGACGGAGAACGCCCGCTTTTTTAATATTTGTAATCCATTTGAAGTATTTTCCTTGAGGTGGGAACAAAAGTGCCTGCGGCCCCGTCTATATGATGAAACCTCACCCAAGTGAAGGAGGACGTTTTATGCGCTCTGTATGCAAAACGGCGCTCATTGCCGTGCTGTGCCTGCTTTTATGCACTGCCCCCGCGCTGGCGGACGGCGGCGTGACGGTCAGCGCGGATTTTGGCTATGACGGCTCGGTGACGTATCTATCCGCCATGCCGCTGCGCGTAACGCTGAAAAACGACGGCGCGGACGCCGAGCTGACGGTGGCCATCGATGTGGATCGATCCTCATCGGAGTACGATACCTACGAATATCCCCTTTCCCTGGCCAGCGGCGCGGAAAAGCAGCTGATGATCCCCATCACGCTGAACTATAAGCAAAAAAGCTATACCGTGCGCGTGACGGGCAAGGACGGGCTGATTGCCTCTGTGCCCATCACGCCCAAGAAGGTGCTTGCCCCCAGCACGATGCTGGTGGGCGTGCTGTCCGATAGCCCGCAGACGCTGAGCTATCTGAACATCGGCACGGCCAACGACCAGCTGATGCGCGGTGAAGTCTGGCAGACCATCACGCTGACGCAGGATACCTTTCCCGACAGCTATGAGCTGATGCGCGCCTTCAGCTTCCTGGCGGTGGACGGCGTGGATATCAGCCAGTTCAGCGATGCGCAGCGCCAGGCGCTGGAGACGTGGCTGACCAATGGCGGCGTGGCCATCGTAGGCGGCGGCACGCGCGCGGTCTCGGCCTATCGCGGCTTTGCCGAAATGACAGGCGTAACGACCGGCGCGCCCTATTCCGCCCAGGGCGCGGCGCAGGCGCTGGTGGACGCGCTGAGCGACACGCAGTTTCCCCTGACTGAAAGCGCGGCCAGCGCGCAGGGGACGGCGCTGCTCTCGCCCATCCATGGGGAGCGGGCGAATACGATCGCGGAGCTGGACGGCAAGCCCCTGATTGCCCGCAGCCAGGTGGGCAGCGGCCTTGTGTATACCACGGCGTTTTCGCTGAGCGAAAAGCCGCTTTCAGGCTGGAAGGGCATGTCCTGCTTCTGGCAGCGTGTGCTGCTGGCCACCGGCGCAAGCGTGTATCAGAACCTTGTGGATGATTCCAGCAGCCATTACCGCAGCGGCCGCGATTATTATACGGATACCAGTATGCTCACTACGCTGGGTATTGCCAATGATGAAAGCATGATCTATCCCATGCTGGCCATTGCGGTTTTCCTGCTGCTGGCGGGCCTGGGCAGCTATCTGCTCCTCAAGCGCCTGGATAAGCGCGAGTGGATGTGGCTGACCCTGCCGCTGCTTTCGGCCTGTTGCGTGGGCGTGCTGTGCCTGATGAGCAGCCGCATGCAGCTGAACAAGCCTGCGGCTACGGCGTATTCCATTTATAATATCAGCAGCGACGGCCGCACCAGCAGCGCCACGATGGCGGGCGTAGCCATTGCGCAGAAGGAAAACATCACCGTCAGCAGCCGCGAAAACGCGCTGGTGGAGCCGTCCAATACGTATTATTCCTATTATGAAGAGGATGACGATACCAAGACGTACATGCATTCGCTGCGTTATCTTTACACCCTGGGCGAAAAGCGCGCCGTCACCTTCCCGGCCTCGGGCGCATGGGAGGTGCAGCTGCTCTACATTCAGCCGGAGGAAAATCCGCAGCTGAATGTTTCGGCCTCCATCTGGTGGGAGGATGACGGCCTGCATGGCGAGATCGTCAACAACGGCGATTATACCCTGGATGCGGGCTATGTGCTGACGATGTACGGCTACTGCACCACGCCGCGTATCCTGCCGGGGCAGACGGCGCAATTCGCCATCGTGGAAAACCCCAGCCGCAAGGAAGGCGGCGCGTATGACGGCGAGATGATCAACGAAAAGCTGAGCAGCAACATGTCCTATATCGATAATATCATCTACGCCGCGCTGCATCCCTTTGATCCGCAGGCTACCTATAAAATCAACGACTATCAGACGATGACGGCTGATGAAATCAACCAGCTCAATCTGCGCAGTACGCTGATCAGCGCCTTGCGCTCCAACTGGTACAACAGCTATCGGGATTATAACGACAAGAGCCTTTTCCACTATGTTACCTTTAATGATACGCTGGGCGATGTGCAGCTGACCGTGAACGGCACGGATGTGGAGCGCACGGCGCACTGCGCAATCATCGATGTGCAGATCAAGTATATCGCCGTCAGCGAGACGGGACATGCCAAGGTGCCGGCCGGTATCACTCCCTATGAGCTGGGCGCGCTGGATAACCAGCAAAAGCCCTACTCGCTGGGTGTACGCAGCAATGGCAGTTATTATATGCTGCGCGACGAACCTGTGCTGTGCTTTAACCTGGGAAAGGTGGACTGCGTGGACGTCAGCCGCCTGACGCTGACCAGCCTGACCTTGTACGGCCAAACCTATGGCAGCAGCATTGTGGTGCGCATTTACGATCAGCAGGCCCGAACCTGGGATACCATCAACAGCACAGGGCTGCCCATGACGCTGAGCGAGGAAAACCTGTCGCGCTATATGGACGGCGAGGGCAACGTGTTCCTGCGCGTATCGCAGCAGGGCGGCCGGGACGGCGAGCTGGATACGCCCGCGCTGGCCTTTGAGGGGAAGGTGAACTGACATGCTGGAAATCAAGAAACTGACGCGCGTATACGGCAGGTTTACGGCGCTGAACCACCTGAATATTCAAATTGGCGACGGCGAGCTGCACGGCTTTGTCGGCCCCAACGGCGCGGGCAAAAGCACCACCATGCGCATCCTGGCCACGCTTTTGCCGCCGACCTCGGGCACGGCGGTGATGGATGGGGTGGACGTGCGCAAAGCCCCCCGCCGCATGCGCGAGCTGATCGGCTACATGCCCGATTTCTTCGGCGTGTACGACCGGCTGAAAACCTGGGAATATCTGGACTTTTACGCCCGCTGCTATGGCTTTTCCTATCAGGAGCGCATGCGCATGATCGACCAGCTGCTGGAGCTGGTGCGCCTGAGCGATAAGCGCGACAGCTATGTGGATGTGCTGTCCCGCGGCATGAAGCAGCGGCTGTGTCTGGCGCACGCGCTGATTCACGATCCCCGGCTGCTGATACTGGATGAGCCCGCCTCGGGCATGGATCCGCGCGCCCGCGCCGAAATGAAGGACATCCTGCGGAGCCTAAAGGACATGGGCAAAACCGTGCTGATTTCCTCGCATATCCTGCCCGAGCTGTCCGAAATGTGCGATTCACTGACCATCATTGATCACGGCAATCTGGTGTTCTCGGGCACGGTGGACGCGCTGTCCCGCAAGATGAACGGCAGCGCGCCGCTGGATATCCGGCTGCTCCGCGATCAGGTGGACGCGGCGGCGACGATCCTCAAGGAGTTTCCCGGCGTTACGGGCATTGAGCTTGCCGACGCGCAGCTGCTTCGCGTGGATTTTGACGGCGACGAGCAGGCGGCGGCGCAGCTGCTTAAAAAGCTGCTGCTGGGCGATATCGCGGTGGCGGACTTCCACCGCGCGCAGATGAACCTGGAAAAGGTGTTCATGGAGGTGACGCAAGATGATTAATCCCATTCTGGCCTCCTCGGCGCGGCGGCGCATGCGCTCCATCCGCACGCCGATACTCATTACCCTGTACGGCGCGATGATCCTTGCGTCCGGCCTTGGCATGGCGTTCGGGGCGTTTACCAGCTCCACCCTGTCCATCTTTGCGATGCGGGAGGGCGTGACGGCCTATGCGGCCATGCTGGCCATCCAGTTTGCGATGATCCTGCTGATTACCCCCGCCATGACGGCGGGCAGCATCGCCGGCGAGCGCGAGCGGCAAACGCTGGATATGCTGCTGGTGACCAACACGGGATCGCTGCGCATTGTGGCGGGAAAGCTGCTGGAATCGCTGGGCTATGTGGCGCTGCTGCTGGTGGCCGCGCTGCCCACCATGTGCCTGACGCTGATTACGGGCGGCGTGACGCTGGCGGATGTGCTTACCGGCGCGCTGTTCCTGCTGGTTACGGCCTTTGCCGCGCTGAGCGTGGGCGTATTCGCCTCCGCCGTTTTCCGCCGCACGGTAACGGCCACGGTGATGGCCTATCTGCTTGTGTTCCTGATCGGCGTGGTCACCCTGCTGCCGATGGTTCTTGGCGTATCCTATATCGGCAGTCACTATGATGATATGTACGCCAGCACCATGGTTTCCTCCGTGGCGGTAATCGGCGGCGCGGACGGCCCCACGAGCATTGGAATTGGCGTAAACGGCTTTATCTACAGCCCGGCCATGGGCCTGATGGCGCTTATTGCCGATCAGACAGGTTTGCTCAAGAGCACGCTGATGGATTATTCCTACACGCTGTACCGCATCTATGATTATCTGGATTTCAGCGCCATCAAGTGGGAAAACATGGCCTTCATGGCTGGCGCAGGGCTGCTGCTGGATCTGCTGGCGGCGTGCTTTGTGCGCCCGCGTGAAGCGCGGATGCGCCGGAGGAGCGCGAAAAAATGAACGTGATTCGATCTGCGCTGCGCCCGGTCAAGGGGCGTATGCGCGTGCTGCGCGCGGTGCGCTGCATGTGCTGGGGGCTGATGGCCGGGGCGGCGCTGTGCGCGGCGATCCTGCTGACGTCCTTCTTTGTGCCGCTGCGTGATCGCGCGCTGTACCTGCTGCTGGCTGCCCTGTGCCCGCCCGCGCTGGCTGGGCTGACTGGCCTTTTGTGGCCGGTAGGCACAGCCAGGGCGGCGCGCAGAGCCGACGACTGCGGCCTGAAGGAGCGCGTGCAGACGGCGCTTGCCGTACAGAACCGCCAGGACGATATGGCGCGCCTGCTGCGCCGGGACGCGCTGCGCAGCCTGCAAACGCTGCGCGTGCGCAAGGCGATGCCCGTCCGCGCGGCGCGGCTGCCGCTTTACATTGCGGCGGGGCTGGTGATGGCCTGCGGCGCGATGTTTCTGATCCCCAATCCGCAGGATGCGGTGCTGCGCGCACAGCGGCAGCTGCAGCAGAAAATCGCCGCCCAGCAGGAAAAGCTAAATGATGCGCAAAAGCAGCTGGAGCAGGCCAAGCTGACCGATAAGCAGCTGCAGGAGCTTCGCAAGATCCTGGGCGATCTGGCGCGGGAAACGGGCCGGGCCAAGGATCAGCGCGAGGCCATGACCAGCATCAGCCGCGCGCAGGAGCAGCTAAACCGCCTGCTTAATGAAGGCAAAAACGCCGCCATGGACGCATTGTCCCAGCAGGGGCTGGACAGCCTTGCCCAGGCCATGGCCCAGGCGCAGGGCGATGCCAGCCAGGCACTGGAGGACGCGATGCAGGGCATGGATCAGCAGGCGCTGAGCCAGGCGCTTGCGGATGCAGCCGAGCAGGCGGCCGCAGGCGATATGACCGACGCAGCCGCTGCCCTCAACGCGGCCGCCCAGGCAGCGGCCAGCGGCAGCATCTCCGGCGCGGCGCAGGCGCTTGGTCAATTGACCTCTGCCAGCATGGCGGCCTCGCAGATGAGCGCGGCCCTGCAAAGCGCCAAGACGGCTGTCAGCGGCGCGGCGCAATCTGCCGCCGGACAGGGCGGCACCAAGGGCGACGGCAGCGGCAAAGGTCAGGGCGCAGGTCAGGGCAGCGGCAATGGCCAGGGAAAGGGCTCGGGTACCGGCGCAGGCAAGGGCAGCACCAATGAGGATGCGGGGTACTCCCAATCCAACGGTGCGCAGCGACAGGCAGGCAGCGGCATGGCCCAGTATAAAACAGGCCAGTATGAAAGCATTTATGATCCCACCCGCCTGGGCGATGGCGGCGAAATCAGCCAGAGCACCGGCAAGGTGACGCAAAACGGCGAGCATACGCAATTGCAGCTTACGCCGGGACTGGGCAATACGCAGGGCAGCGTGCCCTATGATCAGGTGGCGGGTGAATACCGCGACGCGGCGGTGCAGTCCGCGCAGCAGGATAACCTGCCCGACTATGCCAGGCAATGGGTAAACGATTATTTTACGGCGCTGCTCGATCAGCAGTAAAAGGAGATAAATATGGCTACTGAACAGGAAATCCTTTCCTTCCGCAATACGGTGGAAGACATTCGCCGCGAAATCGGCAAGGAGATCATCGGCCAGCAGGACGTGGTGGAGCATATGATTATGGCGCTGGTGGCGGGCGGCAACGTGCTGCTGGAAGGCGTGCCGGGTTTGGGCAAAACGCGGCTGGTGCGCACGCTGTCGCACGTGCTGGATCTGCCCTTTTCGCGCATCCAGTTTACCCCCGATCTGATGCCTGCCGATATCACCGGCACTAACATCATCGTAAAGACCACGCAGGGCAACGCCTTTGAGTTCCAGCCCGGTCCGCTGTTTGCCTCGATCGTGCTGGCGGACGAGATCAACCGCGCTACGCCCAAAACGCAGTCTGCCCTGCTGGAAGCCATGCAGGAGCACTGCGTCACCGTAGCGGGCGTATCCCGCCCGATGAAGGAGCCCTACTTTGTGCTGGCCACGCAGAACCCCGTGGAGCAGGAGGGCACCTACCCCCTGCCCGAGGCGCAGCTGGACCGCTTTCTGTTTAAGGTGCTGGTGCCCTTCCCCACGCTGGAGGAATTGGGGGAGATTGTGCAGCTGACCACCACGGGTGAGGAGAAAACCGCCCAGAAGGCTGCCGACGGCGATACCATCCTGCGCCTGCGCGCCATTGCGCGCGAGGTGCCCGTGGCCCCCGCTGTGCAGCAGTTTGCACTGAAGCTGGTGCTGGGCACGCATCCCGAGCTTCCCGACAGCCCGGCGGCCGCCCGCGCCTATCTGCGCTTTGGCGCAAGCCCCCGCGCGGCGCAGGCCATCTTCAGCGCTGCCCGCGTGCGCGCGCTGATGCAGGGACGCTTCAATGTATCCTTTGAGGACGTCGCCGCCGTGGCCAAGAGCTGCCTGCGGCACCGTATTGCGCTCAACTTTGAGGGCATGGCGCAGGGACAGAGTGCGGACAGCATCATCGATGAATTGCTCAAGACGGAGAAAGCAGCATGCTGAGCGAGGCGTTTTTGCAGCGGCTGGACGCGCTGCAGCTGGCCATGCGCGCCCCTGCGCGCGGCGGCGCGGGGGGCCTGCGGCGTTCCCGCGCACTGGGCAGCTCGGTGGAGTTTTCGGATTTCCGCGAGTACGCGCCGGGCGACGATCTGCGCCGGGTGGACTGGAACGCCTACGCGCGCTTTGACCGCCTGTTTTTGAAGCTGTTCATGGAGGAGCAGGAAACCACCGTGCATATCCTGCTGGATTGCAGCCCTTCTCTGGGGATGCTGACCATCAATGCGCTGACCGCCGCAGACCGCATTGTCATCCCTGTCCAGGCCCAGTACCTCTCCGCCAAAGGCGTCGAACAGCTTTTGGGCACCGTCGCCCGTGTCAAGCGCAATATCAATCACAAGCTGAAAATCGACGGCGTGCTGCTCACGATGGTGGACAGCAGAACGAACAACAGCAAAGAGATTGCGTCGCTCCTGCGCAGCACCTATGGGCCGAAGATCAAGGTATTTGACACGGAAATTCCCCGTTCCGTGCGCGCGGCGGAGATCAGTGCCGAGGGCAAGAGCATCTTTGAACATGATCCCGGCGGCAAGGTTGCGGCTGCTTACCACGCGCTGACAAAGGAGGTGCTGCATCTTGAAGAACAGCGGCAGAAACATAAGTCTGACCTCCTACGATGATCTCTTTTCCACCGAGGAAATCAGACGTGGTGAATCTCATGAGCAGATTCAGCGAATCCCGCTCAGCGAGTTGCATCCGTTCAAAGATCACCCCTTCAAGGTCAAGGATGACGAGGCCATGATGGAGACCGCCGACAGCGTTCGGCAGTATGGTGTTCTGGTTCCGGCGATCGCCCGCCC
>OLXY01000717.1_pt1 | contig 14296 bp, 17 predicted proteins | sample 1644221 | NCBI WGS metagenome assembly OLXY01 (sample SAMEA103958121, study PRJEB25191) | human gut metagenome | reverse complement strand
CCTCGGGGATCACCGGGTTGACCTTGCCGGGCATGATGGAGGAGCCGTTCTGCCGCGCGGGCAGGTTGATTTCGCCCAGGCCATCGCGCGGGCCGGAGGACATCAGCCGCAGGTCGTTGCAGATCTTGGACAGGCTGACGCCGCAGCTTTTGAGCGCGGAGGACAGGGTGACATAGCAATCCAGATTCTGCGTCGCGTCGATCAGATTATCGCTTTGCGCAAAGGGGATGCCCGTCATTTCAGCCAGGATGGGCACCACGCTGCGCACGAAGTCGGGGGCGGCGTTGATGCCCGTGCCCACGGCCGTGCCGCCCAGGTTCAGCAGCAGCTGCTCCTCCCGGGCGCGGTCGATGCGGCGGTACTCGCGGCGCAGCACGGCGGCGTAGGCGGCAAACTCCTGCCCCAGGCGGATGGGCACCGCATCCTGCAGCTGCGTGCGTCCCATCTTGACCACGGTGTCAAACTCGTGGGCTTTGTCGTCCATCGCGTCGATCAGCCGCTGCAATTCGGGCAGCAGGCGCAGGGCGAAGGTATGCAGCGTCATCTTGCCGCAGGAGGGGTACACATCGTTGGTGGACTGGCCGCAGTTGACGTCGTCGTTGGGGTTGACCAGCGTATAATCGCCCTTTTTGCCGCCCAGGATCTCGATGGCGCGGTTGGCGATGACCTCGTTGGCGTTCATATTGGTGCTGGTGCCCGCGCCGCCCTGGATGGGATCGACGATGAACTGATCGTGCAGCCTGCCCGCGATGATCTCATCGCACGCCTGCTCGATGGCGCGGGACACCTCCTGCCGGATGGTGCCGGCGGCCAGGTTGGCGCGCGCGCAGGCCTTTTTGATCCAGGCGATGCTGACGATCATATTCCTTTGCAGGCGCTGGCCGGTGATGGGAAAGTTTTCCGCCGCGCGGACGGAATGGATGCCGTAGTAAACATCCTGGGGAATGTGCATTTCCCCGATGATATCGTGCTCAATCCTGAACGCCTCGCTCATGGTTGGCCGCCCCTTTCGCATATCGCAAATTGTTGTTGATATTATTATATGAAGCTGCTATACTATCTGCAAATACTTATATTGTTATCTCTCTTATTTATTTTTATCTATAGGAGGGCGGCCATGTTTCGAGAGATGCGCTATGTTTACGAGGTCTACCGCGAGCGCAGCTTTTCCCGCGCGGCACAGAAGCTGTATATCTCCCAGCCTTCGCTGAGCCTGATGATCAAAAAGGCCGAGGAACGTGTGGGCAGCCCGCTGTTTGACCGCAGCACCATGCCCATCGGCTTGACCGAAGCGGGACGGCAGTATATCCGCGCCGCCGAGCAGATCATGGAAATCGAGGGCTCCTTTCAACAATATATCAGCGATACCGAGGCGTGTCTTAGCGGCACGTTGGCGCTGGGCGGCACCACGCTGTTTACCTCCTATGTGCTGCCGCCGCTGATCAGCGCGTTTTCGGATCGCTTTCCCCGCGTGCAGGTGCGCATTCTGGAGGCGCACACCGCCGCGCTGGAGCGCGAGCTGCGCGAGGGTGAGCTGGACTTTGTGATGGAAAACTGCGCGTTCGACCCTGCGGTATACGACAGCATTGCCTATCGCGCCGAGCGGCTGCTGCTGGCCGTGCCCGCCAGCTTTGCGATTAACGAGGCCGCAGCGGCCTATCGCCTGACGGCGGAGGAGCTGCAGGCAGGCAGGGACGCGCCGGGCGTGCCGCTGGCGCTGTTCAAGGACGAGCCCTTCCTGCTGCTCAAGGAGGGCAACGATACCCGTCAGCGTGCCGACAGGCTGTGCGCCAAAGCGGGCTTTCGTCCCGGCGCGCGGCTGCTGCTGGATCAGCAGCTGACGGCCTACAACCTGGCCTGCTACGGGCTGGGCGTTACCTTTGTCAGCGACACGCTGGCCTGCAGCGTGCCGCCCGACGAAAGGCTGCATTTCTACCTGTTAGATAGCCCGCACGCGCGGCGCGCCGTCAGCCTGGTATACAAGCGCAGCCGCTTCATCACCCGCCCCATGCGCGAATTTCTGCAATTGCTCTCCATCGACGGCGAATAGCTGCATTTGTGCATTTTTGTACCATGCAAACGGTTGTCATCTTGCAGCATTCCAATTTTTCAATAAAAAATATTGACAAATAGCACAAAATCGTATATGATACCGTTGCACGGGAAAGAAAGCAATAATCGAATATGGAAAAGCCCTTTCCTCCGCGCAAATTCGCGGTATATCCGCAAAAAGGAGCGATACCTTCATGAAAAAGTTCTTCGCGCTGCTTCTGGCTCTGTGCCTGGCAATGACGATGGTCGCCTCCGTTGCCTCCGCCGAGGGCGGCAAGGTGTACTACCTCAACTTCAAGCCTGAAGCCGACGCCGCTTGGCAGGAGCTGGCCAAGACCTATACCGAAAAGACCGGCGTGCAGGTGACCGTCGTGACCGCTGCCTCCGGCACCTACTCTCAGACCCTGACCGCTGAAATGGACAAGAGCAGCGCTGCCCCCACCCTGTTCCAGTGCGGCAACCTGGAAGGTCTCCAGACCTGGCGCGATTATATGCTGAATCTGAGCGGCACTGATTTCGCCAACGAAATGACCACCTCCGACTTCAACCTCTACGGCGAAAACGGCGAGCTGCTGGCCGCTGGTTACTGCTACGAGGCTTTCGGCATCATCGTCAACAAGGCGCTGCTGGAAAAGGCCGGCCACAAGCTGGAGGAAATCAAGGATTTCGCCAGCCTGAAGGCTGTCGCCGAGGATATCCACGCCCGCGCTGCGGAGCTGGGCTTTGACGCCTTCACCTCCGCCGGCCTGGACGGCTCCTCCTCCTGGCGCTTCTCCGGCCATCTGGCCAACATGCCCCTGTACTACGAGTTCCGCGATGACAACGTAACCGAGAAGCCCGCCACCATCAAGGGCACCTACCTGGATAACTTCAAGAACATCTGGGATCTGTACATCAACAACTCCGCCACCAAGCCCGCTGATCTGGCCACCGCTACCGGCGATCAGGCTGAATCCGAGTTCGGCACCGGCAAGGCTGCCTTCTATCAGAACGGTACCTGGGAATACGCCACCCTGATTGGCGAAAAGTTCGGCATGAAGTCCGAAGACCTGGCCATGATCCCCATCTACTGCGGCGTTGAGGGCGAGGAAAAGGCCGGCCTGTGCTGCGGCACCGAAAACTGCTGGGCTGTCAACTCCAAGGCTTCTGAGGCCGATATTAAGGCGACCCTGGACTTCCTGTACTGGGTTGTCACCAGCGAAGAAGGCACCGCGATGATGGCCGAGCAGTTTGGCCCCATCCCCTTCAAGGCTGCCAAGGCTTCCTCCAACGTATTCTTCAACGACGCCAACGCCTACATCGCCGATGGCAACTACGTTGTCACCTGGGCCTTCAACTACACCCCCAATGTTGACGCGTGGCGCGCTGGCGTTGTGGACGCCATGATGCAGTATTGCGCCGGCGGCAGCTGGGACAACGTGGTTGACGCGTTCGTTCAGGGCTGGGCCGTGCAGTATGCCAACGCAAACGAATAAGAGCACCTAAGCGCGGGGGAGCGGGATCATTCCCGCCCCCCGATTTTTCCGTACAGGGGGATTTACCATGCAGCAAAAAACGCAGCACAAGCGTAAAAAAGAAACCGTCGCCGTCAATTCGCGCCTGATTCGCCGCCCGATTCAGCGCTGCTTCGCCATCTTTCTGCTGCCTACCTTCGCGGCGTTCTGCATCGGCTTTCTCTGGCCGTTTGTAAAGGGGCTTTATCTTTCCTTCTGCACCTTTACCACCACCAGCAACGCCAAATGGGTGGGGCTGCAAAACTATCAGAAGGCTCTGACGGACGCCAGCTTTCTGCATGCCTTCTGGTATACGGCGCTGGTAGCCATTGTATCACTGATTCTGATTAACGTGCTGTCCTTCGCCGTGGCCTACGCCCTCACGCGCAAAATTCCAGGGGCCAATATCTACCGCGGCGTGTTTTTCATGCCCAACCTGATCGGCGGCATCGTGCTGGGCTACATCTGGCAGCGCATCTTCAACGGCATCCTGCCCACGGCCATCGTGCTCAATACCCACTATGGCTTCTGGGGCTTGATTGTGCTGATGTGCTGGCAGCAGGTGGGCTATATGATGATTATCTATATCGCCGGCCTGCAATCGGTATCCGAGGATATGCTGGAGGCCGCGCGTATCGACGGCGCGAACGGCTGGCAGATCCTGTGGAAGATCACCATTCCCACCGTCATGCCCTCTATCACCATCTGCACCTTCCTGACGCTGACCAACTCCTTTAAGCTGTTCGATCAGAACATGGTGCTCAACGAGGGTCGTCCCTACATCTTCCAAAACGGCGTGCAGATCAAAACCACTGAGATGCTGGCGCTGAACATCTACAATACCTTCTATATGAATGCAAAATCCCGCGGCGTAGGCCAAGCCAAGGCCGTGCTGTTCTTTATCCTGGTGGCCGCCATCGCGCTGATTCAGCTGCGCGCGACCCATGAAAAGGAGGTGCAGCAGTGATGCGTACCAGTAAAAAATGGGGCATTGCGCTGTCCGTGCTTTTCGCAATTATCAGCCTGTTTTATCTGATGCCCATTGCCGTGGTGCTGATTAATAGCTTTAAGGATAACATTGCCGTTAACTCAAACGTGTTCGCCCTGCCCAACCAGGAAACCTTTGTGGGCTGGAGCAACTATGTAAACGGCCTCACCTCCGGCGCGTATCCCTTCCTGTATTCGGCGGGCTACAGCTTTATGATCACCATCCTGTCGGCTATCTTGATCCTGCTGTGCACCTCCATGGCGGCGTGGTACATCTCCCGCGTGGATGATATCGCCTCCAGGGTGGTGTACTTCCTGTGCGTGTTCTCCATGGTAGTGCCCTTCCAGATGGTCATGTTCACCCTGGCGCGCACGGCCTACACGCTGAAGCTGAACACCCCCTGGAGCATCCCCGTGGTGTATCTGGGCTTTGGCGCGGGCCTGGCGGTGTTTATGTTCAGCGGCTTTGTCAAGGGCATGCCCCTGGCCATGGAGGAAGCCGCAGCCATCGACGGCTGCGGCCCCATCCGCACGTTCTTCGGCGTGGTGCTGCCCATCATGAAGCCCATCTTCATTTCCGTGGGCGTGCTGGAAATCATGTGGGTATGGAACGACTATCTGCTGCCCTACCTGGTACTGGACAGCACCAAGTACAAGACCATCCCCATCCACATCCAGTATCTGCAGGGCAGCTACGGCCATGTAGACCTGGGCGCCATGATGGCGCTGATTATGCTGAGCATCCTGCCCATCATCATCTTCTACCTGTGCTGCCAGAAGTACATCATCGCGGGCGTAACCGCGGGCGCGGTAAAAGGCTAAAAAAGGCCATCCCCTAAACCAGGGATTATCTTTGAAGGAGCTTCGGCTCCTTCATTTTTACGTTTCATGCAATTGACAGCCACCGCGCAACAGGATACAATGATACGGTATTATGCGTATGCTATACGCTGCGTTTGGAGGCGATTGCTTGCACAAGTGGGATGTTCGCTTTATGGATATGGCGCATCTGGTATCCACCTGGACCAGCTGCTATACCCCCGGCCGGGCCATCGGCGCTGTGATTGTAAAGGACAAGCGCGTGATGACCACCGGCTATAACGGCGCGCCCGCCGGCCTGCCCACCTGCAAGGAACGCGGCGAGTGCCTGCGCCGCAAGCTGGGCGTGGCGAGCGGCACGCACGCTGAAATCTGCTATGCCGTGCATGCCGAGCAAAACGCCATCATTCAGGCCGCCAGGCTGGGCGTGTCCATCGACGGCGCAACGCTATACTGCACGCATCAGCCCTGCTCGCTGTGCACGCGCATGATCATCAACGCCGGCATTCGCCGCGTTGTGTACGAGCAGGGATACCCGGACGATTTCTCCCTGCAGCTGTTCCATGACGCGCAGATTCCCATTGAACAATACGACCCCGCCACGGGAGGTACTACGCCATGCTGAAAAAGATCATTGCAGTTTTGCTGATTCTCTGCCTGTCTCTGCCCGTCTGCGCGCTGGCGCAGCAGGATCCCAAGCCCATCGCCACTTACGCGCCGCAGGATATCCCCAAAACGCCTGAGGGCGTGCATCACTACCTGCTGCTGTGCGCCGACACCTGGAAGTGCGATATCAACAACATGGATAACTACACCGACGGCATCATGCTGGTAACGGTGGATACCGTGGCGCACCGCATCATGCTCACCTCGTTTATCCGCGATATGCTGGTGCTGCGCCCCGACGGCAAGTACGGCCGCATCAACGCTGTGGCCAGCCGCTTTGGCCTGCAAGGTCTGGTGGATACCATCAACTCGCACTTTGGCCTGGAAATCGACAAGTATATCCTGGTGGACTGGACGGACGTGGGCGAGATCATCGACGCGCTGGGCGGCGTGGATATCACCATTACCAGCGGCGAAGCCACCCGGCTACGCGATAAGCTGACCTATAAGTCCGACTGGACGGAGCCTGTGCTGTCGGGCGCTGGCACCTATCACTTCCGCGGCTATGCGGCGGTTATCTATATGCGCATCCGTTCCAGCGGCCGCGTGGACGGCGAGAGCTACGACTACCGCCGCACCACCCGCGCGCGCAACGTGGTATCCTCCCTGGCCGATAGCCTGCGCGATATCACCTGGCCCGAGGCTACCAAGCTGGCCACTGTGACCATCTGGAAAAGCATTGTGGATACCAATATGACCCTGGCCGATATGATGACCGCGGCGGGCTATGCCTTTGACCTGCGCAGCGCCGAAATTGAGCAGCTGCGCATCCCCGTGGGCAATACGGGGCATGAATTCTACTATTACGATATGGCCACGCAGGAAATTGACTACGAGGCCAACCGCGAAGCCCTGCAGGCCTTCCTGCTGGAAAGCTATACCGTGCGCGGTGTGGACGACGCGGACGACTGGGACTGGTAATAAATATACATCCGCATTTTTGAGGGGGTTCTGCCTGTGTTGGATACTGTTTTGCACGCAATTCTTGATTTTGTCGGCGCGCACTCGGCGCTTTTGACGGTTTTGATTTTGATTGCCCTGGGCGTGGGCATGGTGCTGTGCCTGACTGTGCAGAAGCGCCGCTTCACCGTGCGCGAAATCGCGGTGATGGGCATGCTGGCCGCGCTCAACATTGTGCTGGCCGAGGTATGCAAGATCACCATCATCCCCAATGCCCTGGTGCTGTCCTTTGGCTTTTTGCCCATCGCCGTGTGCGGCATGCTCTTTGGCGTGGCGCCCACGGTGACGGTGGCGGTGGTGGCCGATATCCTGGGCGCGCTGCTGTTCAGCTCGGGCTCATTCTACTTTGGCTATACGCTCACAGCCTTCCTGGTGGGGCTGTTTTACGCGCTGTTCCTGCATAAAAGGGATTTGTCCCTCGCCCGCTGCGCCCTGTGCCAGCTGCTGGTATCCATCGTGTGCTATGCGCTGCTCAACTCCATCTGGGCGCTCAACTGGGTCACCAAGACCGCCGCGGCGGAATACATCGGCACGCGGCTGATCATGCAGCCCATTCTGTATCCCGTATACCTGCTTTTCCTGTTGCTGCTGCGTAAATACCGCAAACCATTGGAGGGGGCGCTGCGAAAATGACGGTAAACAAGCCCGAGATCCTGCGCGTATTGCAGGAAACCTACCCTGAAGCCAAGGCCGAGCTGCATTTTTCCAATCCCTATGAAATGCTGGTATCCACCATGCTGTCCGCCCAATGCACGGATAAGCAGGTGAACAAGGTCACACCCGCCGTGTTTCGGGATTTTCCCAATCCCCGCGCCATGGCGGCCACCACGGCTGAGGTGCTATACCCTTATATAAAGTCCTGCGGCTTTAAGACCAAGGCCGCCAACATCGTGGCCGCCTGCCAGATCATCACCGAAAAATACAACGGCGAGGTGCCCGCCGATATGGACGCGCTGACCAGCCTGCCGGGCGTAGGACGCAAAACGGCCAACGTGGTGCTATCCAACGCCTTTCATATCCCCGCCATCGCGGTGGATACGCACGTTTTCCGCGTCAGCAACCGGCTGGGTCTGGCGGAGGCCAATAACGTGCTGGATACCGAAAAGCAGCTGCAGCGCGCCATCCCGCGCGAGGATTGGAGCGCCGCGCATCACTGGCTGATCTGGCATGGCCGCCGGGTATGTACCGCGCGCAATCCGCACTGCGACGCATGCCCGTTATCCGCGCTGTGCCGCGATTATCAAACCCGTCAGGCGGAATCCGCCGCAAGGAGTGCTCATGAGTCAGATACCCTCGCCCTATGATCCCACGCACGGTCATCACCATCAGGAACATATGCACAGCGAGCACTGCGGGCTGTGCCGGATCGAGCTGGAGCATGTTTCGGTATCCGCCGGCGGCGATACGCTGCTGAGCGATGTGAACATGCACATCCACTGCGGCCAGCTCACCGCGCTGGTAGGCCCCAACGGTGCGGGCAAAACCACGCTGGTGCGGGCGCTGCTGTCGCAGATTCCCCATACGGGGCAGATCCGCCATATGGATAATCAGGAGCGGCCGCTGCGCTCGGTGCGCACGGGCTATGTGCCCCAGCAGCTGCCCTTTGACAAGCAGATGCCCGTCACCGTGACGGACTTTCTGGCCGCATCGCTCACACGCCGCCCGGTATGGACGGGCGTTGGCAAAAAAACGCGCGCGCAGGTGCTGGAAGCGCTGGCTTTGGCCCGCGCCGAAAAGCTGGCCAGCCGCCAGCTGGGACAGCTCAGCGGCGGTGAATTGCAGCGCGTGCTGCTGGCCATGGCCCTCACTCCCACCCCCGACCTGCTTGTGCTGGACGAGCCGGTATCGGGCGTAGATCAGAACGGCCTGTGCCTGTTTCTGGATACCGTATCAGCGCTGAAAAAGAGCCGCCACATGGCCATCCTGCTCATCTCCCACGATTGGTCGCTGGTGCGCAGGTATGCCGACACCATGGTGCTGCTGAACAAAACCGTGCTGTGCGAGGGCACGCCCGATACGGTGTTTGGCTGTGAAACCTTCCGCGAGGCCTTCCCCGCGGCGGCCGGCAAGGAGGCGTAAAGCATGGAAACCGTATATCGCGTGATGGATGCGCTGCTGCCCTTTGAGCTGTTCCGCTACGCCTTTATGAAAAACGCGCTGCTGGCGCTGCTGCTGCTGACCCCGCTGCTGGCGCTGCTGGGCACCATGGCGGTCAATCAGCGCATGGCCTTTTTTTCTGATGCGCTGGGTCACAGCGCGCTGGCGGGCCTGGGACTGGGCGTGCTGCTGGGGCTCAGCAACGTTACGCTGATCCTGGTGCTGTTCGGCATCCTGTGGGCGGTGCTGATTACCCGCATCAACCGCACGGGCTCAGCCTCGTCGGATACCACCATCAGCGTATTCTCCTCCGCCGGCATCGCGCTGGGGCTGCTGATCCTTTCCGGCAGCGGACAATACAATAAATACTCCTCCATCCTGGTAGGCGATGTGCTGGCCATCGCGCCCGCCGATATCCTGTGGCTGGCCGTCGCGCTGGCTGCGGGCGTGCTCCTGTGGGCGGCGCTGTACAACCAGCTCCTGCTCACCGCCGTCAATCCGCAGCTGGCGCAAAGCCGCGGCATCGCCGTCAAATGGGTGGAATACGCCTTTGTCATCCTGGTAGCCGTGGCTGTCATGCTCTCCATCCGCTGGGTGGGCGTGCTGCTGATTAACGCGCTGCTGATCCTGCCTGCCGCCGCGGCGCGCAACATCGCCCGCAGCGTTGCCCAGCATGCGCTGCTGAGCGTGCTGATTTCCGTATTCAGCGGCGTGGCCGGGCTGTGCGTATCCGTGCCGCTGGGCTGCGGCGTAGGCGCGGCCGTGGTGCTGTGCGCCGCCGTGTGTTATGCCGTCAGCCTGCTGCTTGGCCGCGCGCTGCGCGTGCATCTTCAAGCCTGAACGACCGAGGTGCTTTTATGAAGCTGTATCACGACTCCCGCTCGCTGGATTGCCGCGCCCCCTTCGGCGCGGTCCGCTGCGGTGATATCGTCCGTCTTCGCGTCTATTGCCAGGGCAGGCCGCGCGCGGTCAACGCCGTCATTACGCTCAACAACCAGCCCTATACCATCCCCCTGCAGCCCGACGGCCGCGACGGCTACGAGCTGCGCTTTGCCGCGCCCGCCACCCCGCGCCTGCTGTGGTACTATTTCGCGGCGGTGCTGCTGCATGCCGCGGCGAATATTCCCGCGGCGCTGTCCCAGTTGGGGCTGCTGCGGAGCATGTGGTGCATTGAAGGAATCATTCTGGCGGTGAACGCCGCGGTTTGCCTGTTCGTTTGGTCGGTTTACCGCAAAGCGTGCGTCCACAGGCCTTTGGCTGGCTGAGCGCGGCCGGGACGGAGCAGCAGAAAAGGAGGATTTGCCGTGCGTGTCAAGGAATATTTACGGCGCAAGGTAGCGTTTTTTGCAAGCGTTATTGAAATCGCCATTTCCATCATCGTGCTCATCGCCATTGTTATCGCGGGTATACAGGTGGTGCGCGAGGTGTTCAGCCTTGCGGGCGATCCGAAAGCCCACGAGGGCTTTACAGTGTTTTTGGGCCACGCGTTCAACCTGATCATCGGCGTGGAGTTTATCAAGATGCTGGCAAAGCATACGCCCGGCTCCGCCATTGAGGTGCTTCTGTTCGCCATCGCCCGGCAGATGGTGGTGGAGCATACTTCGCCGCTGGAAAATCTCATCGGCATCGTCACCATCGCGCTGATCTTTGCCATCCGGAAATTCCTGTTCGTGCCCTCCTTCGGTGAGCACTCTGCGTTTCATGAAGAGGAGGAGACGCGGGCCGGAGCCTTAAGCGCTGCCGGTGCGCCGCGGCGGGAGTGATGGAACGGAGCGCGGCGCGAAAAGGCCGCAGGCTATCCCGTCTCCGGCCCGGCACCGCCGATTGCAGATACGGAAAAAGCCTTTGCCCCGGGACGCAATGTCCGGGGCAAAGGCTTTTTTGCAAAAATGGGATGCGGAACGGGCTTATTCTTTAAAAGCCCACAGGCGCTGCCCCAGATAGTTGCAGGCGGTAAAGATCACCTGCGCTACCAGCATGGCGATGCGCGCCTGCCAGTCTGTGGAAACAGCGGGAAAGAAGCGCCCCATGAACATCGGCACCAGAAAATCCGAAAGGCCGAAGCTGATGAGGTAGCACACCGCGATGACCACAGAAAAGCGCACGGCGCTTTGCAGCAGAGGGGCCTTGCTTTCAAAACTGTATTTCCGGTTGAAGATAAAGCTGAACACGCTGCATACGGTGAACATCAGCGCGGTCGCGCCCCAATAGCCCAGCGCGCCGTACAAAAGCTGGCTGCCGACCATGCTGACGAGTGTGTTCAGCCCGCCGATGATAAGAAAGATCAGCAGGCTCCTGTCCCAGAAAAACGAGAACAGTTTTTTAAACAGGCGCATCTCAGTCCACGACCTTCACACACTTCATCACAACGGGCGTTTTGGGCTTGTCGCGGAAATCCGTGGCGACGGACGCGATCTCGTCGACAACGTCCATGCCTTCCACCACATGGCCGAAAGCGGCGTAATTGCCGTCCAGATGCGGCGCGTCGGCATGCATGATGAAGAATTGGCTGCCCGCGGAGTTGGGCATCTGGCTGCGGGCCATGCTGATGACGCCGCGGGTATGGCGGATGGGGTTTTCAACGCCGTTTGCGGCAAATTCGCCTTTGATGCCATAGCCCGGGCCACCCATGCCGGTGCCCTGCGGATCGCCGCCCTGGATCATGAAATCCGGAATGACGCGATGGAAAATCAGCCCGTCATAGAAGCCGCTGTTGGCCAGGGAGATGAAGTTGCCCACGGACTGGGGCGCGTGCTCGGGATACAGCTCGCCCTCCATCACAGAGCCGTCCTTCATGGTGATTACAAACGTGGGATGAAAATAATCCTGCATGGCAGTGTCCTCCAATTTTTAATCGTTTAACGGATAGCCTTCTATCCATATTAAATGATAGAACGAACGGGCGCTTTTGTCAATGCAAAAGGCATTTTACGGGCATAAAAACAGGGCGGAATTACACACTCCGCCCCGTTATTCATCTTCCTCCCGCCACTGAAAGCGCATGTCCGCATGGGTATCATCCCGCAGGGGCACGCCCTCGTCGCGCAGCAGCTCGGCCTGCTCGGGCCAGCCGGGAGCCAGCCGCCCCGCGTGGTTGACCACCCGGTGGCAGGGATAATCCCCATACAGGCTGGCATCGCGCAGCACGCGGCCCACCAGTCGGGCGTTTTTCTCCCGCCCGATCAGGCGGGCAAGCTGCCCGTAGGTGGCCACGCGGCCGGGCGGGATCTCGCTCACCGCAGCCAGGATCTCATAGATCAGCCGCTCGTCCGTCATGCGTTTTACTTGGGATCTTCATGCGTGCGCTGATCGCCCAGGAAGAACACCGCCACCGTGCCAGGGCCGCAGTGCGCGCCGATGATGGTGCCGATTTTGAGCAGATGCACATCGGCCTTGGGGAATTCCGCGCAGATTTCCGCCCGCGCGCGCTCGCCATCCACCGGATCGTCGCTGTGGCAGATCAGGCACTTGCCGCTGTAGTTTACGCCGTCCTGCACATGATTGCGCATCACGCGGATGGTCTCCTTGACCGCGTTGGCGCGGCCGCGCACCTTATCGTAGGCAATGATGCGGCCTTCGTCGTTCAGGCGCATGATGGGGCAGATATTCAAAATGGTGGCGATGGTGGCCGTCGCGCCGGACATGCGCCCGCTGCGGCGGAAGTAGGTCAGATCCGTGGAGAAGAACTGATGATGAATGCGCCCGCAGTTCTTCACCGCCCAGTCGGCGGCTTCCTCAATGCCCATGCCCTGATCGCGCAGATCGGCCACCAGATCTACCAGCAGGCCGTAGCCGCCGCAGGAGCACAGCGAATCCACCACCATCATGCGGTGGCCATCGATCTTGCCATCCAGCTCACGGGCGGCGTTCATAGCGTTGTTGACCGAAGCCGACATGCCCGAGCCGAAAGCGATATGCAGCACATCGCCGTGCTTGAGCTGCTCGGTAAAAAAGTCAATATAGCGCTCGGTATTGATCTGCGAGGTTTGGGGAATCGCGCCTTCACGCATAGCTTGATAGAACTTTTCCAGCATGCCGGGGTTGCGCTCCATATCGTCCTCGCGCTCCACACCGTCCAGCACGTAGGTGTAAAAGATCACGGGGATCTCACGCTGCTGGCAGTAATCATACGGCAGATCTACGGTAGAACCGCAGGTAAGAATAAATTTTCGATCCATGGCCGGTCGCCCTCCGTCAGTGTAATGTGGAATACATATATTGTAACAAATTATGCGTCCAAAATCCACTGTGAAATGTCTTTTTTGCCCTCTCCCATGCGTAGAAAAGCCGCTCTACTGCCAGTGGAGCGCGCAATCTGGTTTATTTTATATCCCGCCTGATGCAAAAATGCCTGGTCAAAGCAAAATTCTGCCCGCGCGCACATTCTTCCATCGGGCGGCATAGAATAAAGCGAATCATCCATGGGAGGTGCCGTCCAATGTCCGATAATACCACCACGCGCCCCGACGATACATCCTGCGCCTATACCTATACGGTCAAGCGCGGAGACAGCTTTTACCTCATCGCCCGCCGCCTGGGCGTGCCGCTGCGCGATCTGATGAACGCCAATCCCGATATCCATCCTGCCCGGCTGATGGTGGGCGACGTGCTGTGCATTCCCCGGGAGGAGGACGATACCCCCTCTGCCGGTACGGGAACGGGCAACGCAGGCTCCAGCGGCAGTTCAACCGGCTCCACGGGCGGTGCCACGGGTTCCGGCAATACAGGCTCTACCAGCGGCACCACGGATTCCGACAGCACCGGCTCTGCCGGCGGCACGACTGGTTCCACCGGCAGCACCGGCTCTACCGGCGGAACAACCAATTCCGGCAGCACAGACTCCACGGACGGTGCGGAAACCGAAACCCCTGCGCCTTCCTGCCCCGTGGATCAGCGGGTGCAGGTGGAGCAGGGGCAGACGGTAGCGGATATTCAGTTGAAGAACCTGTTGAGCCGCCATACGCTGGAAAGCGCCAACCCCGGCGTGAATCTGGATCGGCTGCGCACCGGGCAGACTCTGTGCGTGCCCACAGAGAACGTGCCCTGCGACGTGCCGGAGACCTACACCATGGGCACGGGAGAAACGCTGGAAAGTCTGGCGGTGAAGTTCGGCCTGCCGGTAGCCCGGCTGCTGCGCTCCAATCCCTGTCTGGCTCCGCAGGATTTTGAGGCCGGGACGGTGGTAGTGCTGCCCCGCAGCGGCAGCTGATCTCAGGCGGTCT
>OLXY01000715.1_pt1 | contig 14374 bp, 15 predicted proteins | sample 1644221 | NCBI WGS metagenome assembly OLXY01 (sample SAMEA103958121, study PRJEB25191) | human gut metagenome | reverse complement strand
TCCTAGCAAGCACTGAATTCGTTCACACGAAATTCTTCTTGATGGGATAAAATCCCAAAACCCTTTCTAATATTTTGAGAAAAATATTTAATAGAAATAAAATTAAAAACATTGTTATATTTCCTTTTAAATTTTAGAAAAATGTGATATAGTAGTTTTGAAATTTTGGAGGTAAAAATGAAAACAGTGAAACCTTTTGTAAAATGGGCTGGTGGAAAAAATAGTTTAATACCACAAATAACAAAATATTATCCATTTGAATTAAAAAATGGTTTTATTGAAAGGTATATTGAACCTTTTGTGGGTGGTGGTGCTGTTTTGATAGACATTTTACAGAAATATGAAATAAAAGAAGCATATGCTTTTGATATAAATATAGATTTAATTAATTGTTATAATGTAATAAAAAATAATGTTGAAGAATTAATAAGAAAGTTAGATAAAAAAGAAAAAGAATTTCTAACTTTAAATGATAAGGAAAGACAAGGTTATTTTTATGATATTAGAGCAGAATATAACTCTTACAAACTAAAGGATGAATTAGATGTAAAACGAGCTTCTGAATTTATTTTCTTAAATAGAACTTGTTTCAATGGATTATATAGAGTTAATAAAGATGGAAAATTTAATGTACCTTGTGGTAAATATAAAAATCCAACAATATGTGATTCTATCAATTTAAGAAATTTATCAAAACTTATTAAAAATGTTATTTTTGAATATGGTGATTACAAAAAAAGTGAACAATATGTAAATGATAATACATTTGTATACTTTGATCCACCTTATAGACCTTTATCAGTTACATCTGGATTTACATCTTATACTAAAGAAGATTTTAATGATGACAATCAAAAGGAATTGGCCCAATATTATAATAAATTAAGTTTAAAAAATGCAAAATTGATGTTAAGCAATTCAAATCCAAAGAATGTTAATGAAAATGATAATTTTTTTGAAGACATATATAAAGGCTTCTACATAAATGAAGTTTCAGCAAAAAGAATGATAAATTCAAATGCTAAAGGTCGTGGAGAAATTTCCGAATTGCTAATAACAAATTATGAGGAGCAATTAAAATGGAATTATCAAATAAATTCTACTTTAGAGAGGGTAGCTTTAAGTTAATAAATGATGATACCTTTAATGCATTAAAAAATTTCGAAGAAAAAACCTTTGACATGATATTTGCTGATCCACCTTATTTTTTATCAGATAATGGTATAACTTGTAGCGGTGGTAAAATGGTCAGTGTTAACAAAGGATTTTGGGATAAGTCTTTATCAGTTAAAGAAAAACATGAATTTAATAAGAAATGGATTAAAGAATGTTATAGAGTTTTAAAAGATAATGGAACAATATGGATTAGTGGAACATTGCATAATATTTATTCAATAGGTATGGCTCTTGAAGAAGAAGGATTTAAAATAATCAATAATATAACTTGGCAAAAAACTAATCCTCCACCAAACCTAGCTTGTAAAACATTTACTCATTCAACTGAAACAATATTATGGGCTAAAAAAGATTTAAAGAAAAATAAATACACATTTAATTATGACTTAATGAAAGAATTAAATGATAATAAGCAAATGAAAGATGTTTGGACAACTTCTTTGACTAAACCATCTGAAAAGAAACAAGGAAAACATCCTACACAAAAGCCTTTAGAAATATTAGATAGAATTATATTAGCTTCAACAAAAGAAAATGATTTAATTTTAGACCCATTTTGTGGTAGTAGTACAACAGGAATTGCAGCAATAAAGTTGAATAGAAGATACATAGGAATAGACAATGAAAAAGAATATTTAGATTTATCTATTAGAAGATATCAAGAAATAAAGGAGAAGTAGTTATGAAAAGAGACTTTGCGCAATGGCTATTAACTTTTACAGATAGCATAGCGGATTATAAATATTACATAGATTTTGAAACTATATATAGAAATGCTGAAGAACATAAAATTGAATTAAATATGCTAAATTCCTTGATTGGTAGTAAAAATATAGAAAAAGATTTTGTAGATTTAATAAACAAATATCCTGAAATATTAAAATGCATTCCAATTTTATTAGCAGTAAGACAATATGAAATAATTGTTTTAGATGATGAAGGTAACAAATTTGAATACAATTTCAAAAAAATGAATTACAGCATAGAACAATATAAAGTATTTATGAGGGAAACAGGATTATTTGATTTAATTCAAAATCATCTAGTAAATAACTTATATGATTATGTTTTAGGTGTAGAATCTGGATTAAATTCAAATGCAAGAAAAAATCGTGGTGGACATCTAATGGAAGATGTTGTAGAAAGATTTATTCAAAAAGCTGGATTTAAGAAGAATGAAACATATTTTAAAGAAATGTATTTACAAGAAATAGAAGAAAAATGGAAACTAGATATGTCATTTATTAGTAATCAAAATCAAGCGACTAAAAGATTTGATTTTGTCGTAAAAACTGATAATTGCATATATGGAATTGAAACGAATTTTTATGCAGCAGGTGGTTCAAAACTTAACGAAACAGCAAGAAGTTACAAAATGATTGCTGAAGAAGCTGAGAAAGTTGTTGGTTTCGAATTTGTATGGTTTACAGATGGAATGGGATGGATTTCAGCAAGAAATAACTTAAGAGAAACATTTGATAGAATGGATAACATTTATAATATTGCAGATATGAAAAATGGAATTATGAAAGAAATATTTAAATAATAAAAGATACTTAAGAAAAGCAAAGTAATAATGTGATTATAGTTGCAGAATTATTTTGCTTTTTTGATAACAAATGACGGGTTTCGACAAAATGTTTTAAGAATATATAGTAATATTAAAATAGGAGATGAAAGATATGGAAAATTTTGAAAGAGGTTCTGAATGGAGACAATGGGATTTGCATCTACATACTGCAACTTCATATGATTATAAATATAAGGCAAGTGATTCAGATGAAAAATTGTGTGAAGAATTAAAAAAACAGAAAATATCAGCAGTTGCAATAACAGATCACTTTGTTATTAATAAAGAAAGAATAGAGAATTTAAGGAGGATTGCACCAGAAATAATTTTCTTTCCAGGAGTTGAATTAAGAATTGATAAAGGTTCTGATAATCTACATATTATTATTATCTTTGATGATAAAATTAATTTGAAAGATTTAGAAGAAGATTTTTCTGCTGAAATGATTAGAAGGAACCGAAAAGGTGATAAAGATGAGAATTATTATTGGGATTTCGAGCAAGTAATTAAATTTGCAAGAGAAAGGAATGGAATTATTTCTATTCATGCAGGAAGAAAATCAAATGGATTAGAAAAAGAGATTACTAATTCACTTGAAGTAAATCAAGCTATAAAGAAGGAAATTGCTGATAATATTGATATATTTGAAATGGGAACGAAAAAAGATTTTGAAACATATGAAAATATAGTTTTTAAAGAAATTGAAAAGAAAGCAATGATATTGTGTTCAGATAATCATGACCCTAAAAATTATATAAGAAAAGAAAAAATGTGGATTAAAGCTGATACAACATTTGAAGGATTAAAATATGCAATAAATGATCCTGAGAATAGAATATTTATAGGAGACCTTCCTGAAAAAGAAAAAGTGGTTAATTATAATAAAACAAAATATATAAAATCTTTGTCTATAAAAAAGATAAAGAAAGATTCAAAAGATACATGGTTTAATAATGAATTAATATTTAATAAAGATTTGATAGCTATTATTGGAAATAAAGGAAATGGTAAGAGTGCTTTAGCAGATATAATCTCATATACTGCTAATCATAAAGCAAAATTTTCATTTCTGAATCAAGAAAAATTTAGAAATAAAAAGTCTAATATTGCAAATAATTTCATTAGCAAATTGACATGGGAAGAGGACAGTATAGTAAATACTAAAAATTTAGGAGAAGATTTAGATGACCAAAGTATTGAAATGGTAAAATATATTCCTCAAAGCTATTTAGAGGAAGTGTGTAATGAAATTTCTAGCGGTAGTAGTACAAAATTTAGTGATGAATTAGGTAAAGTTATTTTTTCACATATTCCAGAAGAAGATAAATTGGGGTATTTAAGTATAAATGAATTGATTGAAAATACTACTTTAAGCAAGAAAAACGAAAAATATAAATTAATAGAAAATCTAAAAGAAACAAATACTAAGATAGCAGAAAAAATTATAAAAACATCTGAAGAATATAAAAAAGAAATAAGTGATAAGCTTGAAATAAAAAGAAAAGAATTACAATCATTAACAAAAGAACAACCAGAAAAAGTGGAGAAACCAGAAAATAATGATGAACTAAAAGATTTGCAAAGTAGTATTTTAAAACAAATAGATACTTTAAATACGGAAAAGAGTAAATTAATTGAAGAAAAAGATGAATTATCTAGCAAATCTGCTAAACTTAAAATTTCTATTCAGAAGTTACAAGATATAATTGAAGAAACTAACAGCATTATTTCTGAAACTAATAATTATAAGAGTATGTTAGAGAGAAATATTAGAGATAATAATTTAAATCTGAAAGTTAATGATGTTATTGATATAAAAATAAACATTGATGTATTAAAAAGAGAACTTAAAAATATTGTTAAAGAACAAAATGATATATTCAAAAAAATAGACACAAATGTAGAAGATTCAATCTCAAATAAAATTAATGAAATTGATATTAAAATTAAAGAATTATCCAATAAATTGGATGAACCAAATAAAAAATATAAAAAATATGAATTGGAACTAAAAGATTGGACTGAAAAGATATCAAGCATCAATGGTGATGTTAATAAAATTGATACAATCAAATACTATGAAAATGAATTAAATAAAATTGAAAAGGACTATTTAGAAGAAATTACTGAATTAGAAGAAAAAAGAAACAATATTTTCACAGAAATATATAATAAAGTACGAGAAGAAATTGAAATATTGGAAAGGTATTATAAGCCTGTTCAAGACTTTATTGATAATAATAAAATAGTAAATAATAATGTAAATTTAAGATTTAATGTAACAGTATCAGTAACAAAATTCAAAGAAAATTTTATAAAATATATAGATATGGGAAAAACAGGAACTTATTATAGAGATGATTCAAGAATTAATGAGATAATAGAAGAAACTACTTTTGATAGTTTAGATTCAACAATAGACTTTACTAAAAAAGTATTACACTCGTTACAAGTTAATGAAAGTAATACTAAAAATGAGAAAACAAATATATTGAATCAATTAAGAGATAGAAGTAAGTTGAACGAATTATTAGATTATATTTTTTCTTTGGAATATCTAAATGTCCAATATGAATTAAGATTAGGAGATAAAACACTAGAATCTTTATCACCGGGAGAAAAAGGATTATTACTATTAGTATTCTATTTATTAATTGATAAAGGAGATTGTCCTTTAATTATAGATCAGCCTGAGGAGAATTTAGATAATGATACTATAACAAGTGTTTTGGTTCCTTGTATTATAGAAGCTAGGAAAAGAAGACAGCTTATAATTGTAACACACAATCCTAATTTGGCTGTTGTTTGTGACGCTGAGCAAGTAATTTATTGTGAAATACAGAAAAATAAAAAAAATACAGTTATATATGAAAGCGGTTCATTAGAAAATCCAAAAATAAACAAAAGAGTTACAGATATATTAGAAGGAACAATGAAAGCTTTTAGAATAAGAGATAATAGATATATGGAAGATTTAAAATAATTACTAAAAAAAATACAGTGAGCAATGTAACTAATACTCACTGTATTTTATTATACTATTTTCTGAAGCACCCACCAATCAACTGCACTCCATCACAAAACCCATTTCTATAATACTTCTCATTCCAATATCCAATATAATCCATAAAATTATCATCAAGCAAGTTGAGTTGTTTTTGTATATAAGATCTATTTTGTTTAGGAATATTCTTTAGAATTCTTTCAGAAATCTCATCAAAATAAACCCAATGTTTTCTATCCTCATCACAAGTTAAAGAAGAAAGTTCATCTTCTCTAAATAATAACCAATCCTTTAAAATATCATCATTAACTTCTCTTAAATTACTCATTACAAATCCTCCTAAAATTTAAACATAAATTAATTCTTTTAAAACAATTTCTTCAGCACGATTTTTTATATTATTCATTTTCCCAACCCACTCTAGAGGATTAGTATTTTTTAAATCTTCAGATATATTTTCCCATTCTTTAAATTGACCTATTAATAATTTAACCTTTTCTTTAGCTTGTATATCAACTTCAATAAGATGTTTTATTAAAACACAACTAATTTTTAATAATTCATATTCGCCTTTTTTATGATTTTTTAAATAACTTAATCTTAAGTGACCATATTTTCCAATTTGATAGTTTTCATTTTCATCATTTGGAACTGTTAAATTTGGTATTAAATAATCTCCTTCTTGATGATAAGTAATTTTACTTTTTACATTTTCCATAATAAAAATTCCTCCTAATTCCAATTATTATTTGCATATAATTTTGACCAATCCATATCAGAATAATCTCGACCTTCATAATTATAAAATGTGTTATATTTATTCTTTGAATTTAATCTATTATTCTTATTTGTGTCTGATTTTCTAACTTCCTGATAATTGGAAAACGGACTTCCTGAAGTTTGATTTTCAGACTTCACATTTATAAATTCCTCTTTTATTTCTGATATAGTTTTTCCTACATAAATTCTATTAGGCTTATTTTTTCCCTGTCTTTTTTCTCTAATTAAATTGGCTTTATTTAGTTGTTCAAATGCAGAACTAATAGCTGACTTGCCAACATGTATTTTTTCTTCTAAATCGATTCTCGTAAAAATCACATACATATTTTCATCTTCATCATAGTAATGTTTTTTACCTTTAGGAATATTATTTGTTAATTCATTAGTATATGTGAGTGATAACCTATCACATAATAGTGAATATAATAGAATTGCTGTAGGGGACAAATCTTTGTAAATCTCATTATTACAAAGTTCTTTATTTACACGATAGAATTCTACTTTTTTGTAGTCTTCTTTAATTTTATGGGGTACAAAAGTTAACATTGAAATTCCTCCTAATCCAAATGGGATAAGGGATTGCTATTCTTGAAATTTTCTTGAAATTTTTTTAAGATAAAAAATAATTCTTGAAATTTATTTTTGAAATTTTTTCGGTATTTTCAAGAATTTTATAGAATTTGATAAAATTAAAGACACATGCTGTAATCTTACAAACATGTGTCTTTTCACATTTTAGACTTTTTTGAAATTTTCTGGAATTTCTTAAAAAATCCTTCAAATTGGTCGAGGCGACAGGGATCGAACCTGCGACCTCATGGTCCCAAACCACGCGCGCTACCAACTGCGCTACGCCTCGATTTTTTTCAGTACCTATATAATATAGCACACTTTTTTTATAATTGCAACATTTTTTTCAAAATTCTATTGAATATTTTTACTTTTCAATGTATAATAAGTATTATCACGCAACTGTAGCTTAGCTGGATAGAGCGTTCGGCTACGAACCGGAAGGTCGGGGGTTCGAATCCCTCCAGTTGCACCAACGACGTATCTGTTCGAACTTTTTAGAACAGATAGATATGAAAATCAATCAGAAATGGTTGATTTTTTTTTATTGCGAAAAAAGTCATCCAATCCCAAAAAGAAAGGATGGTGATAGAAATGCAAATAGTTAAAGAAGAATTACAATTTGATGATAGCTTAAAGAAAAGACTTGAATTTATATGTGAGTTTTCTAAAGTTACTCCTACTTTTGTTAATGGCAGTATAAGAAAAATTGATAAAACCAATATATCTTATATTGAGCCACATAGAGTAATTGTGAAAGATACAACATTTCTCGTCTTTAATTACTCAAATGATGTTTATATATCCAATCTCTACCAAAAGATAAAAATATCAGAGTTAGAAGATTATATAAACAGCATAAAATAGCCTTATATTTGACATTTCTGAAAATCGTGATATAATACTAACAGTAAATTACTTATGTTTACTTGTTAGGAGTGATTATATGTTTTCGTTATTTTGTAAGAAAATATGTATTAAAATAAACAGATTTAAGAGATGTCAAGAATAACTTGTGTGTGTTATTTGATGTCTCTTTTTTGTTAGGAGGTTTATAAATTGAGTGAAGAAAAGAAAAAATGTGGTTTGTATATGAGGGTTTCTACTGAAGATCAAGCTCGTGAAGGTTTTAGCCTTCCAGAACAAAAAGAAAGATTAGAAACTTATTGTAAGTTTAAAGATTATGAAATTGTAGATTACTATGAAGACGCAGGAATAAGTGCAAAAACTGGAAATTTTAGACCAGAGTTTGAAAGGCTAAAAGAAGATATTAAATCTAAAAAGATAAATACTATTATCTCTCTTAAATTAGATAGATTTACAAGAAGTATTTATGACTGGGAAGAACTTATAACTTTTTTAGATGAAAATGAAGCCTATATAGATTGTGTTAATGATGATATAAATACTACTACAGCAAATGGTAAGATGATTTCAAGACTTTTGGTAAGTGTAAGCCAGAATGAAATTGAAAGAACTAGTGAGAGAACTAAAATAGGTTTAGCAGGTGCAATAAAACAAGGTCATATACCTCATATTGCTCCATTAGGATATAAACACGAAAATAAAACTCTTGTAATAGATTATTCTACAAAAGATGTAGCATACAGAATTTTTGATTTGTGCTACAATGGATATTCCTACAAAAAAATAAGTAATCTATTTAATGAGGAAAAAGTTTTAGGTAAAGATAATTGGAGAGATTCAACAATACAAAATATTATTCAAAATGAAATATATAAAGGAGACTTCGTTCACGGAAAGAGAACTAAAAATCCTACTTATTACGAAAATGTTGTTGAGCCTATTGTATCAAAAGAAATGTGGGAAGATTGTCAAATCCAGAAAAAGAAAAATGCGAGAAGGTATCAAAGAACATTAACTTATCTGTATCTACAAAAACTAAAATGTCCTAAATGTAATCGCATTTTAGGTGGTAAAGCAACTACCAAGAAAAATGGGAAACCCTACTTCTATTATTATTGTAATGATTGTAAAATTTCTTTCAAGGAAAATCTTATAAATGAATACTTTAATCAATTTATAAATGAACTTGTAGAATATGACTCTGTTGTAAATCAATTTTTCTTACCTATGATAAGACAAAAATTTGATGAGCCTAAAGAAGAACTTGAAAAAGAAATTATTAAGCAAAATGAAAAACTTGAAAGAATTAGAAAAGCATATATCAACGGAGCATTTGAATTAGATGTTTATAACAAAGAAAAATCTATTGTTGAAAATGCAATAAGCAATTTACAAAGTGAACTTGATAGTACAGATTGTGTAGAAGAATTAAGATTTACACCAAGAGATATTTTATTAAAGAGAGATATAGACTTTATTAACAAAATTAAGCTAAACAAAGAATATCAAGAAAAAACTAAAACTTGGAAGGACTACACTCGTGAAGAACAATCTGAACTTATTATGAAATATGTTGATGATATTGAACTTACTTTAGTTGGTAGTGAAGTTGTTGTTAAACAAATAAACTTTAGAGATTCAATTTGTAAACCTTGTCAAGAATTATATGATAACGGATATATTGATACAACAAAGCCTATGTTATTAGGAAATGTATTAGGAAGTGTTAGATTTAGTAACTATTTGCCTGAGAAAGAAGTTGGCGAAATTATAATGAGATTAAGACAATATTATGATGTAAGTTTTGCAGAGGCAACTTACTATGTAGATAAGCAATGTTTCTATTTTAACTTTGCTGAAAATAATAGTGCTATTGTTAGGGTATTCCCTTTACAAGACTATTATAAATTAGATCCAGAAGGTAAAATGCCGACTTATGAATTTGGAATTATCTATATAAATGAAGAAGATAAATTCCAAATGCAAGATATAAATTCAGCATTTGACTCTATACCAGATGAAACAAACGATAGTGTAGTTTATATGAAAGAGCCTACTCCTATTCCAATAGGTGTAAAGCCTGTAAAATACGACGAAGAAAATGCTGAATAATTGTTGCAACTTTAAATGTACCTCTGCTATGTTGCAACAATCAAATTAACGTGGCACGTTTTGTTTTTACGAAGTAAAAATGAAAGTGTCGATAGTTAATTTGAATAAATTTTATCCCATCGGGAGAAAATTTATTGCCTCGCAGAGCCCCCGAGTTATGATAGTATGTCATAACTCATAGGGGGTTAGGACTTATGACAAGGTCAAAGTCCTGTGCTTCGAAGCAAGTTCAAGGAGGTGCTTATATGGAACAAGAATTAGCCTATTCTTTTCACTTAGGTAGTGATAAGAATAAAAGTAAATTAGCAAAGAAAGTATCAAAAGGAAATGTATCTGGTACTACCTCTTTTTCAAATAATGCTATACAAAATGCAAAAGGATTATCAAAAGTAAACAAGCACAACTTACGAGATTATGATAATCAAAGAGAACTTATTACAACTATATATGGAACTAACGATATTGTAGAAGATGTTAAACAAGTATATTTAGATGAATTTGAACAAGCTAGAATTGAATATAATAGCAAAACAAGAGCTGATAGACAAATCAAAGATTACTTTCAAAAGGTGTGTGATTCTCAAAATGATATAGCTTGTGAGATTATTATTGAACTTGGAGATATGGATTTTTGGCAAGATAAAGACAATGAATATAGATATAAAATGACTGATGTATATAATGAGCAAGTTCAAGAATTATCTAAACTACTTCCTGATTTCAAAATTGCTAATGCTACAATTCATTATGATGAAACATCTCCACACATGCATATTATAGGTGTTCCTGTAATAGATGATTGTAAAAGAGGTATGAAAAAACAAGTTGGGAAATCACAACTATTTACCAAAACCTTACTTTCAGAAATACAAGATAAAATGAGAAATGCCTGTATTAAGTCATATAACAAATTTTATGATGTTGATAGTAAACTCAAAATAAAGCAAAAAGGTAGAAATCAAGATATCAATGTTAATGATATGGGCAATTATAGAGAAATGAAGAAAAAACTAGAACAGGAAAAGCAAAAATTAGATAATGCTAATAAGCAAACAAAAGCACTTGATAATAAGAGTAAAGATATTATTGGTCTATTAGATAGCATGAAACCTATGCCATTTAATAAAAATAATAGTCAAATTTCAAACGAGAATATTGAAAATATTAAAGATTATATTAAAGACGTAACAGATGTTGCTGAAACAGTTAGAAACGTTAATGACTTAAATATGGCAATTAAAGATTTTGAACACTCTGCTTTTGAAATAGAATCTGAAAATCGTTCTTTAAAATATGAAATTGAGTTAAGAGATGAAAATATTAAAAAGCTAAAAGATAATTTATCAGCAAAAGATACAGTAATAAACAAGTTAAAAGAAGAACGAGATTATTTTAAGGCTCAATTTCAAAAATTTAAAAGCTTTTGGCATGATTTAATGAGTCATTTCCAAAAGAAAGTAAGTAGAAACAAAGATGAACATTACAAAGTTGTTAGTGATGACTTATATAAGAACGGCATTTTTGATAATAACGATTATGAAATAGCAAATAATGAATTGAGAAAAGTTGTAATACCAGATAAAAACAAGGACAGAAAGAAAAATGATTATAATTTGAATTAAAGGAGTGAAATAATTATGAATAACGAATTACCAAGAACAAAGATAGATGAAAGAACTGGAATTGAGTATCGTTTAGAAGGCGATTATTATATTCCAAATCTTACAATGCCAAAGCAAGAAAAAATAAATCTTAATAAATATGGTAGAATGAGAGTAAACTACCTAAAGGAGCATAAAAAGGCAGAATATTCAATAATGCTATTAGAAGGTACTTTGAACACATATCTAAAAGAAATTCAAGAAACTGCAACAGCAAGAGTTGAACAGATTATTAAGCTATTAAAGGAAAAAAGTAATTTAACAGAAGAAATGAAAAATACAGATGTACTTTATTGGGTTGGAACTATGAACTCTATTAAAGCACAAGCAGAAGAAATTATTTATAATGAATTAATATATGTATAGGAGATGAAAGCAAATGAAGAATTTAAGAGAAGTTAAATATGATTTATTAAGAGAATGGATTGAATTTAGAGAGGAAACTGCATTTTGTCAAATGACTCCTCAAGATAAAAAATATTGTATTTATTTTGATGAGATTGCAGATAAAATACTCAAGAACGTTCCTGAACAGAATAAAAAATATGTTCAAAATCAACTTGATGAACTTGATAAAAATTTCATGGATTATCTATATTACTGGAATGAAAAGTATTATAGGAATGGTTTTACAGATGTAATTGAGCTATTGGAAATATAAAAAATAAAAATATTTGTTTGTTCGCTTGAAAATAGTAAGCAAATGTTGTATTATATTTCTATCCTTTTCAAAGGAAATCTTTGCGAAAGGAGGTGTTGTCTAGTATGAACGGATACTTACTTATATGGATTCTACTTCAGAAAATTGAAAAATTGGAAGAAGAATTGAATACATATAAGGACAACAAAAGTAAAAACTGATTTATCAGTTCAGAGCAGTCACTACCTGCTCTGTTTTATTTTATACAATAAAAAGAGATATGTGTCACTACCACATATCTGGTGTTACCTAGTGAACGGATACCTTTCACTTAAGCTATTATTAGTATAGCACTTTTTTTTATAATTGTCAAACATTTTTCAAAATTTATTTTTTCTTGTACATATCCACTCTAACAGGTAATTTCTTAGCCATTTTGCAGTTTTTTCATCAAATAAAAGGATAGGTTTTATATTAAAAGATTTAGCTATAAAATCAATATTCTTACATGTTAAATTAGCATTTCCTGTTTCTATAACACTAATATATGCCATTTTGAATTTTGTTTTATTGGCATATTGTTCTTGAGTTAAATTATTTTGATATCTATACCATTTAGTATTAAGACCTACTAACTCCATAGAAGTCATATTTTGTCCCTCCTTCTATTTATATTCCTTAATAACTTAAAAATTATTCATATATAAATTATAAAGTTAAAACATAAATAACTTAATAAGTTTCTGAATAATTTGTCAAAAAATATTGTAAGATGTAAATGTTTATGATAATATATAAAAAAATAATATTATCTTAAAATGGAGGTTAAATTATGCCATTAATTAAATGTAACAAGTGCAGTAATAAATATCCAAACCAATTGGAGGAGTGCCCTTTTTGCAAAAAAGATATTATTGCGTTAAAAACAAGTAATAAAAAGATACTGTTTTCAGTAATTATATTGGTATTATTACTAATTTCATTTTTTGTAAATAAATATTACGACACAAGATGTTATTATGAAGGTTGTTATGAAACTAGAAAAGCTATGTATTGCCCAAAACATACAAGAGAATTTGAACAGACTCTTGAGTTATTAAATGATTATACAGAATCATTATCAAAACCTTCAAAATCCGATTTAAAGTTAACAAATGTGAGTTTAAGTAAAGGAAGTAGTTATAGCAATTATTATTATGCATCTGGAAGTTTAACAAATTATTCTTCAAAGACAGTTAAATATGTTAAAGTCAAAGTATTATTTAAGAACTCATACGGAACAACGGTAGATACTGACTGGACTTACGCAGTTAGTTCTGAAGGATTAGCACCAAATGAAACTATAAAATGGGAATGCTCTGTAAAAAAAGACTATAGTATTTCAAAAGTTAGTGCTGAAGTAATAGATTTTAGCTATTAAAGGAGAAAAATATGGAAGATAATAATTTATTTGTAGAAAAGAAAATTAACAAAAAAATAATAATTACAATTTTCTTTTATATACTTATTTTAGTAATTATATTAGCAGGAATTATAAAATTTAATTGCACTTCTGATGGAAAATTTAATTTTGAGATAAAAAAATGTATTGATTTCTCAAGAGGAATTGGCATATATAATAAATGGTTAATTGATTTTGATAATAAACCAATTAAACTTCTAACTGAAAAAAATTGTATTAATGGTATTTATATTTTTAGAATTATTTATTATTTTATAATTCTAACTTGTTTAATATATTTGCCAATCTTATTAAAAGACCTAAAAAAAAGATTCTATAATAAAAATAATTTAGCTATAGCAAAAAACAATTTATACGGAACAAGATTTTACTTATTTAAAACTAGAGAATTTAATATAAACTTAAAAGATATAAAGCAAATAATTATAAAGAAAAATAAATTCAAAAGTTTCTTTGGAAAAGAAAAATTAATATTAGTTACAGAGAATGAAATTATAAAAGTATATTTTATAAAAGATATTAATAATGTATA
>OLXY01000663.1_pt1 | contig 15388 bp, 14 predicted proteins | sample 1644221 | NCBI WGS metagenome assembly OLXY01 (sample SAMEA103958121, study PRJEB25191) | human gut metagenome | reverse complement strand
AGCGACGAGTGGACGGTACGCCATGTGAGCGAGAACCCCTATCTCCAGTTCTTTCTCGGGATGAAGGCGTACAGCTCAAAGGCTCCCTTTGGAGCATCCACCATCGTCAATTCCGGAGACTCTTCCAATGTGATCAATGATATCCATCATGCCAACCCGCATCCTGCTTGCAGTCAGCAAAGGAGTCGGTAAATTTGAGACTTTTTCTCCGCTTGGCCGTTTCGGACGGGTAGGAACCACCTGGTTCTGACCAAGTGGGATTTTGCCGATGATCTTGCTGGAGAGAACCACATTGTATTTCTTTTCGGGATCGTACCTGGTCTGACGTTCGATAACGTAGATATCTCCGTTCTTCTGGCGCTGCCGGATGATGCGGGTAACGGTCTCCTCGGAATGCTTTCTGGCCATGGTGCAAATCCTCATATTGAGTATATATTATTGTATCACATACTCAATAGGAAAGCAAGAGAAAATTCAATAAAATCAATGTTTCCAAGGCATTTTCAGTGTAAAATCACCAGCGATTGAGTGGTTTGAGTGCGCATTATCCGACTTTTAGGTTCATATAAAAGATCTTTCCACCAGCAGTTCGCACTTCCACGGGCCGGAGGCGGTGTCCGCATCAATGAGCCGTTCGCGGATCAGGCCGGAAAGGACAAAGCCGGGGACGGAGACGGAGGCCGCAAGGCCCACGGACCAGCCGGAAAGGATGACCGGAAGGATTACGGCACCGGTTGCCTCGTGCGGCGTATCCGTAAGATCATCCGGGCCTATGGTGACTGTTTTGACGGAGGCCGAAGCGGTGTCAAGGGATTCGGCGGACGTGACGGGGGCGGAGGAGGAGACGGAGGGGACCATCGCTATTCCGGCATCGGTCAGGTATGCCTCGGAGCCGTAGTCCCGAAGGACGCGGGAAACAGCGTCCGCGGCGCGGCAGAAGAACGACTGGCCCCGGGGATAGAGGACGTCTTTGCCGCGGAAGGACAGGAGGATTGGGTTGGAAGAAGCTGAGATGTAAGAAGCTGAGGAGGAACCGGACGAGGCAGCGGCGGTAGAACCGGATGGGGCGGCGGATGAAACGGAGTAGCCGGGAAGGGCTGCCGCGGATAATATCATGGGCAGAATCTCGGACGCTTTCCGCCCTCCCTCAACGGAGAGGGAGACGGAGGAGTTCCAGAAGGACAGGCCTCTGCCGAAGGTGACGGTGGTTTGCGTTCCGTCATCCGTGGTGCGGAGGGCCACGTCCGCGATCTCTCCGGAGGCTATCACCGCGTCGAGATGTCGGACCTCAATGAAGGAGGAGCGCATAAGCAGGCGGCGGGAGGAATCGGAAAGATCGTAAATGGTCAGGGTGAACATATCCGGGTAGAGGCTGAGGGTCTCACGGCCCCGGAGCTGAAGCCGGCAGCCTGACGCAGTCTCCTGCCCGTCGGCGAAAACCCGCAGGGCGCGGGATGGATCCCTGTATCCGGTCATGAGTATGTGTCTCCCCAGAGGACCTGAAACTGGAGCAGGTTGCCTTTAGACGGATCGGGAGTGGATGGAGCGTCTTCGTCCTTCAGGCAGAAGAGGGAGCCAAGTCCCCTGCCCTCCCTTTTGTGCCGGAATGGGAACAGGAGATCGTTTATCTGGCCATATGAGCAGATGAGGGGGAGCTGGTTTGCCAGAAGCTCGCCGGAGGATTCGTCCCAGATGGAGACGGCCCAGAAATCCGGGGCAGGAAAATAGCGGACCTCAACCCTCGCCTGCAGAGGGATTCCGTCCGGGGAGACGGATAAAGAAAAAACCTGACGGGGATCTTCCGTCAGGGGGAGAATTGTATATGTCATTTGATTCCAGCTTTCGAGAGGGTCTGCGCGGCGGCGGAGTCGGAGACGGTTTTCGCCGCGGCGCTGCCGGTGTTTGTGACGGTGGAGGAATTGCTGTTCGTGTCTGTGCCCGCGGCCGGGGCGTGGTAGTCCGGATTCCAGGTGACATACTGCGCCTGAGTGAAGGTGAGGGTGCCGGTCCAGCCGGTCGGGTTCGTCTCGTCCTGCGTGGCGGAGATGTCCGTGAGGAGCATGTTGTCGTAGCTGCGGGCGGCGGTGTAGACCTGGCAGAGGGCCCGGGACTGCTTGACCGACTCGAGGGCACGGATCATTCCGGCGGAGCGGCCGGACTGGCCCGTGTCCGTCTCCACCACGGAGAGGGTGACCTTGTTGGGCTGGTTCTTTGCGCCGTTGACGAAGCCCGTCTCCCGGGAGGCGTCGTAGGTGGACGCCACCTGCAGGGAGAAGGAGTGTTTGACCGAGGTCACGCCCGTGAACCAGTAGCGGTAGTCATAGGCCTTGACGCGGATGTAGGCGGAGGATTTCATTTTGGCTCCTTTTGGAGAGAAAATATGGGTAGATTACATTTAAAAATGTAATGGTTTTGAAGAAGAAATCGTTATTTTTCAACGGGGTGAGGGGTGCGGGAGGGCTGAACCCAAAAAATTTTGTAACGGACCGGCTGTCTGTTTGTCAGCTGAATACGCCTTTTAATGTCCTCAGTTGATAGCGCTGAGCGATGTCGTAGACGGAGCGGCCAAGGGACTCGGGGTCGAAGCCGGTGGCGGTGACGTTTATGGTGACGGGGGCGTCAACGGTGTTGTTGGTGGTCTGGGATACGGACAGGGCTGAGGCTGTGGGGGCTGAGAGCGCGTCGGTCAGGGAGAGGGACAGAGCGGACAGGTTCGGGATGGAGGTTGCATGTGCGCTGAGGGGCGCTCCGGGGAGGTTGGAGAGGTCTGCCGCGGAGGGCCGGGAAGTGGAGGCTGAGGCTGTGGGGTTGCGGGAGGACGCGCCGAGGATCGACTCCCGTGCCTGGGATGAGAGCTCGGAAAGAAGGTTTTTCAGGAGCGGGACCGCTATGGCTTCCTTTTTAAAGGGGATGATGTATTCAGGGTCGCCGTCTTCGGCGACCTGGACGTCGGTCGGGGTTGAGAACCGGCCGCCGGTTGACTGAGGGAGGCGGATGTTTGTGCCGGACTTTGAGGCGTCGGTGTCGGTGCCTACCTTGGTCTTTACGTTCAGTGTGGTTGAGCTGAACATGCTGCGGATGCGGTCAAGCGCTGAGGATGCGGCTGAGACCACTCCTGAGGCGTCAGCGGTAAGTCTGAAGCGGGAGGAGGCGTTGGCCATGAAGGCCGAGATGGCGGCGTTGGCCCAGGTGAGGTCAAGGTTGACCGCCATTGAGGCTGAGCCTATGGAGCCGCCGGTGGTGAGGCCGGAGCCGGAGGAGGGGCCTCCTCCTCCGCTTCCCTCGCCTCCTGTGGCGCCGCCCGCTATGCGGCTGACGGCAGCGGAGATGGAGCTGAGATAGCTCGCGATTTCTCCGGTGCGGCGTCCGGTCTCGTTGCGGTCCGTGCCGGCAGCTGTCGTGCCGGTTGTGGTGAGGTAGGTCTGCAGGCTGGTCTTCATGTCCGAGAGGTTTTTCATTCCCTCGGAAAAGAGGTTTGAGGACAGGGCTGTGCCGGAAGGGGCCGCGGATGCTGTGCCGGCTGCCTGTGAGGAGGCGGAGGTGCCCCGGGAGGCGGATGCCGGCTCGCCGGATGAGGCGCCGAAGAAAAGGGACCGCAGGTTCTCCGCCAGGGAGGTGAAGCCGGAGGAGAACAGGCGCGAGATGGCAGTGTCCGCGCCGGAAAAGGCGTCTGCCACCTGCTTTGCCTTGTCGCGGTTGTCGTCGAGGATCTTCTGGAGGCGGGCTACGCCCGTCTCGTCGATGTCTACCGCGTAGGACGCGAGAAATTCCTGGTTGAAGACCACCTCCAAATAATGAATTGGCATCTGTTCGACGCCTGAATTCATTATATGGACGGCCTGAGGCCTGCTCAGTTATTACCGGAACGGCTGCTCAACAGTTTCCGGAACCCCTGCTCAATGAGAACCGGACCGGATGCTCAACAGGGGGCAGATTCTCCACCGGACTTGCCTGTGGAAAACCGGATTTTTTGTTCCGGCTTCAGCTTTCCATGATCCGGATATCCGCCTGGATCTCAGGCTGGCGGATCCGGATGGCCGCAAGCTTGTTCTGCCGGATCACCACGTCCATCACACCGCATTTGCATATGCAGACGTTGGCTGTTCCTTCCGAGGTAACCGTCGGGATGGTATCCAGTACTTTCAGCGGCGTACCGCAGAAGGGGCAGTAGACCGTCGGTGAAGTAACCGTGTCCCTCAACTCCTTTCTTTTTCGCCGGGTGGAATTCCCTGTTTCGTGTGCTTTTATCCTTGCAAGCACAATTATATTGTGCTTTTTGAAAAAACAAGAGGTATTTTGTGTACCTGTTTCCTTTTTGGCAGGAGAGGGGAAGCGATGAAGTAGTTCTTTTCCTTATTTCATCGGGAAAGCCTGGAAACTATTCGCAGGATGTATAAAAAGAGACTTGCAGTCATCGCTGCAAGTCTGAGAGATAGAACGTTTCAGTGTTTATATGTATTCTGTTTCAAACTTGTGCCTGATTCGATTCTTTATTTCATGTCGCTTAAAAGTTTCTCTATCTTGCGTTTATGTTCTTCTGATAATTCACCAAGGGGCTTGCGCGGAAGGCCAACGTCCAGCCCCTGTACCGTTAATGTGTATTTACAGATTTCCTGCCAGTGCGGTTTGCCATTCACCTTATCATTGAAGAAATAATCGATATAAGGTTGAATATTATATTGGGCAGCGACAGCCTTGTCTACATCTTTCGTGTGTGCTGCATCCCAGATAGCTCTGCATTGCCGGGGAAGAACTGCCGGAAAACCGGACAGCCAGCCGTCGGCTCCACACAGGATTGCTTCGGGAGCACAATAGTCATGACCGTAGAATACCTGCAGTTTATTACCGCAATAAAATTTAAGCTTGTGAACTCTGTCCGGATCTCCGTGAGCCGCTTTGATTGATGTGATAACACCTTCATCGACCAGTGTTTTTATTTCATCACAGGTGAGTTCATAGCCGGCAAACCACGGATTGTTATAGATCATGATATTGCAGTCAATGGCCTGCCTCAGATCCCTGAATGCGTTCATTACAGCTTCTTTGTATGGTGTAAGATAATAGGGCAGAATGACCATAACGCCATCCGCACCGTGCTGCTGTGCGAATAGGCTCATTTCAATAGTGTGTTTTGTGGCGTAGCGGCCAGTTCCGACAAAAACAGGCACCTGATGATCAATAAAACTAAGAACATGAGCGACAATCTCCCGTTGTTCTTCCATATTCATGGCAATATTTTCACCTGTGCTGCCACAGATTGAGAGAGACTGAGCACCGTTGTCAATCAGCCATGTCAGATATTTCTCCATACCTGCCTTGTCATAGCTCTGATCCTTTTTCCATATGGTCATACAGGCCGGAGTTATTCCGAAACATTCGCGATATTTATCCATTATTTCTGTGACCTCCTTATCTCTTATAAATCTTCAAGTTTGCCAAACATTATGCGTTGCTTGTACATTGCGTGAGGTGTCGAATCTGTATCACCTTGGGTAACGGTCAACCATATGGAGCCGTTGTATTCATGGAAAGTCGGATACTGAAAAGAATGCTCTGATTCAAAATGATATTTTCTTTCCCAGTTTACACAGTCTTTCGATACTTCAATGTTGAATATCGATCTACATACATTATTCAATCGGGTTCGTTCCTGCCAGCCGAGGTAATAGATACCGTTGAATCTGTCGAAAGTAGGCTTTGATTGATCGCCGCCCTGTATGAAAGGGCGCTCTTCTGCTTCTGCCCAGGTGCGGCCGTCTTCACTTGTGGTAAAGCAATAGTTGCCGCCTGCTGTTTCACTTCGGCAGATTGCGCACCACCTGCCATCCGGCAGCTTGTTCACTGCTGATTCACTAAGGTTCCTCCAATAAGGCTTGTCAAAGTGCCCCAGAATCTCAAATGTTTCATAATCATCATGAAGTATGGCCAGCGCATTTAATTGCGCAAAGAAATTGTTGACAACCACATAAGTTTTTCCATCAAATGCTTTAAAAGAGTCTACAAGGAATAAACCGAAATCAAGAGGTTTCTTTCCCTCCTGTTCAATCCTGGCATCCCTGAAAAAATATTGGGGCTGGAAATCAAATATGCCTTCATCTGTCTGTATCTTTGCCCGATAAATATTATCGCTGAATTGTTGCTTACTGATGCTGAAATCACGGTACCACATCTGAGATTGCCGTTTTCCGGGATTTTCACTGACAAAAAAGCACCTGATGGTATCCTCATCTTTTCGGATTATCCGTGGGACTGTACAGGTTCCTTCAGGGAGTACTGTATTGGCAAATGTTTGCCCGCCTTTTGCGAAATCAATAATTTTTTCTGTTTCCATTGTGTTAATATTGACAATGGATAATGTTGAATACAGATCAAGCCAGAATGGATTTTCCCCAGGCCTTGCATTATTGGCGAGTGAAACAATATAGGCATAATCACCATTAAAGACAAACTCGCCATCATGTGCTCCCTTGACATACGGCGCAGATATATTAACCAGCTTCTTCAATATCTTGTCAGCTTCTAACTTTGGGTCCCAGGAAACAGGTAATATATGATTTGACATAACCAACACTCCTTATCCTTAATGGCTGCGGGAATGATACATGATCATTCCCGCAGCCGGTTCATTGATTAATCCACGCTATTCCAGCGATCGTATGCTGCCTGTTTGATTTCAACCATTCTATCCAGATTCATATTCTTCAAAGTGGAGATATAGTTATCCCAGCCGTCCTCAATGGAAATTTCGCCTGTGATGAACTGTGCGTCCATCTGCGCCACATAGTTGTCCATGTCAATAAATGCGCTGAGTTCGGCGATTTCATCTTCACTGTAACTGACTGCCGGATAAGCGAATCTTGCGCAGGCAACGTTATTGCTCTTTTCAATCTGTTCCGAGAACCATGTATTCTTTGCGTCGCCGGCAACAGTGATGAACATTACATCTTCACCGCAGAAATAAGGCAGATTAAGCGGAGTCTGTGTAGCCCGGAAATTCCAGAAGCTTGTATAATCACCGGTGTGAAGTTTAATCTCAGTATCACTGAGGATTTCCCATCCACCGTCACCATCCCATGTTCCGTATTCCGGACCACCGCGAACCATGCGGCTTCCTTCCTGTGAATAGAAGAAATCGCACAGTCTTACTGCCGCTTCCGGATACTTGCATTTGTCTGTAACAATCATGGCCGGAGACTCATAGTTGGAATTCCGCGGTCCCATGGGGGTCTGGTTAGCATCGCTTGTAATGGCGGGAATAATAGTATACTGACGCCAGATATTCTCATCTGCAATTGTCATGTGAGGCTGCGTGGCGCCCATTCCTACGAGACCCGATGCTGTTTTGGCACTGAGTTGTTCTGCTGTCTGAGTAAAGTATTCAGGATCCAGAATCTTTTCATTGTATAGTTTGTTCATGAATGTCAGGTATTCTTTGTATTCTTCCTGAGCGGGAACATAAACATATTTTCCGTCAATTACATCATCGCGTGTATTGACATAGCCAAGTGCTGAAAGAATGAAAGTATCAAATTCGGTACCATATCTTGTAGAAACAGGGATTTCATCGTTTTCGCCGTTTCCGTTCGGGTCTCCGGATTTCATTGCCTTTAATACTTCATAAAGTTCATCCAGGTTTTTGGGCATTTCATATCCGAGATTGGTTACCCATTGCTCGTTGATATACACATTATTTGCTGTTACGTATCTGTATACATCAATGAAGCCAGGCATGGCATACAGGCTGCCGTCCGGGAATGTAAAGGTTTTCCGGACTTCAGAATACTTTTCAAACATGGCTTTGGCGTTTGGAGCATATTCTTCGATATAAGGAGCCAGGTTAACAAAGATTCCCTGTGGACCGTAGATCGCTTCATCACTTCTTGTGATTCCGTTGAAGAACAGATCCGGATAATCTCCTGATGCGAGCACCAGGTTCTTCTTTTCATCGAACCCTTCAGAATCAACTCCGATAAATTCCAGATGAATGTTTGTTTTTTCTTCGATGGCTTTAACAAACCACATCTGATCAAAGTCGCCGTGTACAGGCAGACGGGGGAACAGAACTGTCAGCGTGATTTTCTCGCTTGTAATCGGGAAACCTGTTTTGTTGACTGTCACTTCAGCTGAAGACCATGTAAAACTGAACAGAATTGACAGTGCCAGCATTGCGCATATAAGCAGCCGATAATACCTTTTCACTTTTAATTCCTCCTGTTTTCTTTGTTGTCTTTCTTTGCTTCTATCATTTTGCATTACCCGGTTTCATGCTGTAAATATTGTATAATCCTCCTTTCCTGCATGCCGGTATGCATGTTACCCTTTAACCGCGCCAATCATGAGGCCTTTAACAAAGTATCTCTGAAGAAATGGATATATTAAAATGATTGGTAGGGAAGAGAGAACAATTATTCCGTATTTCATTGATTCCTTTAATTCCATTCTTCTGATCAGCTGCTCTATCATTTCAGCATCAGCACCCAGCATTTCTGACATCTGATCCAATATCAGAATGCTTCTGAGATAAAGTTGTAAAGGATACAGTTTAACGTCTGACAAATAGATCAGCGCGTTAAAATAGGAATTCCAGTAACTCACGGCATAAAACAGGCCGAGAACTGCAATAATCGGTTTGGACAAGGGAAGTACTATAGTTGCCAGAGACTGTATGTCGGAACAACCGTCGATAAAGGCCGCTTCCTGAATTTCATAAGGTATACTGTTCTCAAAATAAGTTCTGCAGATCATTACGTTGTATACTGATATAGCAACCGGCAGCCACATGGACCAGACGGTATTTAATATCCCAATCTGTTTTACAACCAGATAAGTTGGAATCAGTCCGCCGTTGAAAAACATTGTGAACATGAATATGACTGAAAAGAATTTGCGCGGACGGAAATCTTTACGTGATAGAACATAGGCACAAGTAACAGTACCGAAAATATTAATCAGTGTTCCCACCGTTGTGTAGAAGATCGTATTGCGGTAACCAATCCAGATTGGTTTATATTCAAGTATCTTTTCGTAACCTTCAAAAGTGATCTGCTTTGGCAAAAGTATCAGTTTACCTGTTGTAACCAGGCGAGGCTCACTGATAGATGCGCTGAGGACATAAACAAGCGGATAAAGAACAAGAACCAGGATGATAAAGGTGATAAAGTATATCAATGAATCCACGAACACATCTTCCCGGGTTCTCTTTCTCTTGCTTGTCTGTTGTTTGTGTAAAGTCATCACAGCGGCCCACTCCTTTCACCACAAACTTGTCTCTGCCATTTTCCGCGTAATCATATTGACTGTAGATAACAGAATCAGATTAATCACAGAATTAAACAGGCCGACTGCTGCAGAAAAACTGAATTGAACCTGCTGGAGGCCTGCTTTATAGACATATGTGGTTATCACCTCAGAAGTTGCGAGGTTTAACGGATTCTGCATCAGATATATTTTTTCGAATCCGATTGACATAAAACTGCCGACCTGCAGAATAAACATAATTACTGCTGTAGGAATGATTCCCGGGATATTTACATGCCATATTCTCTGAAATCTTGATGCTCCGTCGATCATTGCAGATTCATGCAATCCAGGATCGATACCGGCAAGTGCAGAAAGATATATGATGCTGTTCCATCCTGCATTTTGCCATATACCGGACCATACATATACGCTGCGGAACAGTCCGGAATCTGACATAAATGAAATCGTTTTTCCACCAAGGGATGTAATTGTCCGGTTTATGATTCCTTCGGGCCCGAGGAAGATATAGAGCATGCTTACCATAACGATGGCGGAAATAAAATGCGGAGCGTAAGTGATTGTTTGGAAAAATTTCTTATATCTGGTGGATCTTATTTCGTTAATAATCAGAGCAAGAATAATCGGCATCGGGAAGCCTGCAATCAGGGTATATAGACTTATGCTCAATGAATTGATTATCAGGCTCCAAAAGCTTGGTGCTCTGAAAAACCTCTGAAAGTGTTTCAGCCCAACCCATTTGCTGCCCCATATTCCGAGTCTTGCGGTAAAATCCTTAAAAGCAATTTGTACGCCGTACATCGGCCAGTAACAGAAAACTGCAAAGAATAGAATAGCTGGCAGCAGAAGAAGATACAGTTGGTAATGTTTTCTGAAATGATAACTTAATCTTCTGATCCTGGTATTTCCGTTTGTCAGCATACAATCACTACCTTTCATTATCTTCAAAGCAGAGACGGGGATTGTTTACAATCGCCACATGTCAGAGTATCCTCAATTGATTATTATATTAACAAATGCCATTTTTCTTGTAAATCTGCCGTTTTTGCTGCCGGAATGCTTTATCCTGTTTTTCGATATGTCAAATTTGCAATATCAGTTTTACGCCAATGTGCATTTTTATATTGAATCATCTGTTTTTGCATGAACCGCCTGAGTACATGCGGGAATATTAGTAATATCAAGGCTTCTCGCGTTTTATAGGCTGAAGTGCCGGGTATAGCTTCTCAATTGACTTTCTGTCCTGATTATGAATACAATTATTTCAGATATAATTCGCATTCCGTTTTTTCAGAACCTTAATAGCTGGCGCCAGTATTTGTCATAAAACACAAAGCCTGTGTCAATAGGAGTTCGCAAAAAAGTTTCCGGTACGCTGGGCAAGTGAACCTTGGTCCGAGTAACTAGCCCCGCACCCGGCAGCCGCACGGGCGTGTAGGCGGCCGTCCGAGGAACGAGGACGTGCTAGCCTGCCGCCCGGTTGCGGCTGCCAGGAAGAGGCAATATAACTCCCGATAACCTTCTGCTCGTTCGAAGGGTCGGAGCAGGAAATTTTCTGGCGTGGGGTTTACGTTGGGAGGTCGGTGTGGTAGCCTTGCCGTAGGCGCCAGCCTCCAAAGGCGCCTATACGGATGGCGCCTGCGGGAGATGGCCCTTAAGGCTGGCTATCTGCGCCGACAGGGCCCCGACGTCAACCCCCGGAGGAAAATTTCCGGGGCTATGCAGCCTCAGTCCCACAATCTTTACCTTCCAGCATCTGCTTGAGCGATGTTGGGCTCAAATAAACCCTCTCATATGCCCAGTCCTCAGCATATTCCAGAATGTAACTGCAGACCAGACGCTCATAGGATGCTTCATTCGGAAAGATACCTACCACGCGTATTCGACGGCGGATTTCCTTGTTGAGCCGCTCAATCATATTGGAGGAAGCGATTTTCCGCGGATCAACCATCGGATAAGTGTAGAATGTAAGGGAATCCTCCAGCCCTTTTTCCAGACATTCCACTGCCTTGGCGTACTTGTTACGATACTTCTCGCCTAAAGCTGCTGCAAGAGCCCGAGCTTCAGCCGCATCCTTTGCCAGCCAGATTTGCTTCAGCTCTTTGGCAAAGGAGTCCTTTGACTTCTGAGGAATATGTGCCAGGATGTTCCTCATGAAATGCACCTTACACCGCTGCCATGAGGCCCCAGGAAATCCCTGCTGAATGGCACTGACCAGACCTGTGTGCGCATCAGAGATGATCAACTTTGGAACTTCAAGCCCCCTGGATCGCATGTCTCTAAACAGCGCCAGGTAGGAATCCGTTGATTCTTCTGCCATCGGTTCAATGGCCAGCACTTCCCGGTGACCATCCGTGCTTACGCCGCAAACGATCTCTATGGCCATGCTGACCACCCGGCTGTCTACCCGCACTTTCTCATAGATGGCATCTACCCACAGAATCGGATACTGCTTCCCAGTGAAGTCCTGCTTCCGGAACGCAGTCACCTGATCATCCAGCTTCTTGGCCATCTTGCTTACTTCAGCGGCGGAAATCCCTTCTATTCCCATACTCTCCGCCAGCACCTTGACCTTCCGGGTTGACACGCCCATCACATAGATATCGTGGATTGTGGTGATCAGCGCCTGCTCGCTACGCTGCCACCTCTCCATAAAGAATGGAACATACCCCCCGTTACGTACCTTTGGAACATCCAGATTCAACGTTCCCAGCCTTGTGTCCAACCTCCGTTCCCGGTATCCGCTCCGATACCCGGTTCGTCCCTCTGTCCGCTGACTTCGATCCGCGTTGAGTTGCTGGTTGACCTCCAGTTCCATCATCTCCTGGCAGATCATCCGCAGCATCGTCAGCAGCGGATTCCCCGATTCGGAAATTTCCTGTAGCACCTCCGCAAATTCTGTGGTATCATGGATCTGATCCTCCTCTACAATAGTTGTTTGAGCACTTCCATTGTATCGGAATCCCGGGTGGCTTTCTACCACCTTTTTGCGAACTCTATTTTACACCATCAACACAAAAACGGGGGGACTTATGGCTAAAAAAGGACGAATCCGGAGGAACAGTTATTTTAATACTCTGTTCTGGCCGAATATCTTGATTATTGCTGTTGTCATCAGTGTGCTTTTCTGTACTTTTTATATTATGCTCAGCAATAACATACGAAATGAGATTATTGCGTATAACATGCAGTATGTTGAGCATTCAAGAGCTAATTTTGAAAGCAGACTGAAAGAATGCAGGAATATAGCCGCTCAGATTTCCAATAATTCCAAGCTGAGATATACAAATATGAAGAAGCCGTATGGCGCTATTGAAGGTATCAATGAATTGATAAAATATATGGCCGGCAACAGCTTTTTCAGTGATCTTTTTATTCTGTATAAAGATGATGAATTGTTATACAGCGCCTATGGAACGACATCGTTTGATGTTGTTCTCAGAGACAAATATCATCTTTCAGAAGAGGATATAACGGCTTTCCGTGATTATGTCAGAAGTGGAAGGAATCTGACTAAATTCTTCGGTTTTTACAGCTCGGATAGCTGGATAGACAATAATGCTCCGGAAGTACTCTTCTATATTTCGCCTATCCTCGTAGATGGTTCGTTTCAGAATGACATCTCGATTTTTGTAATAGACAAAAAGACGGCATGTACTGAAATGAATTCGGAGAATTATAGCTTTGGCGGTTATTCTTTTATCATTGATGATAACCATATTCTTGTGGCTTCTGACTCAAATGGTAATGTGTGTAATGCCGGTATCTTTTATCCCTCTGTTCTCCAGACTATAAACGGATATTCAGTTATGATTCTGGAAGGGAAAGAGTATTCTGTATTAATGTCACAATCGGATACATCCACATTACAGTATGTTACTGCGGTACAGAGCAATCTTCTCCTGTCAAGGGTCATTTCGATCAGGACGATTATCATTTCCGTATCTGTTTCTGTGCTTCTGCTTGGCATTATTCTTGCTTACTGGATCGCATCGCATACATACAGACCGATTGCTGTTCTGAATCAGATGATCAAGGATAACAGGCTGGAATCGATTGATAATAATTCCAACGAGATAGAGAATATAAGGCATGCTGTGCAGCATACATTAACTGCAAACCAGAGTCTGATCGATAAGCTTGAATATGAAAAGGAACAGTTAAGAGGTCATCTTCTGATGATGCTTCTGAAGACTTCTACCAATAGTACAGAATACATCAGCAAACTCGCCAATGAAGCGGAAATGGATCTTCATGGCCCTTTGTTTGCAGTACTTGCAATCGGTATAGATGATGAGAACGTTTCTCGCTATAACAATCTGTGTATGGATTTTATTATTTCGGAATACTCGGGTAAGGGTATTGGTTATGCGATTGAGATGATGAATGAAGGCGTTATAGCCATTGTTGTCAATCTCGATGAAAACGGGGAGCGGGAAATACCGCTGCATATTTCGGAACAGATAAAGTCTTTGTATCTGGAAAGATTTGGGATCAATATCCGGATCGGCATAGGAAAACCATATAAGGAAATCATTCATATTTGCAATTCATTTGCTGAAGCGTTGATAGCAGTAACATATAAATCTGATTCAGAACTGGATCCAAGCAGTTTCTTCTCGGATCTGATAACTGTCAACTGTATAAATCCCATTTCGTCATTGGACAGCGCATTTATAACAAGTCTGATTATGCAGGGCAATTATGAACTGGTAAAGAAATCGCTGGCTGACAGTGTTTTTGCTGTCCGGCAGAAGTCATCTGATAATTCTTCAACAAGGTTTTACTGCTATCGGATTCTGGATTCTGTTATGAAAGCCACAGATTTCTCTGAAACAGCAGCTGCTGATCAGGAGTCCTTAAAATCAATCGCTGGTCTTTTCACTAAGGCAATGAATTGTCCTGACCTGGAGAGCTTTGAGGAAATCATTCTAAAACTTGCTTATGAGATCTGTGAACTTAATAACCGGGAAATAGATTTGAAAGAAGAAAAATTTAAAAGCCATGTAATCAATTTTATCGAATCTGAGTTCAGGAATCCCATTTTTTCTCTTGAAAGCCTGACAGAAAAATTTGGTTTTTCCGTTTATTACTGGAGCAGATTTTTCAAAGAAAAAATCAAATGCCTTTTCTCTGATTATCTTTGGTCATTACGGTCTTCCGAGGCAAAAAAACTGCTGAAGGAGACAGATTTGTCTGTTAAGGATATTGTCAGTTCAGTAGGCTATTTTGATACCACAGCTTTTATAAGACGATTCAAGTCATGCGAAGGTATTACTCCAGGACAATACAGGAAAATATACAGGAATGGTGCTGCTGATACTGTGAAACCTTAATAAGTGCTATGACTGATATTGATAAATACAGGATTAATATATACCGGCTGAGGACTGGAAGCTTAAATCTTGATCTGTTGGAGGTGTGAACAGTATCAAAATCCTGAATTACGGGTCCATCAACCTGGACCATGTTTATTCCGTTCCGCACTTTGTCAGTCCGGGAGAAACGATGCTTGCCCTGGAAAACAGGCTGTTCTGCGGCGGCAAGGGGCTGAACCAGTCCCTGGCGGTGGCGAAGGCCGGCGGCGCGGTGTACCACGCGGGAATTGTCGGGGAGGACGGCGGGATCCTGCTGGAGGCCATGCAAAAGGAAGGCGTGGACATCAGCCTGATCCGGAAAGCCTCCGGACCTTCCTCCCATACCGTCATCCAGGTGGCTCCGGACGGACAGAACAGCATCATCGTCTTCAGCAGGGAAAACATGCGCCTGTCTGAACAGGACATGGACGGGATCCTGGCCGGCTTCGGTGCCGGAGACCTGATCATGCTCCAGAATGAGCTCTACGGTTCCCCGGTGATCGCGGAGAAAGCCGCGGCAAAAGGCATGGCGGTTGTCCTGAATCCCTCTCCCGCGGATGACAGCATCCGGAAATATCCGCTGGAAAAAGTCAGCTGTTTTATACTTCATCATGTAGGTTTGTCAAACATATTGGACAATGAACTCAATGGGGGAAAGCCAATGAAGGGGTCTCATAGGTAAGTTATTGGAACGGGAATGATGAACGGCGAGCTGCTTTGCAAAGTCATCCAGAGAGTAGAAGTCGTGGCAAGAATAGAAGCGCTTCTGATCC
>OLXY01000650.1_pt1 | contig 15657 bp, 15 predicted proteins | sample 1644221 | NCBI WGS metagenome assembly OLXY01 (sample SAMEA103958121, study PRJEB25191) | human gut metagenome | reverse complement strand
GCATTAAATCATATACCAAGTGAATGGATAACTGATAAGGATGCAACATGTTTAGAATCAGGTACAAGACATAAAGAATGTACAAGATGTCATGAAACATTAGAAACAGAAACTATAAATGCATTAAATCATATACCAAGTGAATGGATAACTGATAAGGATGCAACATGTTTAGAATCAGGTACAAGACATAAAGAATGTACAAGATGTCATGAAACAATAGAAACTGAAACCCTAGATGCGTTAAATCACGATATAGTTCATCATGAAGGGAAAGCCGCAACATGTACTGAATCTGGTTATAAGCCATATGATACATGTAATAGATGTGATTATACAACATATGAAGAAATTGGTAAACTTGATCACACATATAGTGAAGAATACAAAAGTGATGATAATGAACACTGGAAAGAATGTGTATGTGGTAAAAAATCAGAAGTTGCTGCTCACACTTGGGATGAGGGAGTTGTAACAATTCCTGCTACCACAACATCAACTGGTTTAAAAGTATTTACTTGTTCAGTTTGTCATAAGACAAAAGAAGAAGTCCTTCCTCAAATTAGTGATAAGAAACTTACTATTTGTGGATACAACACTCAAGGTGCACTTGAAGGATACCCAATATATGAAGGTATCAGATTATACAAGAAAGGTGTAGAGTTAGGCTCATCATTATACTGGCACAAGGTTGAACTTACTATCCAAGGAACAAACTATGTTGTAACAAGAGTTATGTCAAGTGGTGAATCATTAGTTAAAGATTATGATTATCTAATTTTAGCTTATAAGAATGATGATTTTGTAAATGCTAATTTTGAAGTTGGTGATGTTATTGAATTTTCAACAGATATTACATCACTTACCGATGGTCAAGTAAACATTACTTTTAGTAAACTTGATGTAGAAAAAATGTTTACAATTGACTATGAATTAGGCTATGAACACTATGAAACAAAAGATGAACTATATGAAGCATTCTTCACTGATTATTATTATTTCTTATTAAATAATACTGATTGTGATATGCTTAGTTTAAATATCAATAATGTTTCTGATTTCCTAGTTTATTGTAAAAATTGGGATGCAAATGGTAGAAGTGAATTAGCTGGCGTTGGTAATGCGTTTGGCAAATACTATTTATCAATTGAAGAAAATGGAACTTTTGAAACGCAACCAACTACTCATTTTATTGGTTATTGTTATCAAAATAATAAATATGTTGAATTCTTAGAATTCTTAGAAGTATTCTTTGCTTATTGGCGTACTGATGAAGGATATACTAAAAATGATATTCATGGTAATGATTTCTTCTATAGCAGTTGGGCCGCATTTGTTGATACATGTAAATTCTTCTACTTTACATCTAGTACTCTAACTACTAAATATGCATGGTTTACAGTTGAACGTTCACCACGTGTCCATTACGCACTTGACCATGTGCCAGGTGTTGGTAGCTTAAATCTTCAAAAGTGCGCATCATCGCCAGTTACGCTTCCAACCATTGAAAGAATGAATTATGATTTCTTAGGTTGGTATGATAGTGAAGAAGGCGGAAATAGAGTAACTACAGTTAGTGCTGATGCGACAGTATATGCAAGATTTAGAAGAGTTACACATACAGTTAAGTTTATTAATGGTGGAATAATAGTAAGTAAAGAAACTGTAAAAAGAGGCCTTAGAATAAGTGAAGTTCCAACAGTTAGTCTTGAAGGATATGATTTTGCAGGTTGGACACTAGCTGATTTTACAACATATGATTATCTAAATGCTGTGCAAGAAGATTTAGTTTTCTATGCTAATTTTATTGAAAAACGTACTAATGTTGGTAGTATTAATATAAATGCTTATAATACTCAAAATGCTACAACTGGTTTTGATATGTATATGGGCTTAGAATTATTTAAAGCTGGTGTAGGCTTAGGTTCTTCTAAGTTTTGGTACCGTATAGGTATTAACTATATTAATGGCAGTTATGTTGTCACAAGTATTGCTTTAAGCGGTGAAAATAATCCTACCAGCTATGATTATTTATTACTTGCTTATTCAGGTGATACTTCTAATAAATATCAAACACTAGTAGGTTTCAATGTTCAAGTAGGCGATTTAGTTGAATTCTCAAGTGATTTAAATAGTTTAAATACTGGATCAATAAATATTGATGTTACTTTTACAAGAAGTACTTCACGAATTCATTCATTAATTCTTGTAAGTGATACCGAAAACTTCACTTATAAACCATATTATGTTGAAGGAAAAGTAACAACTTTACCTACTCCTACTAAAGCAGGTTATACATTTATTGGTTGGTATGATAATCCAACATTTGCTGGTGATAAGGTTACCGAAATATCAGAAAATACTACAACAAATATAATTCTTTATGCAAGATGGGTAGAAATTACAGTTGATGATGTTTTAAGTATGGTTAGTGATGTTGTGACTTCTGATACCCTAGATTATTTACCAAAGAAGTTTGAGGGAGCTACCTTAACTTGGAGTAGTGAAAATCCTAATCTATATACTATTGATGGTGATAAAGGCTACACAAATCGTTTATATCAAACTCATCAAAAACAAACTGTTAAGGTATTTGTAAAAATTAATAATGGTGAAACTGAAGTAACCAAAGAAAAGGTAATCACAATAAATCCTGTTACTTTTGATGATATGTCTAATCCAAAAGCAGTATACTTTGCGGTTTCATCGGCATCTAGTTATACAAGTAATAGTACAAGATATAAAGCAGAAGGAACAATGTTTTCACAAAAGTTTAGAGAAAATATGAATATGATTTACTATGCTTTTGGCATTCCTCAAGCAAATGGCACAGTTACTATTGATACGACTTATTTAGATGTTGTAAAACAACTAAAAAATGATGGTATCAGAGTATTACTTGTTATAGATGGAGCAAATAAAGCTCCACTTCAAGCGATGGTACAACTTTGTAATACCGATTCAACTAGAAAAACATTTGTTGATAACATTATTAATTTAGTTAAAACCTATAATTTTGATGGTGTTGACATTGACTGGGAATTCCCAGGTACTTCTGGTTTAGATGGATTTACAACTGAAATCGACCAAAAAAATTTAAATAAATTATTACGTGATTTAAGACAAGGCTTAGATGCAATTCAAGATGAAGGTGGCTCACCTTACATTATTTCTACCGCCATACCTGCTACATCATGGGGTTCATCTAGATATGATTTTGTAGGTAATGCTGAAGTTGGTGGTATTAATACTTATTGTGATTATGTTAATGTTATGTCATATGATTTGAATAACACAAATTATACATCACATGTTTCAAGCTGCTATGCAAGTGCTGCTTCAAACAATTATCGTTTTGGAGCTGTATATGGAGCTGAACAATTTATTAAACTTGGTCTAAGTAGAGAAAAAGTAATCCTTGGTTCAGCCGCATACGGAAAAACATATAAAGTAACTGGTACAGTAGATATGAGTGCATCAAATCCAGCTCTTGGTATTGCCGGAACATTAACAAAATTAGATGGCGTATCAGGATCATATGCGAGTGGAACAATTTACTATAGTGAAATCAGTATTTTAATGAATGATAGTAATTATGTTAAATATACTGAGTATAATAATGGTAAAGTTGTAGGTTCATATTTATATAACCAAACAGATAAAATCTTTATTACTTATGATAGTAGTGAAGGAGTGAAAGAAAAATGTAACTACGCTAAAGCAAATGGCATGGGAATTATGGTATGGGCCTATGGCGAAGATGCTACAGACACAGTTGTAAATACAATTTGTGATAATCTATAAGAAAAGAAGAACTAGGAGGTCCCATTTCATTTAATTTTGGAAATAATGGTATTTCACTTAAAGCAGAAGTTGGATTTTTTCAATATAGTGCAGAGGCGAGTATTGGATTAAATGAAAATGGAAGTTTGTTTGCAGAAGTAGGTTATTCATACGAAAATTCAAATAATGAATATATTTCAATGGTAGTAGGTTCTGAAGCAGATATTGACTGGGACAAAGTTACATATGAATATGCTCCTATTTTAGTTTGTGGTGCTATAATGGTTATAGAAATTGCTTTTGCTGGATATAGTGGTGGCACGTCTGTGGTGTGTAGTGCTGCTATATGTTTATTTATAATAACTATGATGCCAAATGAAAATAATACAGTAGATAATACGTTAAGATAATAATTAAAAAAGACTAGAAAAAAATAGATTAGAAGAAAATACTAAAGTTTTCTTTCATTATGCATCATTACAAAAGACAAAAACTGTGAAAAAATTGTTTTTAATAGAAGTTATTGGAGGAATTTTTCTAATATTATATTCTTTTGTTACTCCTATTTATATGAAACTATGTCTATTTACAGGAATCATATGTATACCATATTCAATAATAATTTTATTGAAATTTATAAATAGAAAGAAAAAAGATTATACTTTAATATTTAACAAGGAATTTAAAAAAATTGGGAATTTAGAATTTATTGAAAAAACATATACTTTTGAAAAAAGGAATTTAAAATATGAGGCTGTGTATGGCACGGATATAACCAATTTGGATTTTAGCTTTGACAATTATTATAAAGTATGGCTTGAAGAAGAAAACAATATTATCGCAATTCAATTTAACAAAAAACCTAATGCAAGTATTTTAATAATTTATTATGATGATATTCAGAGTTTTAAACAATATTGTGTAGATAATAATATTAAATATAAAATAGTGAAAAGAAAATTAAGGCATCAGTAAAACAACAAAAGAAGGAACCTAAATTCCTTCTTTTTTCTCAAAAGTAATATTCATAGTAATAAAGTTTTCTGTTCGTTGTATTTGAAGTAAAGTTCCTCCCCTTTGTACGAACATTGTATCAACTGCTTCCCAAATGAAAACCCAAGCAAAAATATCAATGCATTCAATTATCACTTTGCTTAACTCAAGATTAGTAAATACAATCATAACGCTTAATGTTACAATACCAATTATAATCCAAATAAGACAAAAAGTATTTTTTCTTTTAATAGTTCTGAGTAAATCTTTTAGTTTTAGTTTATAATAGTTTCTAATTGCTTCTTTGTAAATTATTTCTTCATCAGGTGTAAGCATTTTACCTGAAATATTAAGGGTAAGCTTTTCTCTTGGATGAAACTCATTAGCACAGTTTTCTAAGAAATCAGCAACTTCACTTGATATTACGGGTTTTCCTTTTTGAGAGTATGGTGATAAAAAGTTACTGTTATCGTTTATAGTCATATTGATTGTTTCATTATGTTCAAATTTTTTTCTCTTCATGTGATTCTCCTATGCAAGATATTTTCTTTGAAAGTTTTTATACCATATACGGCAATATTCTTCTAAATCATCAAGGTTATACTTACTGTAACTACGGCATGATTTAATGTATTCAAAAAGAGTGCCTTCAACAAAAATATAAATTTCAAGTTCAACAAATTTATCATCTCTTGTTTTTGGAGTTGAATTATAAAGATTTATTAATTGATTACTTAATATATCAATTAGTTTTCTCACCACAAATAATACTTCATTTGATTTACAAAGCATCTTGTAGTTATCATCATTTGCTCTAATGTAATCAAAAAAGGAAGTAATAAATAAATCTAGATTATTATCTTCTAGTAATTTTGCATTACTGAAAAAGTTATCTACTAATTCATTTTCATATTCTTCGGCAACCCCATAGATGTCATCATAATGGGCGTAAAAGGTTGAACGGTTGATGTTAGCCCTTTTTACTAGTTCACTTACATTAATTTTAGACAATTCTTTCTTTTCAGCTAGCATTACCGCAAAAGTATCTTTGATTAAATTTTTAGTTTTTTTGGAAGAGTTGTTTAAATTTTTTACTTTCATATTTTCCTTTCCACAAAACCACAATAAATGTTGGTATTTCTACATAAATTTTAATTTTGTTCTTTTAAGATATTTCATTATATATTATAATACAACTGTGTGTAAATTTCAACATTGTTGATAAAATGATTATTTTACTAAAATAATTAATAATACACAATATGGTTAAAAAGTTAGGATATAATGCTATCAATAAATTTTTTCAAATATAATACCTAATTTTCATAAATATAAATCCCCTAACGTATTAACCAACATAAATGAAGATATACCATTACTTAGGTATATCTTTTTTCTTAAAAAAAACTATAACACTTGAAAAAAAGTAACCAAAATAGTAAAATATTATTAGGTGATAAAATGAATGAAGTAATAAAGTTTTTAAAAAATAATACAAGAATAAATGATCAAATGATTCATGTATATGGTTGGCAAAAAGAATATGATTTAATGCTTAGACCTAGTGTTTGTAAATATTTGTTTGAAGAATTACTTATTAATGAAAATATTATTCCTACAACAAATAGTAACCGAGATGGTAGAATTAAACCAAAGTATTATATTACCGTTCACGACACAGGTGATGCGGCTCGTAACCATACCGCTAAGTTTTGGAGTGAAACTGTTAAAAATGAATACTGGGAAGAGGGCCCATATGGTGCGAGTTTTCAGTATGTAGTTGGTAATGATGGTATCTTTCATCAAATTCCCGATAATGAAGTAGCTTATCATGCGGGAGATTCAACTAAATATGATTATGCGTTATATGAAACAGAACTAGAAGGGACAAATGCACACCCAACTGTTACTATTAGTGATGATGGTTATTATATGATTAATAATAAAAAAACAGTTATAAAGGCACCAAGAGCATATAAAGAAAAAGATGGTAAGGTAATTCTTGATAGAATTCCTACAACTAAAGATATAAATTCACAAGGTGTGTTATGTAAACTTATAAATGGGAAATACTATATAGGAGAAACATATTTTAACCAAACATATGAATTAATTGCCAATCGTGGTGGAAACAATAATTCCATCGGTATTGAATCATGTATTAATGAAGGAACCGATATTCATCTTACATGGCAAAGAACAGCTAAGCTAGTAGCGTATCTTTTAAGAAATAATAATTTGACATTTGACGACGTTAAACAACATCATTACTTTAGCGGTAAAAACTGCCCACAAACAATGAGAATGAATAATCTTTGGGATTATTTTATGGATCTTGTTAAGGTGGAATATCAAATGCTATTATATAAGGAAGAAGGATACAGGTTCGAACTACACTGTGATAATCCTAATGTTTTATCAAATGGTCGAGTTATAGATGAAATAAATATGGGAACAAAATATCAAATAAAAGTAACAAAAGGTCAAGAAACAGAAATACTAGAGTTAGAATATTAAAAGAAAGGATGAGTAAAGTATGTATGATGTAATCATTATAGGATCAGGTGTTGTTGGTGCATCTATTGCTAGAGAACTTTCAAGATACAAATTAAAGGTGTTAGTTTTAGAAAAAGAAAATGATGTAGGTGATGGCGCATCATCGGCGAATAGTGCGATTATTCATTCTGGTTATGACCCTAAACCAGGTACGCTAAAAGCGAAATTAAATGTGGAAGGTAATGCCATGTTTGATGAGATTTGTCGTGATTTAGATGTTGAGTTTAAAAGAATTGGATCAATTACCCTTGCTAGTAATGATGAAGAAATTGAAATATTAAAGATTCTTGAAGAAAGGTCAAAAATTAATGGCGTAAGTGTCCAAATATTAAATCATGATGAACTAAAGAAGATTGAACCAAATATTACAGAAGAAGTGAAAATGGGACTTTTAGCACCATCGGCAGGGATTATTAATCCGTTTGAATACGTTGTTGCGGCGATGGAAAATGCGATTGATAATGGTGTAATCTTAAAACTTTCCGAAATGGTCATAGATATTAAAAAAATAGATGACCATTATCAAGTAATAACTACTAAAGCAATGTATGATACAAAGTATGTTATTAATGCTAGTGGTGTATACAGTGATAAAATTAATGAAATGGTTAATCCTAAAAGTTTTAGCATCAGGCCTCGTCGTGGTGAATATTATGTATTAGACCATTTTGATAATAATTATATTAAACGTGTATTATTTAATGTACCAACCAAAAAAGGAAAAGGAGTTTTGGTTTCTCCAACTACTCACTATAACTATTTAGTTGGTCCATCTAGTGAGTTCGTGGAAGAATTAGAGGATGTTTCAACCGATACAGAAACATTAAATGAAGTAAAAAAACAAGCAACTAGACTTGTTGATAAAATTAGATATGATAAGCAAATTAGAGTATTTGCTGGAAATAGAGCAGTAGGAGATAGAGGAGATTTCATCATTGAAGAAACTACCCCTCACTTTATTAACGTTGCGGGAATTGAATCACCTGGTTTTGTTTCAAGCCCTGCAATTGCTAAAATGGTAAGTGAAATGATTAAAGATAAAGTACCAAATCCATCTTATAGTCCAAAGCGTCGTCCTTTAATAAGATTAAATGAAAAAAGTTTTGAAGAAAGACAAAAACTAATTAACGAAAATAAATTATTAGGTAAAATAGTTTGTCGTTGTGAAAAAATTAGTGAAGGTGAAATTATAGATGTAATACACCGCTCATGTGGTGCAACCACTATTAAAGGAGTTAAAAAAAGAGTAAGACCTGGTTTTGGAAAATGTCAAGGAGGATTTTGTGAGGCTTTAGTTTTGAAAATACTAGCAAGAGAATTAAAGAAAGATCCTAAAGATATTACTTATGGTAAAGTAAACTCCTATATTTTGGAAGGAAAAACCAAAGGTGAAGAAAATGAATAAGTATGATTTAATAGTTATTGGTGGTGGAAGTGGGGGCCTTGCTAGTGCCATAAGTGCTTATGATAATGGAATAACCTCACTACTTATTATTGAAAAAGAACCATATCTAGGAGGCATTCTTTTACAATGTATTCACAATGGGTTTGGCCTACATACCTTTAAAGAAGAATTAACAGGACCTGAATATGCTAGTAGATTTGAAAATGAAATTAAAAAAAGAAATATTCCTTGTAAGACTAACTCAATGGTATTAGAAATTGAAAAGTTAGAAAATGGTTTTAATGTTATATACTCAAATGATACGGAAGGTTTAGTTAAAGTTTTTACAAAAACAATAATTTGTGCAACCGGTTGTAGTGAAAGAACAAGAGGCGCAATCGGTATTAGTGGTGACCGTTCTAGTGGAGTTATGACGGCTGGTATGGCTCAAAAATATTTAAACATTGAAGGTTATATGGTCGGTAAAAAAGTCTTTATTCTTGGTAGTGGTGATATAGGCTTAATTATGGCAAGAAGAATGAAACTAGAAGGAGCAGATGTACTTGGAGTTGCGGAAATAATGCCATACTCTAATGGCTTAAATCGTAATATTGTACAATGCCTTGAAGATTATGACATTCCACTATATTTACATCATACTATCAGTAAAACGATTGGAAAGTCAAGACTTGAAAAAATAGTTTTAACGGAAGTAGATGATAATTTAAACTTTATTGAAGGTACAGATAAAGAATTTGAAGTGGATACTTTGTTACTATCAATTGGATTAATACCTAGTAATCCATTACTTGAAAAACTAGGAGTAATGATTCATCCAAAAACTAAAGGCCCACTAGTTGATGAATCTTATCAAACCAGTATTCCTGGCATCTTTGCTTGTGGTAACTCTTTGCATGTTCATGATCTTGTTGACTATGTAACTTTAGAAGGTGAAAAGGCAGGACTTAGTGCCACAAAGTATTTAAAGGGTGAACTTACAAAAGGGGAAAGCATTAATATAATTTGTGGTAAAGGCATTGGCTATGTTTTACCACAACAAATAAACATTTCAAATATTGATAAAATTAAAATTAGTTTTAGAGTAACAGTTCCTCATAAAGCTTCATATATAAATGTTTATCAAAATAATAAATTAATCAAACAAATAAAGAAACAATATTTAATTCCAGCAGAAATGGAAAATCTTCTTTTAGATAAATCAATAGTTTTAGGTAAAGAAGATTTAAAGATAGAGGTGGCCGATGCATAATTTAATTTGTATAATTTGTCCAAAAGGATGTCACTTACAAGTAGATGAAAATAATAAAGTAACAGGTAACAGTTGCAAACGCGGCGAAACATATGCAATAAATGAACTAACTTTACCAACAAGAATGGTAACTTCAACTATTAAAGTTAATAATGGTGAATTAAAAAGAGTACCAGTTGTAACAACTAAACCAGTACCTAAAAGTAAAATATTTGAAGTGATGAAAGAAATTAATAAAGCAAACGTAAAAGCACCAATCAAAGTTGATGATATCCTTATAAAAAATGTTTTGAATCTTGGAGTAGATATTAAAGCTACAAGAACAATAAATGAAAAAGAATAGAAGAGAGGGAAATTATGAATACTATTATAACAATAGGACGTGAATTTGGTAGTGGTGGTCGTGAACTTGGAAGAAGACTTGCTGAAGAGTTGGGTTATGAATATTATGATAAAGAAATAATAACTGAGATTGCGAAAAAGACTTCATTATCTGAAGAGTATGTTCAAGAAGTAATTGAAAAAAGACCACATAATTTGTATCCAATTACAGTAGGTCATACCATCAACTTTATGGTTGAAGATTATCATTTAACCCAAATGCAAAACATTTATCAAGCTCAAACAGAAATAATTAAGGAGCTTGCTCAAAAATCATCATGTGTCATTGTTGGTAGATGTGCTGACTATATTCTTAAAGACTTTAACCCTTACCGTATATTTGTTTATGCGGAAATGGAAAGTAGAATAAAAAGATGTGTAAGTCGTAAACCAAATGATGAAGAACTAACTAAAAAACAAATAATGAAACAAATTAAAAAAATTGACAAAGACCGTGCTCGCTATTATTCTTACTATACTGGTCAAGAGTGGGGAGATCCTATCAATTATGATTTATGTATTAATACTACTAATTGTGTAATTAAAGAAGTAGTACCAGTTATCAGCAAATTATTTAAATAAAGAAAAATACCTGTTGAAAAACAGGTATTTTAAGCAGTTTTAAGGTCAGTTGTACATTTAAATTTCTTAAATAATTTTCTTGAATAAATAAAGTAAGTAATTAGATGAATTAAGAAAGTTATAATCCAAGAAATTGGATATGAAATATATAACATATGTAAGTCATTGTAGTCTACAAATGAAGTATATTCTCTAAAAATGAGATAAATCCAAGCAATTCTAAATCCACATACACCAACAATCGAAACAATCATTGGAATAGTGGATGAACCGAGGCCTCGAAGCACTCCAACCATTACATCCATAATACCACACAAAAAGTAAGGAAGGCAAAGATAGTGTAGTCTGATGTATCCAACTTCAAGCGCAACTTTGGCTGCTTGAACGGCTTCTTCACTGTTACCAGTAGGTCTTATGTAAATTTTTAGAACTTGGCGACCAAGAATAAAGAGTGCCCCACCAAACACTAAAGCAATCATTGTAACAATAACAAGTGAATAAATTGTAACTTTTTTAATATTCTTTTTGTTTTCAGCACCATAGTTTTGTCCAGTAAATGCTAGTGCCGCATGATAAACGGCATTCATTGCAGTATAGACAAAGCCTTCAATACTTGAAGCTGCTGAGTTACCATCCATTACTGCAGTTTTATTTACAGTAAAACTGTTTACAGAAGATTGAATAATAACATTAGAAATTGAGAAGATACATGATTGAATACCTGCAGGTAAACCAATTTTAACAATTTCAAGAAGTTCTTTTTTATGAATTTTTAATTCATTAAATCTAAAACGATAACATTCATTAGATTTTAGTAATGTCCACATAATTAAAACACATGAAATAAGTTGAGATATGATTGTCGCAACCGCAACCCCAGCAACTCCCATTTTACAGACAATTACAAAAAATAAATTTAAAATGATATTAATGATACCAGCAATTGATAGAAAATATAAAGGTCTTTTGGTATCACCGATTGCTCGTAGAACCGCTGCCGCGAAGTTGTAAACCATATTGAATGGCATACCAATAAAATATATCTTTAAGTATAATTCAGATAGATATAAATCATTATTCATAAGTTTTAAGAAAGTACCGGCCATAAAGAATCCAATAATTCCAAGAATAGTACCAGTAATTAAACTTATAAGGATTGAGGTATGTACTACTTTACCAATTCGGTCGTACTCTTTTGCTCCAAATAACTTTGCACATACCACGTTAGTACCAACGGATAGCCCCATAAAAAGGTTGACAATTAAATTAATTAAAGCAGAGGTTGAACCAACGGCTCCTAATGCGCCTTCTTGATTACCGAAGTTACTAACAACTAAAAGGTCGGCCGCATTATAAAATAATTGTAACATCCCCATTGCAGCAAGCGGTAGACTAAATATTATTATTTTTTTAAATAGATTACCACTACACATGTCAATCTCATGCTTTTTTACTTTTTTAATTTTTAATTCATTATCCATATAATCACCTTTATATATTATACTCGTTTTTTTAGTTTCTTTCAAATAAAGTGAAAAAGAAAAGGCTCACATAAACAAGTAAAAAAGGCTAAGATAACTTAGCCTCATATTTGGTTTATAGTTTATTAATGAATGCTTTATAAGCAAGGTATGCTTCGTATACATCAACCTTTGAAACAATTTCCATTGGAGCGTGCATATTTAATACCGCAATACCAGCATCAATTACATTCATATTGTAGTTGCCTAAGATGTAAGCAATTGTGCCGCCACCGCCTTGGTCAACTTTGCCAAGTTCAGCAGTTTGGAAGTTTACGTTATTGTCATCCATTACTCTTCTAATTTCGGCGAAGTATTCAGGCATTGCATCGTTACAACCACTTTTACCACGAGCACCAGTATATTTGTTGAAACAAATACCATTACCTAAATATGCAGCATTTTTACTGTCATTAACGCCTGCATATAGAGGATCAAATCCAGCAGAAACGTCACTTGAAAGCATTTTAGTATTTTCCATAGCATGTCTTACTTTTAATTCATTATATTCGCCAGTTAAACTAATTACTTCAGCGATAATATTTTCGAAGAATTTAGATGATGCACCGGTTGCACCAATAGAACCAACTTCTTCTTTATCAACTAAAATTGCACAAGTAGTATAAGTAGAAGTAGGAGTATCAATAACAGCACGTAATGAAGTGTAAGCACAAACTCTATCATCATGTCCATATCCTGCTACCATACTACGATCTAGACCATAGTCACGGGCTTTTCCGGCAGGAACAATTTCAAGTTCAGCACTTAAGAAATCTTCATTTTCAAAGCCATATTTTTCTTTAAGTAATTTCAAAACATTGGCTTTAACAGCATCTTTTTCTTCACCTTCAAGTGGCATACTACCAAGAGTAAGGTCTAAGTCTTCACCTTCAATAACTTTTGAAGCAGTTTTTTGAAGTTGATCACCTGATAGATGAATTAGTAAATCACTAATACCAACAACAGGATCATTATCATCTTCACCAATAGTAACTTCAACGATACTACCATCTTTCTTACAAACAACACCGTGAATGGCAAGAGGAATAGTTACCCATTGATATTTTTTAATACCACCATAATAGTGAGTGTCAAGTAAAGCAAAGCTATTACTTTCATATAAAGGGTTTTGTTTAACATCAAGTCTTGGTGAATCAATGTGTGCTCCTAAAACACGAAGACCTTCTTCTAAAGGTTTCTCACCGATAACAAAAGCCACGAAGTTTTTGCCTTTATTTGTTGCGTAAGCCTTATCACCAGTTTTAAGAGATTTAAAGTCCTTAATATTTTTAAAACCATTTTCTTCAGCTATTTTTACAGCTTGTTTTACACATTTTCTTTCCGTTTTACCAGTAGATATGAAATCTTTATATTCATCATTGAATTTCATTAATTCAGTTAATGCGTTACCGGTATATTTACTCCATGCATTTTTTGCATACATAATTATCATCTCCTTTATATTTATTATACCACAAATTAACAAAAATAGTAATAATTTTGTACTATTTCTCAAAATATAGTATAATTATAATCTAAGAAAAAGGGGAAATTCAAATTGCAAACAAAAATGATGTAAATACCTAAATAATATCGTATAATACTATTGAGGTATAGTCATGAAAAAATTAAGTAAAATAGCAAAAATATATAACAATAAAGAATTAAAAGAAAAGTCAATAGAACAACAAGATATCGTGGATAAAATTGAGGTAATGCATCAACAAATAATTAGATTTGAAAATATGAGTAATTCCCAAACTATTTTCTTTTTAGTAAAATATGCAAATGCATTGTGAGTTAGATGTCGTTTTAAAAGGAATAGAATTAATGGAGGTGACAAATGGAAGAAAAGTATAGAATAATAAAATTTAATAATAAAAATTTAGAAATAGATGTTAAAATATCACCTTTTGAAAAAACTATATGGCTTTCAATAGATCAAATTGCCTTATTGTTTGAAAGAGATAAATCAGTTATTTCTAGACATATTAAAAACATATTTGAGATCAATGAATTAGATGAAATCAGCTGTGTTGCATTTTTTGCAACTGAGCTAAATAAATATGATCCACGAACTGGAAAAATGAGAAAAACAAAAATAGATGTTAAATTATTTAACTTAGATGTAATTATTTCAGTTGGATACAGAGTTAATTCAATTATGGGAGTAACATTTAGAAAATGAGCAAACGAAGTATTGAAAGAATATTTAATAAAAGGCTATGCAATTAATGAAGAAAGATCACTTGTTACTAATGAAAACTATGTAAGATTAATTAATAAAGTAGAATCACTTGATGAAAGAGTTAGTAATATTGAAAAAGAATATAAACCAAAAGGATTTAAAACTCACAGTTATTCTTTGATGGAGAGTTTTATGATGCATATACTTTAATACAATCATTATTTGAATCAGCAAATAAAGAAATAATTATAATTGATAATTATACTGATAGAACCATACTTGATAGATTAGTAGTAAAGAAAAGTAATGTGCAAGTTACCATTTATACAAGTATTAACTCAAGACTATTAGCTAAAGATATAAATGCATTTAATAATCAGTATGGTGGTTTAAATGTTAGATATACCACAAATGTTCATGATAGATATATTATTATAGATCAAAATAAGTTATATCATTTAGGTCACTCAATTAAAGACTTAGGTAAGAAGATATTTTCTATCAGTGAATTAGATAATAATTTAATACTAACTTTATTGCGTAATATTTAGAATTGACGTATACTTCTACATGCCTATAGCTTATTGAAATTTTATTTTTTGTATATGGTAAATAAATTTAAAGACATAAGTTGAGGTGTAACAAGATATAATAATGAATTAACTTTAATCAAATTAAAATTAAATAATGGTAATACAAAATCATTAAAAGAAATATTAAATAATAAAGATAAATACAATACCAGTTGTAATTTTAAACTTGCAGATACTAATATAGGAATAACTAATGGAATACATACCATACCATTATATATGTCGTTTTTAATACAATAAATATGAGATATAAGGAGTTAGTACAATATAGACTAGCTCTTTTTTATTTATAAGGAAATTACATTTTTAGCAATAATCAAAAACTTAACTTTAAGTTAATATGTGGTTAACTATTAACAAAAATAGTAATAATTTTGTACTATTTCTCAAAATATAGTATAATTATA
>OLXY01000646.1_pt1 | contig 15729 bp, 23 predicted proteins | sample 1644221 | NCBI WGS metagenome assembly OLXY01 (sample SAMEA103958121, study PRJEB25191) | human gut metagenome | reverse complement strand
GGGAGCGCACAGGGACCCAAGCATTCCCAAAGCCAGTACCAAGGAGAGGAGCTTAGCCAGTTTCTTCATGTCTGTTTCCTCCGTGAGTTGGTTATATTTTACAGCAAGATGCTGCTGTAATCGCCGTTAGCCCTTCAGACCCGTCATGGTCATGGAGCGGACAAAGTTCTTTTCGCACAGAATGTAGACGATGATCAGGGGCGCGATGCTCATCAGGGCCGCCGCCATCATCAGCTGGTAGGCGGAACTGGCCTCGGAGATCAGGTATTTCAGGCCTACCGCAAGCGTGCGCATCTCCGTCTTGTTGGTCACCAGCAGCGGCCACAGGTAGCTGCGCCAGTGGGACAGGAAGGCGTACAGCACCGCCGCGCTGATGGCTGTGACCGAATTGACGATGATGACGTGCCACAGGATGGAAAAATATCCGCATCCGTCGATCTTGGCGGCGTCGATCAGGTCGTCCGGGATGGTCGTGAAGAAGGAAATCAGCATCATGGTGGTAAACACGCCCAGCACCTGCGGCAGTACGATGCCCGCGTAGGTGTCCACCAGCCCCGTGCCGCTGACCATCTGGTACAGCGGGATCACCAGCACGGACATGGGCACGAACATGGCGCTCTGGATCAGCATGTACAGGGTACGCTTGAAGGGAAAATGCAGCTTGGCGAAGGCATAAGCCGCGCCGATGGACATGGCAATCTGAATCGCCGTCTGCAAAACGGAGGTCAAAATGGTGTTCCAGTAGTACCGCAGGAAGGGCACCATCTGGAAGACCTTCTGGAAGTTGCTCCATTCAAAGGAGGACGGCAGCCAGCGGATGGGATAGGCATACACATCCGCGTTGGTTTTGAAGGCCGACAGAACCATCCAAATGAAGGGGAAGATCATCACCACGGATACCAGCAGCAGAATCAGGAACACCGGCATGTTGTAATGCCGCAAACCACGCTTACGCATCGCTACGCTCCTTTCTGTCGCTCATGACCTTCTGCACCATCGTCAGCAGGAAGATCACCGCAAACAGCAGCACGGACGCTGCCGCGCCGCGACCCATTTTGGCGTTGCCGAAGGCCTGCGTGTAAATGTAATTGGCCATCAGCATGGTGCTGTTGTTGGGCCCGCCGCCGGTCATGATATCCACCTCGGTAAAGGCCTGGAAGCAGCCGATCATGCCCATCATGACGACGAACATCACAATGGGGGAAAGCAGCGGCAGCTTAACATGGCGGAAAATCTGCCTTTCGTTGGCACCGTCGATACGGGCGGCCTCGACTACGGAGTCGGATATGCCCTGCAGGCCGGAGATGAAAATGATAATGTCATAACCGATGCCGCGCCATACGGCAAAGGCCACAATACTCATCAGCGCGGAGCTTTCGGCGTAGATATAATTACTGGTGGGCAGCCCCAGAAAACGCAGCAGCTGGTTCAGCGGGCCGATGGCCGGGTCGTACAGCCACATCCAGATAATGCTGGAGGCTACCACCGGCACGATCACCGGCAGAAAGTAGCTGATGCGCAGAAATTTGCGCCACGGAATGTACATATCCAGCATGACCGCCAGCACCAGAGAAATAACGATCTCCAGCGCCAGCTTGGTAACGGTGAAAAACAGCGTATTGCCAAACGCCTTTTGGAACATGGCGTTTTTCAGCAGATAGGCGTAATTTTTCAGCCCGATATAGGTGGACTGGTTGGTGATGGTGTTGGTGGAGGTCAGGCTCAAAGAAAACAGCCGCACCACCGGGATCAAAAAAAGAAACGTCAGCGCGATCAGGGTGGGCAGCAGCAAGATGGCAGCCGTCGTCGTCTGGGCTGTCTCATAGTGTTTTTTCCCTAGCTGGTAACGATACTTCACAAGCAGGCCCCCTTCACGTTCTTGCCAAGAGTCCGTTTATCTGCTATTATAAGTGGCAGAAAATGAATTTTCAATGCAAAAAGGGGATGAAACTTTGCAGATTTGTCCAAAGTTACAGGGTTCTATCCGTGCCATGCCGATCCAGCTGGACGACAGCTTTCCCATTCATGCCCCTTATCTGGACCGGCTGCATTATTCCCGGCCCCACCCGGCGGATCATATGCATTACCACCTGACCACCGAAATTGGGGTATGCCTGCAGGGCAGCGGCATTTTTTACATCGGCACCCGTGTATACCGCTACCAGCGGGGAGACGTATCCGTCATAGCGCCCAACGTGGTGCATATCGCCCAAAGCGACCCGGAGAGCATCAGCGGCTGGAAATTTTTGGATGTTGATTTGGAGAAAATGCTGCTTGGGCTGTCGCCGGAGTATCAATCTCTGGGCCAATCCGCCTTCAGCGGCATCATTCACCCGGAGCAGCTGCCCGGCATGGCCCCTTTGGTGCAGAGCATTCTGGAGGAATTAAAGGAAAAATCCGACTGGGGCCAGCAGCTGGTGCGGCTCAAGGTGGGCGAATTATGTGTGATGCTCCGGCGGATGCTGCAAAACAGGGCGCCGCTGACGGTGCTTCCTTCCTTAATGAATGAGATCTCCACAGCGGTGCTGTATATTGCCAACCATTATCAGGAGCCGATCACCCTGCAGCAGCTGGCCGACATGTGCGCCATCAGCTGCACGTCCTTCCGGCGCAAATTTGAGCGCACCATGCACACCAGCCCTTTGGAATACCTGTACCATGTGCGGGTCAAGGCCGCCATCAACTTGCTGAAAACCACCGAACTGCCCATTACGGAGGTGGCTTCCCGGGTGGGATATCAGACGCTTTCTTCCTTTAACCGGCATTTTCGCCGCATCGCGGGCGCATCTCCCCGGGACTGCCGGCGGGGAGGGTAAAGTGCGTGGGCATGAACGCTGCTCGATTTCCCACGCTCAAAACAGTTCTCTTTCCGCGCACAATCTCCCCGCCCCAAAATCCCGAAAAGGTTGACAACGCCTTCAGTTCGTGGTATCATACCTTTTGCTCGCAAGAGCCCATATGCGCCCGTAGCTCAGCTGGATAGAGTGTCAGACTCCGACTCGGGGCAAGAAACCTAATAAAATCAAGCGTTTGAACGCTAATGTTTGCTGATTCTGTGATTGGATGAAGCACTTTTTTTCTGCCTAAAATGAGGGCAGAAGAATGCTGTTGGGATTCAGGCGTTCCCTTTTGGGACTTAGGGGATAACTTTCCGGGTTCAACTTACAACTTTTAAGGTTCAAAGTCTGGTTTCGGGCTTTGGGCCTTTCTTTTGTAGAATCAGACTATCACTTTACGACATTACTGCACTTCTTGCTGCAATGAGGACGCAAAGAATGACGCTTTTAATACGTTCTGAATAAAAGAGCAAATATTATATCACTTTGAAACAGTAAAAACAATCCCCCCTCTGGCGCAACAAGGGCAAAAAAAGATGAATTTTTGTTTTTTAGATGTCATTATTAGGAAAACTATACACCGCGCAAAACATCATATTCATCGCTATTCATTGAAAACCATCGCAATTGTATAAACTTTCTTTTTGTTCTGACATAAGGAAGGGTAATTATTCTGGGCTTTCAAACATAAGCGGGACAAGGGTTTGCTGTTAAAATATTCATTTTGTGTATTATTATCCAATTTGCACTAATTTTTATACTGCGTATAATGGCATTGTAAGTTAAATGAGCGGCGGCGAAAAGCCGCTGGCGGCAGAGCCGCAGAAAGGACGGAAACATGGAACTATCAATGGGTTATGAACTTCTCCACACGCAAAAGGTCATCTCTGTTTCTCGCAGATTTGCGGAGAACGCGGGCAAGATGGGCAGTAAAGAATATGCACTGCTTATGCATCTAAGGAAGGATTACCCGGATTATGCGGTTCGCCCCCGCAAAAACAAAGAGGCGAAGTCCCATCAGACCTATGGCCGGTTGCGTTATCAAAAAATGGCGGAGTGGATTGCCGAGTGGGATGGGGCGGAAAGTCCGAAATTGGCTGAACTTACACAAGTCATAAGCAAGGCAAAGACCTGTCCCGGCTCTTACGGCATTGTAAAGAAATGGTTTTTGGATAATTACAAAGACCGCTACACCAAGCATCTAATCCCGGAAAACCTGACGCAAGCACCAAGCGAACCTGAAACCGCAGACGCAACTTCCGAAGAAGAATAAGAAAGGTGGAATCCCGAATGAAAAACTACTCTATTGATTTCCTGACCAACACCATCACCGTTTCCAAGAAATTTTTGTCGGATGCTTCCCATACTGACACCCTTGCCTACAAAAAGATGCTGGAATTGCGGAATCTGGGAATGACGCTTGTGGTAGAGGAGCAGAAAAGGGCCAAAAACAGATTGTCCTACAATCGGATGGAAGCCTATATCTCCTGTCTGGCTGACGCAGAACGCTACCTGAACGAATTTGAAGCAGTCCGGGAAGCGTCCGTAGGGAACTCCAATCCATACAGTTATGTGTATCGGTGGTTTAATAAGACCTTTCCCAACCGCAATGAAATTCCCGAATTTGACGAAAACTACCACATTGTGAACAACACGGCGGATGTCGCTTGACCGAAAGAAAGGAGCAAAGGAACATGACACGCAAGATGGACAGCGGTTATTTCTATGATATTTACACCAATACCCTCATCATCACTAAGGAGTTTGAACGCAAGGCTTCCCGTATCAACAGCACCGAATACTGCATTCTGCTGGCTTACCGGCGGGAGCATAGCGACCTGAATGTTGCCTACTGGAAGGAAAAGCATACGCACAAGGGCGGAATGTCCTATGACGCTATGGAGAAATTCATTGGTCTCTATTCCGATAGTGAAGAACGTCTAAAACAGTTTGCGGCAATGCGGAAATGCTTTGCCAAGCAAGATAGAAGCTATTTCCGTATGAAGGAATGGTTCAAAGAGAACTATCCCGATTATGAGGAACAGAATCACCAAATGGACGAAGATGGCTTTCTTGTGGCGAAAGAAACCGCCGATGTGGGAGCGTGAAGCCCAATGCTACTTTGCTTGGCGAGAGAGAAAAAATCTCTTTCGCCTTTTTGTTTTTGGGGGATGAAGCCACAACTTTTGGGGTTTCGTCTACAAAATTTCAACTTCCAAATAACTTTCCTCACACTCCTCTTTTCTCCCGCTACCTCCTACCCGAAAAAGGAAGGAAAAACCATCCTCCCCATTTTATATATAGGCGCTTGTCCCGTAAAAACAGAAAAGGGAACCCCTTGTTCGCTGACGCTCACAGGGGTTCCCCAAAAAGAAAAAGATACGATTTTTTTACTTGTCTGGTCTGCCAAATTTGGGGGATATGATATAGAATACCCCCTTTTTTGGCAGAAGAACCATTCTAAAATAACGGAAAATTTTTGCGGGAACCCGCGTAGCAACGCGAAGCGGGTTCCCCAAGGAAAGATAACGAGGAAGAACAGCAGAAAGAAAAAACGGGAAGTTCAAGTTTTTTTCCAAAATTTTTTGGTTCCCTAACCGGCGTAGCCGGAAGCAACCTTGAGACGTTGCTGGTGCGGCAGCACCTGCCAATGGCGAATGGGAGCTTTTAGGAACCAACAGAATTATTAAAAATACTGTTGGAACTTTTTTGCTTCTCTATTTTCCCAATTACAATAAAGCGAAGATTCTTTTCCCGTCCGTTTTGGATGGTGTAGCCGCATTTTTGGAGACGGTCAAACAGTTTTTCGTAGGGAATGGGTTTGCCCTTGGCACTTGGCAGCCGAATCCCAAGGCGGCCCCTTAAAATCTCCTTATCCTTCGTGAAAAGTCTAACATCCAGAAAAGCTTCTGGAACCCAAATTTCTCCTTCTTCCGGGTCATACAGATACAGCGTTTCAAGGTCTCCACGGTAGCGGCCTCTTGCCTGCGTTATGCTGGTTTCTTTGGAGGTATGGAGGATGAAAAAGGAAAGGCTGCCGTAAAGGCTAATGGCGGTTTCACAACTGGCGTTGAAAAGAAACAGGTCATATTGCGGCGGCACTTCTTCGTGTTCCAGAATATAGGCGCGGGCGGCAAGCTGTTCTTCCGTCATAGGGTGGGCTTCGTTGGCGATGCTCCAAACGCAAATGGGTTTGCGGCCCGCTTGCCGGGCAAGAGTTTCTATTTCCTTCATCTGCTCTATGTGGGCAACATAGACGGCCCCTTTCTGGTTGGGAGGAAGCCTTTCCAAGACCTGACGGATGCCGGAATAGCGGATGATGGTTTTGTTCTCATATTGCCGCAAGGAAGCCGTATCAATAGAAATGGGATTTTGCGAACAGGACAGACGAGAAAGCGGTTCTGGCGTGGCGGTCATACCAACGATAAGGGTTTTGCCGCCCCATACCGCGTTGATGATGGCATTGCGGGCAATCTCCGCATAATTGGGCTGGGTTTTATCCTTATGGAACGTGGGAAAAATGACAAGGTTATGGATTTCGTCGCAGAGAATGACCTCAAAGAACGCGGCAAAATCAGGATTGTGTTTTGCCCAAACGCCGAATTGGGCGTAGGTGGTAATGACCACCTTGTCCGGCTCCAATTCATCCGTGCAAAAATAGCGGTTGGCAATGCTTTCTTCGTAGAAGTGATAGGGCATAGTCAGGGCCGGGTTCTGGGCAAGGCGTTCGTTGCCGTTTTTAGTATCTATCAAATAAAGGGCTTTCCGCGGACAGGAGGCCAACGGGGCGATTTTGTTGATGGAGGCGGTGGTCTTGCCGCAGCCGCAGGGAGCGGTGATAAGGTTCAAAGCGCCGCAGCGAAAACAGGACGTGTCCAGCACGTCCGAGAGGAATTTTCCATTTTTCATAAAAGATAAAATATCTCCTTTTCTGTTTTTATAAAAAGACATATTGAAACGTTTCTTTTTATGAATTGATTATACGCAAAATTTTCTGTTCTGTCAAAAAGAAAAAGCGTGGATTTTTTTCACACGCTTTTTTCCGTAGGCTCTTCGTTCATCACTTTTCGCAGTTGCTCTTCAAAGGCGGGCAAATCCATTTCACAGGTATCAAACACGTCCTCTTTTCGCAAGGGTTGATACTTGTGGGCGGTTATATCCCGCATCCCCGCAATGGCCCGCCACGGAATTTCCCGGTGAGCATCCCGAAACTCCCATGTCAGACTTTTCACCAATTCGCCAATGTTAATGAGCGTCATACAGACCGCCCGTGCCGTTCGCTCGTCCCGCATAAAATCCGCAAGGTCAAACCCGGCCAGCAAATCCCTTGTTATCGCAATTTCAGATAAAATCTTGCGGCAAATCTGCCGGTCCCGCTCGTTCAAAGCACCCGCACCACCTTTTGCGGCTGAATCATACTGCCAGCGGGCAGCGGAACGTGAACCACATCCACAGGCAAGCCAAGCTGTTCTTCCAAATCATATTTCAGTTCGTTCAGGGTGATAAGCGACACGGAGGGACGGTCAAATTCTACCAGCAAGTCCAAATCGCTTTGGCTGGTAGCCCGCCCATCGGCATAGGAACCGAAAATGTGTGCTTTACGCAGGGAATAGGTGCTTTGCAAGTTTCGCAGCACATTGCGAATGGTTTCTTCCGTCGGCATTCTCCCACCTCCCTACAGGTAGTATAACACAAGGCGGGCGAAATGAGCAAGAAAGGCTCTTACCGTATCTCCTGCTCCAAATCATCAAACTCCGGGGTGCTGAAAAATTCACCCAAGGTCATATCCAGACCGTCGCAGAGCTTCTTCACCAGATTGACGGAAACCTCCCGGCGTTTGGGATCAAGCATACTATACACGCTGGACGGGGTAATGCCCGCCCGGTTGGCAAGCTCATTGGGTTTGATGTTGCGGTCTTTACAGATTTCACGAAAGCGGTTCGCCACGGCATCCTTTACGGTCATCCCTATCACCTCAAGGACAGCATACCGAATTGTTCGCAAGTGCGTTTTCGCAGTTGCGTGTTTTTGGAAATTGTTTTATAATGTGGATGAAAGACGCGAGTGCGTAAAGACAAAATAAGACAAGGGGGATTTCTGGTGAAAAGGGTAATTGCATTGGTTCTATTTGGTGCGGTGCTATTAGCGGCGCTACCGGCTATGGCACTTGATTTTGACTGCTGGAACTTGAACTACCTTATGGACGATTTTGGTGATGCCACAAAGTATTGGTATTTGGAAAATTACGCCGGTGTATTAATAAATGATAGACCAGCTTTGGGAGCAGCTGCTATGACTGTAAGTTACCAAATGATTGGTTTTTTTCTAATTGAAAATATAAATGTGGCAGATGGAACTGGAAAATTGGTTACTAATTCTACACTTATAGAGCAGGAATATAGAGTCAGTTTCAAAGATGATAATGGAAATAAGTATACGTGTACTGGAACTCAAGCAAGCGGAGAGGAACTAATCTGTGTAGAAAATATAAGAGCTGTTATGTTTGATGATAAAAAGCTCCAACAGCATATAAAAAATTATTCCGCTATATCAGAGATGCTCCGTAATAGCAAAGAAATTCAAATTGTTATTTCTTCGCCAAGCGGGAAAAAATACAGCTTTACCATTCGGGGTAATTCTTCGTTTATGGATGTATATCCATTTGAAGATGTTGGATCTTTTGCTCAGGGACTTGCTATGGTGAGCAAATTAGGACGATCTGGAGCTATTGATACAACGGGAAAGCTTGTTATCCCTTGTGAATGGAACTATGTAGGAGAGTTTAGCGAAGGTTTAGCAGCGGTTAAGAAAAATGGCAAATATGGCTTTATTGATATGAAAGGGAAACTTGTTATTCCCTGCGAATGGGACGATGTACGAGACTTTAGTAGGGGAATGGCAAAGGTAAGAAAAGACAAAAAATACGGTTTCATTGATACAACCGGAAAGTTTGTTATTCCATGTGAATGGGATTATGCAGGAGGTTTTAACGAAGGGTTAGCGCCGGTTAAGAAAAACGACAAATGGGGTTTTATTGACACAACAGGAAATCTTGTTATTCCCTGCGAATGGGATGATGCAAGAGGTTTTAATGAAGGGTTAGCGCGGGTTGAGAAAAACGACAAATGGGGTTTTATTGACACAACAGGATATCTTGTTATTCCCTGCGAATGGGACGATGTGCGAGACTTTAGTGAGGGGTTGGCATGGGTAAAGAAAGATACGAGCTATATGTTTATTGACAAAACCGGAAATGTAGTTATTGGAAACTAAGAAGGTATTACTTTATAAGTATCCCGATGAAAATGACCATCGGGCAGAACCGGTCTTAATTTGAGAAAGGAAAACGCTTTATGAGTAATGTAAAATTATCGGATTCTGAAACTGTTATTCTCGCTACGGCTCTTTATTATAAAACTGGTTTGGAAAAACAGAGTTCCGAAAACTATAAAGAATATAAACGAATTTCTGACGAAGTGAGAAATAGGAAATCTGTTAATTCCTTTGATTTTGACAAGGTAAGAACTGCTATAGAACAATTCCTTGCTGAAATTGAAAACAATACCCTTCACAATATTTTAGCCAAACTTGAAGCATGATACTATGGTTGCCCGCCTCCCCCAAGGAGACGGGCATTTTTTCAATCTTCCTATTTGCTTCCTCCCCCTGCCCTTATCTTTCCTTGATAACCCCTGCTCGCCTATGCTATACTATCTCTGTAAGGAGGGATTCCGATGCCAACGCTATCTATGTTCTATGGTATCATCATTCGGATGTACAACAACGGGGAGCATAATCCGCCCCATTTTCACGCCTCCTATCAGGATTACAACGCCGTGTTCAATTTTGAAGGCGATTTGATGGAGGGTGAAATGCCAAACAAGCAGCGAAAGATGATTGCCGCTTGGGCTGAAATTCATAAGGATGAGCTGCTGGCAAACTGGGAGCTGGCTATGAGCGAGCAGCCGTTGTATAAGATTGAACCTCTGCGTTAAAAAGGGGGGAACCATATGAAAACGCCTGTGTGGGTCGTAAAGAGCGTTGTTCCGCAGGAGAATTACACGCTGCTTCTGACCTTTGCCGATGGAAAAAAGCGCCTTTATAACGCCCGGCCTCTGCTGAATAAGCCCATTTTTGCCGATTTGAAAAGTCTGCCCTTTTTCCTACAGGCCCGCGTCAGAGGCGATACCGTGATTTGGAACGATGATGTGGATATTGCCCCGGAACACCTGTATGAAAACAGCGTGCCGGTCAATTAAGAGCAAAAACAAGCTCCCCATAGGGTTTTCGCTGATGAAAACGTCTATAGGGAGTTTTTTCTTCACTTTCCCATCCTCAAATACTTATACACCGTGGGCCTGCTGACCCCGCACACCCGTGCCAGCTCCGACACATTCATCCTTCCCGCCGCATAAGCCGGATAGTGCTTCCAGAATACGGCGGGGATGTCTGCTTTGCTGCTTTTTCTTCTCCCAATCTGCCGCCCTTGGGCCTTGGCGTTTGCCATTCCGCTTTTTACCCTTGCCCGGATGATGGACAATTCCAACTCCGCAAAAACGGCGCTCATCTGGATAAAGGCTTGGCTCATGGGGTCAATCTCCCCGTTGCGGCAGTCCACGGTGATGCTGCCCACAATCATCAGCCGCAGCCGCTTTGTTTTGATGGTATGGACGATTTCGCATAGCTGCTGGGTGGAGCGGGAAAGGCGGCTGACCTCTGTGGTAATCAGCGTATCGCCGGGCTGGGCGGCTTCCAGCAGGCTTTCCAGTTCCTTCTTGATTTTTGCGTCCCCGTGTTCGTATTCAAAGACGATGGTTTCCGCTCCCGCCGCTTTCAGTTCCTTGATTTGGCGGTGAATGTCCTGCTTGCTTTCGTTGGTGGAACACCGGGCATATCCGTAATTCATTTTGGCTCCTTGTGTAAAAGAAAGGGTCAAGGGCCGGCTTTACAGCTTGGACGGCAGGAAAAGGCCCCAAATGCGCGGGCTGATGAACCGTTTTTTTCTGTAAAGCCAACCATTTGTTTTTGTTGACAGGTCAGTCCTTGCCCGCCTGATGGAGAGCGTAGGCGTTTTGAAGCTCCCGAATATCGCTTTGCAGGGCGGTCAACGCCGTGCCCAAGGTGTCCAGCCCCGCCGCCTCCTGATACCGCTTTTGTTCCAGTGCCATTGCATACAGCGGCATTACGTCGTTTTCATACAGCACGACCGCTCCTTCAATCAAAAGCCGCATATGTTCCAAGGTCTGCCCTTCCAAACGCTCAAAATCCATTGCTGTTTCCTCCCAAGCCCTGCGGGGGAGTTTTTCCCCGCAGGAATTATCTTTTTGTTAGTTCAAAATCATTTCCACGGCTTTTTCCGCTTTGCCGGACGCGCTGACGATGAAACGCTTGTCATTGCGAAGAACGGACAGCCAGTTTTGAAGATAGGCCGTGCTGTTGCGAAAGCTCCTGTCCGTCTCTAAGCCCACGTGATGAACCAACGCGGCGGCCCCGATTTCCGCAATCAGTTCTTCCTTGCTGTAGGCTTCCGAACCGAAAAACGCAGTCTGATTCAGCCGGTTCAGGCGGCTTTCGTGGCCGGTGGAATGAACCATTTCATGGAACAGCGTCCCGTAGTATTCCGATGTTTCCCGGAATTGGGCCAGCGTAGGCAGGGTGATTTCATCGGTGGAGGGACGATAGCAAGCCTTGTCTCCCGGCTGATGGGTCAGCTTCACGTCGGACTTGCGGCAATAGGCTTCCGCCAGCCGTTGGGCGGTTTCATCCGGGTTGGCGGTCTGGGGCAAGGGTTCTGTATGCTTGGGGGAAAGTCCCTCGCACTGGCTCAAATGAAACACGTTATAATAGCGGAGAAAGGGCACGTCCTTTTCCTCTTGGGTTTCTTCGTCCTGCACCTTGAGGAATTTCCAGAAAACCACCATATGGGTCTTTTCGCCCTTGCGGACGCAGCCGCCCGCCTGCTGAACCTGCTTGAAGGTGGCGTATTCGCCCGGCTGGCCCAGCAGCATTTGATTCAGCAGGGAATAGGGCTTGCCGGTGGCGTAGCTGACCGCCTTTCCGGCGGCGACCCACGGTTTTTGCCACGGGATGATACCCTGCTCCATCTGAGAAAGAATTCGGTTTGTGATTTCGGCGTATATGTCCAATTTTCCTTGCTTCCTTTCTTGCGGGGAGCAAGGCGGTTGTGGTAGAATAACCTTGCTCCCCGGTTATGTGAGAGTTTCCGTTGGGGCGTTGCCTGAATGCTGTGGTAGGTGTTCAGGCTTTTTAATTAATGGAGAATCGCCGGGCCGTGGTGGTTTTGGTATAGGCGGCGGCAAGCTCCGCGTGGTCTTTTTTGAAGCGGGCGCTGTCAAACCGGCTGGCGGTGTAGGACTTCCAACTGACCTTGAACGCTCCGGCCAGCAGGGTTTCTTCATCTCCCATCCGGGCCTTGACTTCATCCTCCAAAGTGGTGATTTCCGCTTCCAGTTCCTCCTTCATTCGTTTCAGTTCCCTGATTTTGGGTTCCATGTTATGGTCGCTCATGGGTGGGCCTCCTTTGTGATGGGGAATCTTTTGTTCCCTCCTGACAGTTATTATTATACACCTGTAAGTGTCTTATGTCAACAACAAAATGAAATTTTGTGATGTAAATTTGAAAATCATTCTTGCCAACTGACACACGAAAATGTATAATCCAATTTGGAAGGAGATGAAAGCAGAATGGGTTTAACAACTGCTGAAAAAATTAAAATCGTTTTGAAACGCCGAAAAATGACGATGGGCGAACTGGCAGAAAAAACGAACCAGACACGTCAGAATCTTTCTAACAAAATGGCAAGGAACAATTTTCCAGAAAAAGAATTGAAGGAAATAGCCGAAGCCCTTGATTGTGAACTGGAAACGACATTGATTATGAAAGACACTGGCGAAAGAATCTAAAAAAGGAACAGCCCACGCCGAAGCGGGTTCTGTTCCTGTGCTTGCCGGGGAGGGTTTCAGGTGTTCCGCTGGCATAACCAACGAAAAAGCCCTGCTCCTGCTTATTGACCGAAAAAAAGCGTTTATGGCTAATGAAAGGTGGATATACGTGGACAATTCTCATTATGGAAAATGTTGTCTTTGCGGCCAACATAAAAAACTTACTTTTGAACACGTTCCGCCTAAATCTGCGTTTAACTCTACTAAAACAAAAATTGTTCCCGGAATAGAAGCCCTAAAAAAACCAACATCACAAATGCCTTGGGATTTATCAGGTCTTCATAGTAAGGAACAGCAGCGTGGCACTGGCGATTATTATTTATGCGGGGAATGCAATAGTAACACGGGTTCTTGGTATATTTCACACTATACAAACTTTGTGAAATGTATTGATGAAAAACTACGCAATAAAAACTACAGCTTTGTTCAGCCGCGGTCTTTAGAGATTTCATTTGAGCACATACGACCATTAGCTATTTTCAAAGGAATTATGGTTCTATTTTGCGATATCAATCATCATTGTTTCAACGATGAGAATTTGCAAAGTTATTTACTAAATTGTATGGAGACAGAATTGGACACAAAGAAGTATCGTCTATTTATACACATTCATGGCGGTGGACTTCATCGGGTAGCGGGTTTGAGTAGCATTACTTTTACTGGGTCCAATAAGATAGAAACTATTTTTTTATCTGAAATAACAACTTATCCTATTGGGTTAACATTATATTTTGACCTTCCAGATACCTACCATCCCGCTGGAATTGAAATTACACCATTCGCCCATTTTCCATATGCACAGCAAATTTCAACTATTCTTCAGCTTCCAGTTCTTGAAAGCAATGTAATGTTTCCAGGTGATTATAGAACAAAAGCAGAAATCAAAGAACAAATAGAAAGAAACAAAGTAAATAGGCTGGGTTAAAATATTATCGGAAAAGGCTTGCGATTTTGGCCCTCAGATTTCTAAGCGAACTTTCGCTGACCTGAATATCTGCTTTCAAAGTCGGAGGCTTTTTTTCTTTGTCTTGCTGCAATTCCACCAGTTCCTTTTTGAGATTGTCTATTTGCTCCTGCTGTTTCTGAAATTTTTCCATCCAGTCCATCTACAGCAAAGCAACGGTATTGTCTATACAGTCCGCAAATTCATTGACATGCTGGGAGTGGTAGGGATTGTTCGGGATGGTTCCGCGCAATGCGTTGGTCGTGCGCAGGTTATCCGTATAAAAGCTTGTGTTTATCATCAAAGGAGGACACCTCTTTATTTTTTGATAGCTTATTTTACTTCCAATTTTTGAAAAAGTAAAATTTTCATCACGGCAAAAATTTATCACCGTAAGTTGCTTTTTTGTCGCTCTATCATCCAAAGTTGTAAGTTGAAGTGGCAAAAGGACAGGTCTATCCCCAAAAAGCGTAAAAGGAACGCCAAAAGGATAACGTCAAACTTGACTTTGCTTTCTTCAAGCCGCTATAATCGTTTTATCCCAATGGATAGTGCATCTTGAAAACGGAATAGCACACATTACGTCAAACGCCATGAAAGAAGGATATTTTATGGCAAAAAGACTACAGCAATGCGTGAAGGTTGGCAAAGATGCAAATGGTCGTTCCATCTATAAAACGGTTCATGGTTTGACCCAGCAAGAACTATATGAAAAAGCGGCGGCAGAGATGGTTAAGGCGGGAAACTTTTCCGTTCCCAAACAGACGGAATCCGCTCCCCTGCTTTCCGATTATATCCTGACGTGGTTTGAAACCTTCAAGGTTCCGAAGCTGAAAAAGAATACCGCCGTCAACTACCGCATTGACATTTGCAAGCACATTATTCCCTATTTTGAGGGCAAGCGGCTGGATGAAATCACCACGGCGGACATTCAGGGCTTTTACAACAGCAAAGCCCATTTGGCTCATTCTACGGTTCACTGTATGGCGGTGATTCTTCACGGCACGTTTCAGTCCGCCATAGAGGATGGCTATCTTGTTCGCAACCCTACGGAAAGCAAGCGGCTTTCCATGACGGACAAAAAGACGGAACGCAACGCCCTTCCGGCGGAAACCATCGGGGATATTATCCGCAACCTGTGGAGGTTGGAGGACTTTGACCGTTTGCTTCTGGCCTTACTTCTCTTTACGGGGATGCGGCGGGGCGAAGCGTTGGGGCTTCGGTGGGAGGATATTGACTGGCGGCACCGGCTGATTTTCATTCAGCGTTCCGTCAGTTTCAGCGGAAACTCGCCCGTTATCGGAACCACGAAAAGCAAGGCGGGCGTTCGCTACATCCCGCTTGCCAATCCGTTGGCCCAAACCCTGATGCCCTTTGAAGCGGAAGAAGGCTTCATCCTCGGCGGAGAACGGCCCATCACCCAATGTAAATTTCTGCGGGCTTGGGAACGTATGAATAAAACCATCTGCCTTTATGGAGCAACGCCCCACATTCTGCGGCATTCGTTCATCACGGCGGCGGTTCCCTATGTGGACGTCAAAACTCTTCAAAGCATTGCCGGACATGCGGACATCAGCACCACCCTGAACCGCTATGCCCACCGGCAGATGGACAGAATCATGGCGGCGGGGGAAGCCCTTCAAGGGATGTATGGAGGGGAGACTATACCAGAACTATACCACCCTCAAAACGTGCTATCCCTTGCCAATCAAGGGGTTGAGTAATGGTAAAGCCGCCCGCTTCTACCACCTTCTATACCACTTCCCCCTTTTCCGCCAAAAACACTCTAAAATGTGGAAAACTTTCTTCCTTTCTGCCGCAAAAAGGTTCCCAATCTCCCCGCCCCAAAATCCCGAATGTAGGTTTGTCAAACATATTGGACAATGAACTCAATGGGGGAAAGTCAATGGAGGGGTCTCATAGGAAAGTTGTTGGAACGGGAATGATGAACGGCGAGCTGCTTTGCAAAGTCATCCAGAGAGTAGA
>OLXY01000635.1_pt1 | contig 16146 bp, 18 predicted proteins | sample 1644221 | NCBI WGS metagenome assembly OLXY01 (sample SAMEA103958121, study PRJEB25191) | human gut metagenome | reverse complement strand
TTCCAAATCTCCTTCCTTAACACGGTAGTTAAGGTTTCCAACATACATGTTCATAGTGAAAAAATAAAAATAATTAAAATAACATTAACAGTTGTAATATTAGTAGCACTAGCAATATTTTTTTGGAAAATTGCTCCATTTATGATGGATCTATCTACAACAGAAGGACAAATAGCTTTTAAAAACAAAATAAATAGCATGGGATTTTTAGGATTGCTATTACTATTTAGTTTGCAAGTATTGCAAATATTATTAGTGATATTACCAGGAGAACCATTTGAGGTACTTGCAGGAATGTGTTATGGTACATGGGGAGGATGGCTATTTATAACAGTATCTATACTTATTACTACAATAATAGTATTCTTTTCTGTAAGAAAATTAGGAGAAAAATATTTATATAATTTTTTCAAAAAAGAAAAAGTGGAAAAAGTAATGAATAGTAAACTACTAAAAAACGAAACAAACTTAGAAATTATTTTATGCCTAATATTTTTCTTGCCAGGAACTCCAAAAGATTTATTTGTATATATTGGAGGACTTTTACCAGTAAAACCGTTAAGATTTATATTAATAGCAACACTTGTAAGATTTCCATCTGTAATTACATCTACAATGGTTGGAGCAAATATTTCTAATGGAAATTGGAAAACAAGTTTATTAATATATTTAATTACATTTGTAATAACGGCAATAATTTTAGTAATACTTAAAATAAGAGATAAAAACAAAGAATTAATAGAAATTATAAAATAGAGTACAAAAAGAGCACAAAAAAAGGACTAAAAGTCCTTTTTTTGTTTTATTTTAACAATTTATTCATATTACACATAAATATAATACTTTCTATTATATCCATAATAGAATAAGCAATTAAGATAACTCCTAATGTAACTAATATTGTACCAGGTGCAAACATTACATAAACACCAGCAACAAGTATTAAAATAGATAGAAGTAAACTTAAAATCCAGTAGCCAGTGTCAGCTCCTTTAAGTCTTACAGAAAGGTCTAATCTTGCTATACCACTTAAAATTATCCATATACCTATAATAATTCTAAAAAATGAAGCAATTGCATTACCACTAACTGTTACAAGTATACCTAAAATTATACATAAAGCACCATATATAAGTCTGTAATCATAAAATAGATAATCATCTTTTGATGTAAAATAAGATATGACTTTAACAATTCCAATAGCAATAAGTAATACACCAATTACATAAGAAACTGCTTGAACCATAGCATCTGGATTTACAACAAGTAAAATACCTAAAAGTAAAAATACTAGTGAAGATAGTATAGATGTAAAGCCTGCTCTTTTTAATAAATCTTTCATTTCTCTCCCTCCATTCCGCCAAAATTATATCACTACTTAAAAATAAAAACAAGAGAAAAAGGGGACAGTGGGGAAAAAGGGGTCTGACCCCTTTTTCCCCACAGATTACAAAAGTTGATTTTTTTCGAGTTTTATTGTATAGTATTGTGCGAGGTTGATATTAATGAAAATTTTGATAGTTATAGACCAATTTGATGATGCAAATAATGGTACAACAATTTCTGCAAAAAGATTTGCAGAAGGGTTAATGAATTTAGGACATGAAGTATATGTTGTAAGTACAGGAAAACCAGCAAAAAATAAATATGTAGTTAAAAAATTGCCACTACCAATAATAGTTTCTAAAATAATAAAATCTCAAGGTATGACATTTGCTGTTCCAAACAAAGATGTATTAGAAGAGGCTATTTCAAAAGTTGATGTGGTCCATTTTTACATGCCATTTTTCTTATCTTATGAAGCGCTAGAAATAGCAGAAAAACTGGGAACACCACGTACAGCTGCTTTTCATGTACAACCAGAAAATATAACATATACAATAGGGCTTGGAAAAAATACAAAGGTAAATGATAAAATATATAGCTTCTTTAGAGATAAATTTTTCAATAAATTTAAACATATTCATTGCCCAAGTAACTTTATAGCAAATGAATTAAAAGAACATGGATATACTGCTAAAACTTATGTAATATCAAATGGAGTAGGCCCAGAATTCAAATATAGAAAAAATGAAAAAAGTCCTGAATTTAAAGATAAATTTGTAATTACAATGATAGGAAGATTATCAAATGAAAAAAGACAAGATTTAATATTTGAAGCAATTTCTAAATCAAAATATAGTGATAAAATTCAATTAGTACTTGCTGGGAAAGGACCAAAATATAATAAATATAAAAAATTAGGAGAAAAATTAGTAAATGAACCAGTAATAAGCTTTTTCGATAAAGAACACTTATTAGAATTACTTGGAATGACAGACCTTTATATACATTCGGCAGATGCAGAGATAGAAGCAATATCTTGTATAGAAGCATTTGCATGTGGAATAGTTCCTATAATTGCGAATAGTCCAAAATCTGCAACTCCTCAATTTGCACTAGATGACAGAAGTTTATTTGAAGCAGGAAACAGTGATGATTTAGCTAAAAAAATTGATTACTGGATTGAAAATGAAGCTGAAAGAAAACAAATGGAAACAAAATATGCAGAACATGCAGAAAATTATAGAATAGAAAAAAGCATGAAAAAAATAGAAGGAATGTTTGAAGATGCAATTAGAGAATATAGAAAAAATTGAGAAAAATTTAGAAAATGAAGATGAGCATATAATAAACATGTGGACTCCCTTAGATATAGAAATCGATGAGGATTACGACTACATAAAAGAGGGAATAATGTTTAAAATTGCCTCAACTTTGCTATATATAATAGTTTGGCCAATATTGGTTGTATATAATAAAATAATGTACAATTTTAAAATATATGGAAGAAAAAATCTTACAAAAATAAAAACAGGAAAAATAACAGTATCAAACCATGTGCATCCAATGGATTGTACAATGAATGCAATTGCAAATACTCCAAAAAGTTTATACTTTGTAAGTATTAAATCAAATTTTGAAATACCAGTAATTAGGCATATTATTAGATTATTACATGCATTTCCAATACCAGAAGGATTGCACAATAAAGAAAAATTCTTTTTATCAATAAATAAATTATTAAAAGAAAATAAAACTGTGCACTTTTATCCAGAAGCATCATTGTGGCCATATTACAAAAAACTAAGAAAATTTAAAAATGGAGCATTTAAATTAGCCGTAGAAAATAATGTTCCAATTGTACCAATGGTATATAAATTTGTTAAACCATATGGAATAAGAAAATATATAAAAAAGAAGCCCTTTATAGAGCTTTACGTATTGCCAGCAATTTATCCAGACCAAAATCTAGATAAAAAGCAAGCCACAGAAAAATTAAAAAATGATGTGTATTTAAAAATGAAGCAAGAATTAGAAAGTTAAATTAAAATCTGGAACATATTCTTCTTCATGGTTTCCCAATTCTTGAATATACCCATTTTGTAAATCCAGAGAATATAAGTAGTTTAAAACTTCCTTATATTCTTTTTTATTTAATTTTCTGTTTATTAAAGAATCATTTTTTGCTTTATAAGTTGGAAAATATTGAGCCATTACACTTACATATATATCTTTTGGCAAATTTTCATTAATCCATTTTAAAATATTTTTTGTATTTTGAATATGATTTGGAAGAACTAAATGACGAATAATAACTCCTTTTTGAATAATTCCATTATCATCAAAAACAGCATTTCCAACTTGTGAGTACATTTCTTTTATAGCGTTTGTTGCAACTTCAAAATAATTATCCACATTAGAATACTTTTTAGACAATTCATTTGTGTAATATTTTAAATCAGGTAAATAAACATCAATATAGCCATTTAACATTTTTATTATTTCTACATTTTCGTATCCATTAGAATTATATATAATTGGAATTTTTAACCCAGTTTTTCTTGAAAGTTTAATTGCTTCAATTATTTGGTACACATACATTGTAGGTGTTACTAAATTTATATTGTGAGCACCTTTTTCTTGTTGTTTAACAAAAATATCAGAAAGATTTTGTACAGTAATTTCTTTACCTTTTCCGTTCTTGGCTAATCTCATAGTTTTGGCAATATATACAATTCAAATTGCAATTAGTAAAAAACACTGTTCCAGAGCCGTTTGTTCCACTAATACAGGGTTCTTCAAACATATGCAAAGATGCAAGTGCAATCTTTAATGTATTATCACACTTACATCTACCTTTTTTTCCTTCTAATCTATTAACTTTACAATTATGTGGGCATAGAGTACAACTATTTAACATTTTTTAGTCCTTCTTTAAATAAATTGATTGTGATGGATATGCAAGACCTATTTTTGCTTGATTTACCATATCTAATAAAGTGTAATTTATTTCTTCTTTGAATTTTAAATAATCAACGTATTCTAAAGCACTAGTTTTTAAGTCAATTGATAAATCAATTCCATCAGCAGAAATTGTTTCAAAAAATACTTTTACAGTTTCATTAATAACTTGTGGGTGAGTTGTTAAAGCTAATTTTATATTTTCTGTTAATTGAGTTACTTTTTCTAAAGGAGTATCCAATTCAAGTGTAAGTACAATACGGAATCTTCTACAATCTCTTTTTGATGAATTTATAATATTATTATCTGTTAAAACACTGTTTGGAAGAACTATAACTTGATCATCTGCATTTCTTATTCTGGTGGTTCTAAAAGTAATATCTTCAACAGTTCCAGAAAGGTCTCCAACTGTGATAAAATCACCTATTTCAAAAGGTCTATCAGATATTATAGAAATACCTGCTAAAAAGCTTTTTGCAATATCTTGTGCAGCAAGAGCAATTACAACACTACTAATTCCAAGACCTGTAGCTAATCCGCCTAAGTCATAACCAAGTTCGGTAATTAGAATAAATCCTGCAATTATATAAATTAGTACTTTTGCTACTTTGCTAAAAAAGTTAATTGTTGTATCATTTCCATTAAAATTAATTTTTTCGCGTAACTTAGCAAATGATTCAGAATTAGAATCAAACAAATTAGAAAATCCTCTTGTAACAAGTAGTATAACACATATCCTAAATGCTTTGGTTATAATACTAAAAATATCAGATGGTAATTTTAATACCATAAATCCAATGTATATTCCAAGAACGATAAAGAATGTTTTTAATGGTTTATAAAATCCATTATTTTTAATTTTATTTTTGTCTTTAACTTTAAATTTAAACATCTTTACTATCATATATGCAATAGGCGAGCTTATTATTTTAAAAATTACAATAATTGCTAGTCCTATTCCAATATCTACTGCATTTTCAATAGTAAGATTTTTAAAAAAGTCCAATATTTCATTTAAAAATTTCATATTTATCACCAATAACTATATTACCATATTTTAGAGTAATAAACAAATATATTAATCATAAAATTTTAAGAGGAGGTATTTATGAGAAAGATTTTTTTAAGTATATTGCTAGTGGCAATAATTATAGCAATTAGCACTCAAACATTTGCTTTCTCGCAATCATCAGAGAAGCTATATAATGGAATAGATGTAAGTGAATGGCAAGGGAATATAGACTTTGGTGAAGTTGCAAGAGCCGGGATTGAAGTAGTGTATATTAGAGCGAGTGAAGGAAGAGACTATGTTGATCCGTATTTTAGAGAGAATTACGAAAAGGCAAAAGCAAATGGATTAAGAACTGGTTTTTATCACTTTCTAACAGCAACAAATGTGGCAGAAGCAAAAGAAGAAGCGGAATTTTTTGTTAGCAATATAAAAGGTTTAGAACCAGATTGTAGATTAGCAATGGATTTTGAAGTGTTTGATGGCTTAGATGTTAGTACTATAAACGAAATTTCAAGAGTGTTTTTAGAAACGGTAGAAAAATTAAGTGGTAAAGAATGCGTAATTTATAGTGATGCATATAATGCAAGAACAGTATTTAGTAAAGAACTATCAGATGATTATCCTATTTGGGTTGCAGATTATTTTGTAGAAGAACCAGAAAGTAATGGTAAATGGAAATTTTGGGTAGGTTTTCAATATTCAGATAGAGGTAGAGTAAATGGAATAGATGGAAATGTAGATAGAGATTATTTTACAAATGGAGTATTTTTAAATAATGTGTCACAAATTCCAAAAGATACAGTAACAGATAAAAATCAAGAATTTAAATATATAAGGGTTAACAGGGGAGAAACGTTAAGCGGTATTGCAATTAAATACAATACTTCATATCAATATTTGGCAAGAATAAATAGCATAGCAAATCCAAACTTAATTTATGTAGGTCAAGAATTAAGAGTTCCTATGTTAAGTGATTACAAAATACATGATACTAGTCATAGATTGTATATAGTAAGAAGAGGAAATACTTTAACACAAATAGCTAGAGAATATCGGAGTAACTATAAAAAGTATTGTAGAATTAAATGACATAGCAAATCCAAATTTAATTTATGTTGGAGAAACATTAAGAATACCAACAATAAACAGCTAAAATTTGCTTTTACTTAGAATGTGTGCTATACTTTATGTACACTAAAAAAGGAGGCTTTTTTATGTACAATCAAAAACACCCTAACCATCTTTATCTCAGGAAGTTTAAAGAACGGGACAAAGTAACAATTGGTAGGTGTATAGCACACAAAATACCATTCGGACCGGCAAAAATAAAAGATGCAAGTATTAACGATATGATTCAGGAAGTGGATAATGAATACACCTTGATAATTGCAGATAAAATGTCTGGAAACATGTTGGGAGTAATTCAGTTCTATGAACTTGCAAATATACTTTCAACAGACATTTGGCTGTTCCCTTGGTATGAGGATAATAGCCCATTTGCTACAGAGGCTGTAGAAGAATTTATCAATTATGTGAGAGAAAATGAACCTGAAGTAAAAAGGGTTCGTATGTATGCCACTAATGATAAGCCCCAGTTTATGGCGGCTGCTGTTAGAAATGGCTTCACAAAGGCTAGTGAAAATGAATGGGAGAAAAAAATTATCAGAATTAGATAAGTGTGCTTGCTGGTCTGGAATTCCAGGCCAGCTTTCTTAATTTAAAAAAAGATGAATATTTTTTTAATAATGGCATAAAATGTATAAAGTAGATACATATTTTTATGAAAGTGTTGACAAATACGCAAAAGAAGAGTATACTAATACAGTAGTAAAAATTGAATATCGCGGGGTGGAGCAGTTGGCAGCTCGTCGGGCTCATAACCCGAAGGTCGTAAGTTCGAGTCTTACCCCCGCAACCAAAAGTTTCAGGAACTTCAAGGTTCCTGATTTTTTTGTAATTATTGATTTAACGGCGGTTTAACGGCGGAATTATTTTTTAGTGACGTAAAAGTGACAAATTTTTGATAAAAAAGTTAAACAAAAATAAAGCAAGACCTTCGGGCTTCCAAAAAATGAAACTAAAAATAAATAGCTCAAAGTATTGATATTATTGACTTTTTATATGCAAAACAGTGCGGGTAGAAAACCCTAAGGTCTAAAATGTGAAATAAAATATGATAAAAACCGACAAAAAGTTTCACACATTATTTTGCATAACCCGACGGCTAAGAAAATTTTATTTTAGTCATAATATGTGTTATAATATTATTGAATAAAAAAAGGGGGTATATGTGTTATGAAAAAGATAGAAAAAATTGATTTGAACAATGTTTTTATAAAACAATACGACTATGTTGACAATAAGGCAGTTGGAACAATAGGTGATTCGGATGAATTATATTTAATAGATAGAGCTAATCAAACTGCTTATTTATTACCAGAAAAATATCAAAATACACCTATAATCATATATCATCCTTGTGGCGGATATGATGATTCAGGATTGATTATGGTAAGTTTATTAGGAGAAATTGATTTAAGCTATTATCATGATTTATACGATGTTGCAGGATTATGGGGATGGATTAACCTAGATGGAAAAGAGGTAATTAAACCTAAATATGTTTATGCAATGAACTTTTGTGGTGATTATGCTATTGTTTGCAAAGGCAATTGGACAGTGGATAGCAATGGAAAGTATTGGTGTTACAACGAACAATGGGGGGTAATAGACAAAAATGAAAATGAGATTGTTCCATTAATGTATGACGATGAACTAACTTTTGTTTCAGAAGATAAAGTTGCGGTAAAAGATGGACATTCTGAAAATGGAAAATGGATAGATGGAACATGGAGAATTTATGATATAAGTCAAGGCAAAGAAATATTTAAGACAGACGATTCATTAAGATATTCAGAATATAAGGATGGATATCTAACAATATATGATGGTACTGATGACAGCTATTATATTTATGATTTTGTAAATGATGAATATTTATTTAAAGGTGAAGGCTATGAAGATATAGAAATAATTGGGAGAAATCAATTTAAAAAAATCAAGAAAAAATAGGGGGAAATAAAATGGGGAATAGTTCTATAAAAGAATTAATAGATGACTATAATTTAATACTACCAGATATTCAAAGGGAATTTGTTTGGAACGAAGATAGAATATGTAAATTATTTGATTCTATATTAAGAGGATATCCTATTGGAAATTTTTTAATATGGAGAATAAATGGAGAAAAAATAAAAAAAACAGGTATAAGTTTTTATAAATTCCTAAGTAGTTATGATGAGTTTAGTCCAAAACATAATGAAAAAATTTCAAATGAATCGCCAGAAAAAGAATTTATGACAATATTGGATGGACAGCAAAGAATACAATCTTTAATTATAGGTTTAAGAGGTTTTCTAAATTTACATTTGCCTGGAAAATGGAAAAACAAAGCAAGTTCATATGTAGAAAAAAGATTATATATTAATCTTTTAGGTCAACTAGATGAAGAAGATGAATTTAAGTATGAATTAAAGTTTTTATCTAAAGAGGAAACAAAAGAAGATGGAAAGCTATGGTTTGAGATAGGTAAAATACTACAATATAAGGAATCACAAGATACAATTGATGTACTAGATGATTATGAGATTGATAAAGAAGAAAGAAAAAGAGCAGCTAAAGTATTAAATGAAATGTTTAATAAAATATGTAATCCAGATAATAAAATAATTACATGGTATCAAATTCCATCTGATAGTACATTGGATGAAGTATTAGATATATTTGTAAGAACAAATAGTGGAGGTGTAGTATTATCTAAAACCGATTTACTATTTTCAACTTTTGTATCAAATTGGCCTGATGCTAGAGAAAAATTTGAAACATTGATAGATAATTTAAATAACAATGGTGGTATAGGAAGTAAATTTAAATTCAATAAAGACTTCTTAATGAGAGCTTTTATGTATGTATTAGATAAACCAATTATAATGAAAGTTGAAAACTTTAAAGATAACATTCTTAATATTAAGGACAACTGGAATAGATTAAGTGATTCAATAATGAAAATACCAGAGTTACTAACATCAATTGGATTTGATGAAAATAATATTATTTCATATAATGCTATTATGCCAATTATGTATTATTTATTTAAAGGCGGACAATATAGTAAAACAGACAATGAAATTAAAGAAGAATTTAAGAAGTACTTAGTAGTTGCACAGATGAAACGTTTATATGGTGTAGCTAGTAATAGTACTCTAACAAGTGTAAGAAATTGTCTAAGAAAACAAAATGAAAAACAAGAATATGTGTTAGCTAAAAATAGATTTAATTTTAATGATTTAAAAGATGTTAAGATTGTTGGAGGTAGAACTATTACTGTAGATTCAGAAACAATAGAATCATGGTTTGAAGAGAATAAAGGTGAATATACTTTCTTTATACTTACTCTATTATATCCATGTGCAAGAATCGGAAATACATCGTTTCATCAAGATCATATGCATCCAGAAAGCAAATTAAAGCAAATAACTGAATTTACTCAGTATAGAAACAAATTAGCAAACTTACAATTACTAGAAGGAACGGAAAATGATTCAAAAAATGATGAAGAACTAAAAGAGTGGCTAAAAAATGATGAAAATAGAAGAAAACAAACCAAGTATTTACCTGAAAGCAGTGAAGAAAACTATTATGATATTTCTAACTATTTAACATTTTTAAATGATCGTAAAGAACTAATGAAAACCGAATTAAAAAGAATATTAAATGTTGAAGAAAATAACAAAGAAATAGAAGAGAAATAAATTCTCTTCTATTTTAGTTTACACCTGATAATACTTGATCCATAACATTAGCAACGGCTTTAAACTCATCCTCGAAGAAATGAGAGTATATTTTATCGGTTATCTGAACACTGGAATGTCCAACTTTTCTACTTATGATTTGAGATTGAACACCTTTAGAAATCATAAGAGATATATTAGTGTGTCTTAAACCATGAAATGTAATTCTTTTTAATTTATATTTAGCAATTATCTGATCCAATATTTTAGTAGGTGTATCAGGATGCATATTATCTCCATTGTCAGCAGTAAACATTCTATTTGTATCAATCCACTTAGAACCTAATAGCATTTTTCTTTCCATTTGTTCTTTTTGATATTTTTTTAAAATATTAATAGTATTTTGAGATATAAAATTAACTCTATTACTATTTTCTGTTTTAGTTTCTTTTTCATATGTTTTACCATAAGCATATTGAAGAGATTTATTAATTACGACTTTTCCAGTTTTAAAATCTATATCATCCCAAGTAAGACCAAGAAGCTCTCCACGTCTACAACCTAAATCTAAAGCAAGTTGAATTACAGCTTGATATTTTAAAGGCTCATTTTTAAGAACATCTAATAATTTATCAACTTCTTCTGGACTATAACATTGAATGTTGGCTCTAGTTCTTTTCGGTTTTGCGATTCTTAAGTTTGGATTATGAGTAATGTAATCCCATCTGACAGCTTGTTCTAGCATATTATTAATAATAGAATAATAGTGCTGAACAGTAGTTGAACTTATATGTTTTCCTCTAATAGAAACATAATCCTTTCTCATATAGTCATAAAAGTTTTCAATTACCTTAGTATTTAAATCTTTTAATTTTATAAATCCAAGGTGTTCATTTATTGTAATCATTCTATGTTCATAATTTATATATGTTTTTAGTGATAATATACCTTTTTGAATTTTAAGGTATTCTTTACTTAAATCTTCAAAAGTCATATCAGTTTTCTTAACGTAAGAACCTTCTTTAAGTTGTATCTTTATTCGATATTCCTCTATCATAGCATCTTTCTTTGTACCATAAAAAGTCTCATAATGTCGAATTTTCTTTGACCCTTTATAGCCAAGGGGTATTTCGATTTGATATCTTTTATTCTTTTCAATTTCTCTAACACTCATTATTAACAACTCCTTTGCTTTGTTTTGAGATCTCTTTTATATTTATCACTTATTCTGTAGCGTTAGTCAATAGGTTTAAGGGAACTTGATACCATTTGATACTATTTGATACCAAAATATTTTTTGGGATATGAAATAAATTGATATTCTGAAAAATGATACCAAATGATACTTGTTTGATACCATTGACAAATGATATAAGTATAATAGCAAAGAAGAAATGAAAGAGCGGTACGAGAAATCGTATGGCTCTATTTTTGTGCAATTCAAAAGAAAGGAGATAAGAAAATGGAAGATGTTTTTGATGTAAAAGAGGCAGCAGAATATTTACATTGTAGTGAGTCTACTATAAGAAAACTAATGAAAACAAAACAAATACCAAGCTTCAGAGTAGCATACAGAATATATTTTAAGAAATCATTATTAGACTTATGGGTAGAGAATCAATGTAAAAGCAACTGGGATGTTGTTGAAGAAAAACATGAAGATGAAGCAATGACAGAATAATAACAAGCAAACCAACAATCAAAATAATCTTGGTAGTCGTTAATAATACAGCGATTGCCAAGATTTGTTTTTATAAAACAACAAGTAAATTAACAATTAAATAACACACTAGTAACACAATAAAAACAAAAAAGTTCAAAAGCAACCAACAAAATAATCGTCGTAATTATTGTGGTGCATGTGTTTTATAGATTTACATATAAAAAAGAAACCAACAAACAACCTACAGAAAGAAAGGATGGATAAGATGAAAGAGAATGAAAATGAAGAAGAAAAAAACATAAAGAAAAAGAAAAACAATTTTATCTTATATCATGAGATGTATGAATCAATAGAAGAGGTATCAGATGAAATTGCAGGAAAGGTAATAAAAGCTGTATTTATATATTCTAGAGACAAGAAAAAACCAGAGTTTAAAAGGGGAACAGTAGAATCAATTTTGTTTAAACAAATAAAAAATTCTATAGATATAAATAATGAAAAATATGAACAAACATGTGAGAAAAACAGAAAGAATGCTGAAAAAAGATGGGAGAAGAAAAAAGAAGAAAACCAAGAACAAGAAGAGGAAATTAAACAAGATGTTTCTGTTGTATTTATAGGTAATGATAAATTAACAAAAGAAGAATATGAGAAAAAATATGACAGTAACCAAACATCCTTTAATGATATACTTCAAGATCAGTTGAAATATATTAAAGAGAAAAATATAGCGCAATTGAAGAAAGACTACAAGTGCAAATATATAAGCGATGAAACAATTAAAAGAGAATATGGAATATAACAATGCGATGGCATGTAGTGGTATGTTGTCGTATTATTTTTTATACCAAAAATGCCGATAAGAAAAGACAAGAAAAGATAAGAAAAGAAAAAGATAAGATATGATAAGAAAGGATAAGATAATAAATGAAAAAGATAAGAAAAAAGAAAAGAGAAAATTTAAGAATGAGAAAAACACCCCCGCCCCCTCAGAGAGGGGAGTTGTGACAAAACAAAAAAACCGACAGCCCACATACATTTACACAAGTTTTAGTTTTACGTGAGTTTTTTGGAAAAAAACATTTTGAAATATTCAAGAAAATCTTGAATAAAAATATCATAAATGATAAAATAATGTCGTAGTTAGAAAACTAAATATAGGAGGCTAATTATGGCGGTAAACTATGATAAATTGTGGAAAATGATGATAGACAAAAAGATTAATAAAACCCAACTTAGTGAAAAAGCTAAAATTACAACTAATGAAATGGCTAAGATGGGTAAAAATGAAATAGTAAAAACAGAAACATTATTAAAAATTTGCAATGTATTAAATTGTAAATTAGATGATATTGTTGAATATTAGGTGGGAGGATACAATGACAGATAAAGAATTAAAAAAATTAAAAGATAATTTATGGCACTCAGCAGACATTTTACGTGCAGGCGCACATTTGGCAGCAAATAAATATGGACAGCCTATTTTAGGATTAATATTTCTTAGATATGCTGATATAAAATATAAACAACATAAAGCAGAAATTGAAAAAATATATAATGCTAATAAAGGAACAAGGGTAGAAAGATCTATAGAGGAAATATCAAAAGAAATATGTGGTTTTTATTTACCTGAATGTGCTTATTATGAAACTATAAATAATGCACCAGATGATGCTAATAAGGCTAAATTAGTTAGAGATGCAATGCAAGCAATAGAGGAAAGCAATCCTCAAATGAGAGGTGTTTTACCTAAGGAAGTTTATGGCCAATTAGTACCAGAAGAGGAGCCAGACTTACTTGCTAAAATAATAAGAATATTTTTAGATATTCCAGAAAATATTAGTGTAGATTTATTTGGAGAAATATATGAATACTTTTTAGGTAACTTTGCATTAGCGGAAGGTAAAGATGGAGGAACATTCTATACACCTGCAACTGTTGTTAGATATATGGTTGAAGTACTTGATCCAAAACCAGGAGAAAAGAAGTTTTTAGATCCTGCATGTGGATCTGGAGGTATGTTTGTTCAAGCTGCCAGATTTATGCATAATAATAATGCTAGTGATAATGAAATGATGAAGTTTAGATGTTATGGTGTTGAGAAAGAACCAGACACAGTAAAATTAGCAAAAATGAATTTATTACTTAACAATGTACGTGGAGATATAACAGAAGCTAATTCATTCTATGCAGATCCATATGATGCTTTTGAAAAATTTGATTATGTTATGGCAAATCCGCCATTTAATGTTGATGAAGTTGTTTATGAAAGAGTAAAAGATGACAAAAGATTTAATACTTATGGAATACCAAAAAACAAATCTAAATCAACTAAGAAAGCATCAGATAAAAAAGAAACAGTTCCAAATGCGAACTATTTATGGATTTCTTATTTTGCTTCAGCACTTAATCAAAATGGTAAAGCAGGATTGGTAATGGCTAACTCTGCATCAGATGCAGGAAATAGTGAATATGAGATAAGAAAGAAAATGATTGAGGAAGGTATTATTAAACAAATGGTGACCTTACCTTCAAATATGTTCTCTTCAGTAACTCTACCTGCAACTTTATGGTTTTTTGATAAAGAGAAAGCAAACACGGAAAGAAAAGATGAAATACTATTTATAGATGCTAGAAATATATTTACTCAAGTTGATAGAGCACATAGAAAATTTAGTGATGAACAAATTAAAAATTTAGGACTTATAACGAAATTATATGATGGAGATATAAATGCGTATAATGATTTGTTAAATGAATATGAAAACAAATTAAACATAGCACCAGAAAAATCTAATGATGATGAAATTAAACCAAAGATATATTGGAAAGAGCAAATTGATTGGATTAAAGAGAGATTTCCAGAAGGAAAATATCAAGATGTTATAGGACTATGTAAAGCCGCAAAAATAGATGAAGAAGATGGAATAAAAGAACAAGATTATTCTTTAAATGCAGGAAGATATGTAGGAGTTGTTATTGAAGATGATGGAATGACACAAGAAGAATTTAAGGATTATATGTTAACAATGAATAAAGAAATAGAAAAAATTGATTTAGATGAAAAACAATTACAAGAAAAAATAGTAATGAGTATTAATGAAATATTAGGAGATTAGTATGGAATATAGACAATACAGAATTAAAGATGTTGCAGAGTTAATTAATGGAAGAGCTTATCTGATGCCAGAACTACAGCAAACTGGAAAATATAGAATATTAAGAGTAGGTAATTTTTCTAACAAAGATGAATGGTATTATTCAGATATGGAGTTAGATGATGATAAATATTGCTATAGTGACGATTTATTATATAAATGGTCATGTTCATTTGGACCAGAAATATGGAAAGGTGAAAAAACGATATATCATTATCATATTTGGAAAATGAAAGTAAATGAAGATGTAGTCGACAAGATGTTTTTATACTATTATTTGAAATTTTATACGCCATTTTTATTGGGCGGTACCAATGGAACAACTATGGTTCATATTACAAAGGATAGTATGGAAAAGAAGAAAATAGTTATTCCGGCCTTAAAGACAATTCAAAAGAAAATAGCAGGTATATTATTAAACTACGATAGATTTATTGAAAATAATAATAGAAAGATTTCATTGTTAGAAAAAATAGTTGAGGAAACCTATAAGGAATGGTTTATAAGATTCAAATTTCCAGAAAATCAAAATTATGAATTTGTTTATGATAAACCATATGGATGGATTTATGGTAATAAATCTAATATGAGTATACCATGTAATTGGCACTTTGGAAAATTAGCTGAAATTGGTCAATTTGTTAGAGGAAAAAATATTACAAGTACTGAGATGCAGGAAGGAGAAATACCTGTTGTTTCTGCAGGAATTGAACCATCTGGATATCATAATGAAGCTAATGTAAAAGGTAAATCTCTAACGATGAGTGCTTCTGGAGCAAATGCAGGCTATTTAAAATATAATTTAAATGATATTTGGGCGGCTGATTGTTCATATTATCAGAATGACGAGAATATATGGTTTGTTTATAGTTCTTTAAAATTTATAGAATCAGCCATTAGAAACTTACAAGTTGGTTCTGCTCAGCCACATGTATATGCCAAAAATATAAATAAACTAAATATAATAATTCCAGAAGAAAAATATATAAAAATGTATAATGATCTTGTAAATCCCATGTTTGAAGAAATAAGCAGATTGAATGAAAAGAATAAAATATTAGTGAAACAAAGAGATTTATTATTACCAAGATTGATGTCTGGAAAGTTAGAAGTGAAATAATATGAGAATGTTTGGTGATAAAGAAATAGATTTCATTGAAGATTTTAGAATGTTAAAAAGTGAAGAAATATTTGTTGTTGGAAATGAAGATGAAATAGAAAAAATAATTAAAATAATTA